>Ga0153933_1000164_pt1 | contig 34117 bp, 35 predicted proteins | sample TSNJ017MetaG_FD_102275 | JGI IMG/M metagenome (GOLD analysis project Ga0153933, IMG submission 102275) | Attine ant fungus gardens microbial communities from New Jersey, USA - TSNJ017 MetaG | ecosystem: Host-associated > Fungi > Mycelium > Unclassified | place: USA: New Jersey, Wharton State...
AGATCTACGACCTGTTCTTCACCGGCTACATCGCCCCCGGTCTCACCCGCAGCGGGTTGATGACCACGACGACCCAAGCGTTCTTCGGCTTCTCCGGCATCGGCGCCTTCGTCGCCGCGACCTTCGCGGGCCTGTTCGTCGGCACCTTCTTCCTCGGCTTCCTCGCCGATCGTTTCGGCCGCAAGGCGGTCTTCACCTTTTCGCTGCTGTTCTACAGCGCAGCCTCCGTGATCATGGCCTGCCAGACGACGCCGGGCGGCCTGTTGCTGTGGCGCTTCGTCGCGGGGATCGGGATCGGCATCGAGGTGATCACCATCGACGCCTACATCACCGAGCTGGTGCCGAGCTGGATGCGCGGCCGGGCCTTTGCGATCAACCAGGCGGTGATGCTGGCGGCGGTGCCTGTTGTCGCCGCGCTCGCCTGGTGGCTGGTGCCGCTGACGCCTTACGGCATCGACGGCTGGCGCTGGGTGGTCTTGATCGGTGCCGCGGCGAGCATGATCATCTGGGTGCTGCGGCTCTACGTGCCGGAAAGCCCGCTCTGGCTGGCGCGCCACGGCCGCGCGCGCGAGGCCGACGCGATCATGCGAAAGCTCGAGGCGGCCGCCGGCACGGCCACGACACGCCCGGCGACGGCGGCTGCGATGGCGCCGGCGCGCGCCCCGATGACATCAGGCCTCGCCGATCTGTTCCGGCCGCCTTACGCCTCGCTCGTCGTGCTGTTCATGATCTTAAATCTGTGCCAGGCCTTCGGCTTCTACGGCTTCTCCAACTGGGTCCCGGCCTTCCTGGTCGAGAAGGGCATCACCGTCACCAAGAGCCTGCAATATTCCTTCATCATCGCGATCGCCTATCCGCTGGCGCCGCTGCTCGCCGCAACCTTTGCCGATCGCTTCGAGCGCAAATCGATCATCTGCGGCGCGGCCGCCGCGACCATCATATTCGGCCTCGCCTTCTCGCAGTTCGCCGCGCCGGCGCTGCTGATCGCGAGCGGCGTGCTGGTGACCGGCGCCAACATGACGATGTCCTATGCCTACCACGCCTATCAGACCGAGGTATTCCCGACCGCGATCCGGGCGCGCGCGGCAGGCCTCGTCTATTCGATGAGCCGGCTCAGCGCGACCTTCTCGGGCTTCATCGTGGCTTTCATGTTGAAGCAAGCCGGCGTCGCCGGCGTATTCGGCCTGATCACCGCGGCAATGCTTATCGTCGTCGTCGCGATCGGCATCTGGGGACCATTGGTGCGCGGCAAGCCGCTGGACGCGTGATCGCTTTTTTGACGCGTTTTCTTCACGCGAAGCGGTGTCCGCTTCACTCGAAAACGCGCTGAGCGCGACGAAAGCGGCACTTGCCGAAGCCGCAATGGGTGTCTACCTCTCGCGAGATCTTTTTGCAGAGGTACCCCGATCATGTTCGACGCCGCCGTCAAGGCGCTTTCGCAAATCCTGTCGCCGCCGATGCGCTCGATCCTGTGGCGCTCGATCGGGCTTGCGCTGGTGCTGATCACCGTGCTGGCGATCGGATTGCAGCGGCTCCTGAGCTGGTTTGCCACCTATGGCGAGGTCTGGGCCGAGGCCATGCTCGGCCCCAACTTCCATACCACGCTGAACATCTTGTCCTGGGTCATCTCGATCGCCGCCGGCTTCGGCGTCGTGCTCGGCGGCATCTTCCTGATGCCGGCGATCACCTCGCTGGTGGCGGGCCTGTTCGTCGATGACGTCGCCGACATCGTGGAGCGCGAGCACTATCCGACGGAGCGGCCCGGCGTCGCGCTGCCCTTCGCGCTCGCGATGACCTACGGCGTCAAGACGGCGTTGCTGACCGTCCTGGTCTACCTCGTCGCGGTTCCCTTCGTGCTGTTCGCGGGCGCCGGCTTCATCGTGTTCTTCATCGCGACCGCTTGGCTGCTCGGGCGGGAGTATTTCGAGCTCGCGGCGATGCGATTCCGCTCGCCCGAGGACGCCAGAGCGATGCGCCGGGACAATGCGTCCGCCGTGTTCACCGCGGGCCTGTTCATTGCGGCCTTCGTCTCGATCCCGATCGTCAATCTGGCGACGCCATTGTTCGGCATGGCCTTCATGGTCCACATGCACAAGCGCCTGTCCGGCCCGCGGCCGGAACTGCTGGAGCCCGTGCGGCGAAGCAGCGTGCCGATGGCCTAGAGCCATTTCCGTTCCGTTGGAATCGGAACGGAGCTCTGGATCTTGTTTCGACGCGTTTTCTTCATGCGAACCGGAATCCACTTCACTCGAAAACGCTCTAGGTCGTCCGATCGCGAGCGAATGGAACCAGCACCAGGCCCACGATCGCGACGCAGGCGAGCATCGCCCATGCCTCGTTGACGGTCAGCGCGAGCGACGCCCGCTCGACCAGCGGGCGGATGAATGCCACGGCAGCTTCGTCCGGCGGTCCCGGCGGCCGGTTGATGAGCAGGCTCGGATCGAGCCCGATGGCCTGTGCCGCGGTGACGTCTCCTGCCAGCAAGCGCAAACGAAACTGTTCGCCGTAAGCCGGACTTCGGCCGTAGAGGATCGTATCGATCAAGGCGATCCCGATCGCACCGCCCAGGTTGCGCATCAGGTTGAACAGGCCGCTGGCGTCGGCGATGTCCGCTTCCGGCAAATCACCCAGCGCAATGCGCGTTGGCGGCAACAAGCAGAACATGATGGCGACGCCGCGCACGATCTGCGGCCAGAACATCGCGTCGAAATCAGCGACGCGCGGCTGAAAGGCGCTCAAGCCCAGGCCGAGCGCAAACAAGGCAAAGCCCGCGCCGGTCAGCACGCGTACTCCAATGCGGCTTTCGAGGATCGCTGCAAGCGGCGCGGCGACGAGTTGCGCGATCCCCGTCACCAGCATGATGGTGCCGATCTCAAAGGCATCATGGCGCCGGACGAAGCCGAGAAAGACGGGCATCAGATAGACCGAGCCGTACAGGCCGACACCAAGGCAAAAGCTCAGGGCACAGCCGACAGTGAACGAACGCCGCCGAAACGTCGACAAGCGTGCGATCGGATGCGCAGCACTTGATGTGCGCCGGATCAGGACCGCGATCCCGATGATGCTTCCCGCCAGCAGGCTCACGCAAAGCAGTGAGGCCCAGCCGCGTTGCGGAGCTTCCTTCAGCCCGATCTCGAAGCTCGCCAGCGACACCGCGAGCAGGACGAGCGCGCACCTGTCCAGCTTCGACAATTCGCGGAGCTGCGTAGCCCCGTGCGGAAGCAGAAACGGAGCGCCGCCGGCTGCGACTAATCCGGGCACGACATTGATCAGGAACAGCCATGGCCACGACCAGGTCTGCGTGATCCAGCCGCCAACCACAGGCCCGACGGTCGGCGCAAGCACCGCAACGACGCTGCCGATGGTGGTCGCCACCGCGTGGAGACGGGGCGGGAACAGCGTGAACACCGCGGCGAACACCGCCGGAATCAAGACACCGCCGGAAAATCCCTGCAACACGCGAAATATCAGCAGCGCAGCCAGGCTGCCACTGAGGGCGCAGCCGATCGACGCAACGGTGAACAGACTCACGGCCGTCGCGAACAGCCAGCGCAGCGACAGTGCGCGCGTGAACAACCCCGTCAGCGGGATCGCGATCACTTCGGCGATCAAATAGGCGGTCTGGATCCAGCTCATGGTCGCCGGCGAGACCGCAAGCGCGCGCTGGATCGTCGGCAACGACGTTGCAACCACCTGGACGTCGAGGATCGCCATGAACATGCCGAGGCACATCAGGAGGAATCCCATCCAGGTCGCGATCGACGGGCTTTCAGCGCGGTGCGCGGTCGAATCGCTCATGGGATGCTAGAGCTGTTTCTGTTCCGATAGAATCGGAACGGAGCTCCAGATTTTTGTTTTGACGCGTTCTCTTCACGCGAACCGGTATCCACTTCGCTCGAAAACGCTTTAGTAGGCCGCCTGCGGAGCGCGCGCATCTCGACGGGTATGCGGACGGCAAGCGCCGCGAGATTGAGGATCGTGAAGATGAGCGACAGCCACGGCAGATGCAGCGCCAACGGAAGCACCGCGATTTCTCCGACGACGACCGCATAGTTCGGATGCGAGAGATACCGGTAAGGTCCGGATGCGACCAGCGGTTCGCCCGGGAGCACGATGATCCGTGTGGTCCATCGTGGCCCGAGTGTGGTGAGGATCCATATCCGCAGCACCTGCAGCGCCAGGTAGACCGCGAGCGCCGCCAGATTGACGTCCTGATCGCGGCCCAATACCCACAGGGCGGTCAGCCAGGCCGCGTGAACGGATACGACGAGCGGGTAGTGACCCGCGCCAATCTCGATGGCACCGCGCGCCAAAAGCCGGCTCGCGTTGTGACGCGACAGCACGAGTTCGCCCAACCGCTGAAGCGTCACCACGGCAAGAATGAGCGACGCCAGGCTCATGCCGCGTGCCTGAGCGAGACGCAGCTGAGAGTGAAGCCCGGGCCAAGCGCAGTGAGGAGCGAGCGCGGCGGCAGGCCTCGGGCGCATGCGCGTTCGAGGACGAAGAGAACTGTCGGAGCCGACATGTTGCCGCAATCGGCGATGATGTCGCGCTCATGATCGAGTGTGCCCTGATCGAGCCCAAGCGCCCGCTCCAGCGCGACGATGACCTTGGTGCCGCCGGGGTGACAAAGGAAACGGTCGATATCGTCGACCGAAAGCTCCATCCGCGCGAGGATCTCGGCAACCGCCGGTCCAAGATTCTGGCGGACAAAATCGGGAATCGTCCGCTGAAAGACCACCCCAAATCCTTCCGGGTCGACCGTCCAACCCATGACGTCCAACGTGTCTGGCCAAAGCTTTTCGCCGGTCGCCTCGATCCGCGTCGACCCGCCGTCACCGGCGCGCAGCACGATCGCCGCGGCGCCGTCGCCGAACAGGCTGGCGGCCACGATGTTCGCCTTCGTGAGTTCATCATGCCGGACCGCGAGCGTGCAGAGCTCGAGCGCGACCAGCAGCACATTGGCGCCCGGATGTGCTTCCGCGAGCCGGGATGCGATCGACAAACCCGATACGCCTCCTGCACAACCGAGGCCGAAGACCGGCACACGCGACACGTCGGACCGCAGGCCGAGCTTGCCGGCAACGCGCGCCTCCAGCGTCGGTGTTGCAATCCCCGTCGAGCACACCGTGACCACGATATCGATGTCACTGCCGGACAGGTCGGCCCGACCAATCGCCTTGCGCGCAACATCGAGGAATAAGGAATCCGCTCCTTCCAGGAACGCCTGTGTCCGCTCCGGCCAGCCGCGCGGTTCGAGATACCACTCGATCGGCTTCACGCCGTAACGGCGCTGGATTCCGGTGTTGGCGAACAGGCTCGAAAGGGTCTCGAACTCTGGATAGCGGTCGGCCAGGAGACCTCGTGCAGCCTGCAAAATCTGTCCCTGATGGACGCGATGCGGCGGAACGGAGGTCGCCACCGAGACAAGTGCGGCCGTCTGCTTCATGTGGCTGTCCTGACTGATTTCCCCGTTATGTGAAACCACCAGGCGGGCAGATTATTTCAAGCGCCGTCGGCAGCGGACGCCGCGCTGCATTCACTATAAGTTGAGAGCGCTAGCCACGAGCCGAAGCTGTCTTTACGCCGCACTTGCGCAGCAGATTCCTCACAAGACCGAACGGCACGGGCGACAGCGGACCGGCTGGCGCGCGCTTGATCAATGCGACCACGAACAGCGCCAGCATTCCGATCCAGAAGCACAGCCAGAACCCGTCGATGTAAGCCAGCACGTTCGCCTCGCGCTGCACAAGCTCAGCGAGCGTGCCGACGGCCCGCCCCATCGCCGCCCCGACGCCGTCGGCGGAAAAACCCTCCGCCAATTGTTGCAGCAGATGCCTGACGTCGACATTGCCGTTCTGAACATGCAGACCGAGATACGCGGAATGGATCTGCTCGCGGACACGCAGCCAGGTGCCCATTAATGAGATGCCGATCTCGGCGCCGCCGAGCCGGCAGATCTGGATATAGGCCGCGAACGCGGTCGCCCGCGATGGATCGGAGTTCGCGAGCGCCATGATGATGATCGGCAGCAGCGTCAGCGCCTGGCCGACCGACTGCAAAAGCACGATGCCGATGAAATCCCCTCGCGCCCATTCATGGGTCAGCTGCGTGCCCCAGAGATTGGCGGCTGCGAAGGCCGACAAGCCGAGCACGGCAACGATGCGCGGATCGACGTGACGGAGCAGGACGATCGAGACCGGCACCAGCACGAACATCGGCAATGCGCCGTAGGTCAGCAGCAGTGCGCCGGACTGCTCCGGCCGCAGCGCCGTGACGGCGCCGAGGAAATTCGGCACCAGCGACGAATTCGACAGGCTCGTCACCGTGTACAGAACGATGACGATCAGCGAGAGCCCGACATTGCGCGAGAACAGGATGTTGAAATGCGCCCAGGGCCGGCGCGCCAGCATCTCGTTGATCATGAAGCCGACAATCAAAAGCCCACCGCTGATCAAGAGCGCGGCCACCGTGCCCGATTCCAGCCAGTCGAGCCGGTTGCCCTGGTCGAGGCCGGCATAGACCATCGAGACACCGGCGCCGAGCAACAGCATGCCGCCCCAATCAGCATGGCGTAGAAGGTCGCGATTGACGGGCTCGTTCGGGGTGCCGAGATAGACCATCAGGCCCATCAAGGGCGCGACCACCGCGCCCTGCCAGTACAGCCACGGCCAGCCGAGATGCTCGACATAGAAGCCGACCAGCGAACTCGAGGAATCGAGCGCGAAGCCGACCCGGATCGAATAGAGCGAGACCGCCGGCAGCCACCAGCGGATCGGCAGGTTGCGCAGGATGATCATCAGCGTCGCGGGCACGAAGGTGCCGAGCAGCATGCCATGGGCGATGCTGAGCGCCATCAGCGTCGGATAGTCGTGCACGAACGGGATGATCAGCGAGACCACAGCATAGATCAGGCTCGGAATCCCGAGCACCCGCCGCAGGCCGAACGCGGTGGCGAGCCAGGCGACGGCCGGCGCGACGAAGATCTGCGAACCGATGGCGGCGGTCGACAGCCAGGCGCCCTGGTCGAAGCCGAGCGAGAACGCGCCGCGCAGATCGGGCAGGCCGACCGTGGTCAGGCGGCTGTCGAAATTCGCCAGGAACGCGCCCAGCAACACTGCGACAACCGCGAATAACGGCTGCGGGGCGATGCCGCCGCGCGAGACCGGGCCGTGAGTGCGGTCGTCACTTTCCGCCATTGGCGGCCGTCTCGCGGGTGTTGATGTCGGTGACGACGGACATGCCCGGCAGCAGGCGCTCGAGCAGCGGCTGGTCCTTGTCGAACTGGATGCGCACCGGAATCCGCTGCACCACCTTGGTGAAATTGCCGGTGGCGTTGTCCGGCGGCAGCAGCGCGAATTGCGATCCGCTCGCCGGCGCGATCCGCTCGACGCGACCACGCAGCCTCTCACCGGGGAACGAGTCGACGGTGATCTCGACCGGCTGGCCCGGCCTGACATGCGTCAGCTGCGTTTCCTTGTAATTGGCGATCACATAGACGTTGGGCAGCGGCACGACATTGACCAGATTGGTGCCGATATTGACGTAGTCACCCGGCTGCACCTGCCGCTCCCCGGTGACGCCGTCGAAGGGAGCAACGATCCTGGTGTAGCCGAGCTTGAGCTTGACCGCGGTCAGCTGCGCCTTGGCGGCGTCGAGGTCGGCGGCGCGCTGCTTCTTGGTTCCTTGCAGCACCTCGAGCTGGTGGCGTTGCGCCGCGATCACGGCGCGGCTCGCGCTCACGTCGGCCTGTGCCTTGGCGTAGGCCGCCGTCGCCTGCTCGAGCTTCTGCCGCGTGCCGGCATCGGTCTGCGACAGCGATTGCTGGCGTTCCTGCTCCTGACGCGTTTCGGTCGCCTGCGCCTCCGCGGACAAGCGCGCGGCTTCCCCCTGCGCGATCGTCGCGTATTGCAGCTCGACCTGGTTGTTGAGATTGTCGAGCGTCGCCTGCGCGCCAACCACGCCGGCCTCGGCCTGTGCGACCTGCGCCTGATAGTCGGCGGGATCAATCTGCACCAGGAGATCGCCGGCCTTGACCCGCTGGAAATCGGAGACGGCAACGGTGAGCACCTCGCCGGACACCCGGCTGGCGAGCTGGGTCAGCTCGGCGCGGACATAGGCGTCGTCGGTGCTCTGGATCGTGGCGTTGCCGACCCAGGCGTCCCATCGCGTGGTCGCCAAGGCGACGAATGCGAGCGCGACGAGCACGGCGAACAGCGGAATCGCGAACCGGCCCCAGAAACCGCTTGCCGCGGCCGGAGGCGTTGCCGGCGTGGCCGGGCTCGCCGGCGGCGCGCTGGTTTGAACTTGCTCTGTCACGATAGTCCTCTCACTCGACGCTGCGAACCAAGCCTAGCAGGGCATGATGTCGATCATGCCTCAGACGGTTTTCTCCGGCCACCGGCAAAGGTCGTTGATCAGACACACTTCGCAACGCGGACCACGTGCGAGGCAGGTGTAGCGGCCATGCAGGATCAGCCAATGGTGGGCATGCAGCATGAATTCCGGCGGGATCACCTTTTCCAGACCGAGCTCGACCTCGAGCGGCGTCTTGCCGGGCGCGAGCCCGGTGCGGTTGCCGACGCGAAACACATGGGTATCGACCGCCATCGTGTGCTCGCCGAATGCCATGTTGAGCACGACATTCGCGGTCTTGCGACCGGCGCCGGGCAGCGATTCGATCTCCGCGCGGGTGCGCGGCACCTCGCCGCCGAACTCGGCGATCAGCTTTTCGGAGAGCGCGATGACGTTCTTGGCCTTGTTGCGGTAGAGCCCGATCGTCTTGATGTAGTCGCGGACCTTCTCCTCGCCGAGCTCGAGCATCTTCTCCGGCGTGTCGGCGATCGCAAACAGCGCCCGCGTCGCCTTGTTGACGCCGGCATCGGTGGCCTGCGCCGAGAGCACGACCGCGACCAGCAGCGTATAGGGGTTGAGATGTTCCAGCTCGCCCTTCGGCTCCGGATTGGCTTTGCGGAACCGGCTGAAGGCCTCGTAGACCTCGGCTTCTGTCCACGGCTTTGGCTTGGGCGTCTTCTTGGCGACCTTCTTTGCCGCGCGTTTGGGCTGCGCCTTGGCCGCCTTCGCGGCCCTCTTCTTCGGCGAGGATTGAACGCTGGATGATTTGGCGCGTTGAGGGCGGATGATTTTGGCCATGTTCCGGATATACTGATACGTCATGACCGCAGGCAACGACTTTGATCCGCAAGCCGAGCCGATGCTGTTCTCGGCGTTGCTGACGCCGCATCGCTCGCTCAACCGCACCGGTTTCGTCGTGCTGATGACGGCGGTCACCGCGATCAGCTTCATCGCCGGCGCGGTGTTCTGGTGGCTGGGCGCCTGGCCGATCTTCGGCTTCTTCGGGCTGGACGTCCTGGTGGTCTATTGGGCCTTCAAGGTCAATTTCCGCGCGGCCAGAGCCAGCGAGGAGATCACCGTGACGCCGTCGGAATTGCGGGTGCGCCGGATCAGCCACCGCGGCCATATGGTGGAATGGGTGCTCAATCCGCTCTGGGTGCAGTTCGAGCAGCATGTGCATGAGGAGTTCGGCATCGAGCGGCTTTATCTGGTGTCCCGAGGTCGCCGGGTCAGCGTCGGGAGCTTCCTCGGTCCGGACGAAAAGGCGAGCTTTTACAAAGCTTTGATGGCTGCGCTGAACACCGCCAAGCGTGGCCCGACCTACAACCCCATCTCCTAGGTAAGCTTGTCGGAAATCGGGTGGTTCGGACGCGCCATGGCTCCTAAATCAGATCCCATGATGACACTCGCCATACATGACGAACGCCTGGCCAAGCCGGGCCCGCAGCACGCCGCGTTGCGCGACTATGATTCAGTGCGGCGCGCGATCGCCTTCATCTCGGAACACTGGCGCACCCAGCCGACCATCGAGTCGATGGCGGACGCGGCGGGCGTCACGCCGGATGAACTCCACCATCTGTTCCGCCGCTGGGCCTCGCTCACGCCAAAGGCCTTCATGCAGGCGCTGACGCTGGACCACGCCAAGGGCCTGCTGCGCGACTCCGCAAGCGTGCTCGACGCGGCACTGGACTCCGGCCTGTCGGGGCCGGGCCGGCTGCATGATCTGTTCGTGACGCATGAGGCGATGTCGCCGGGTGAATGGAAGAACGGCGGCACCGGCATGATCCTGCGCTACGGCTTCCATCCCTCGCCGTTCGGCACCGCAATCGTGATCGCGACCGGCCGCGGGCTGGCGGGTCTTGCCTTCGCCGATCCCGGCGACGAGCAGACAGCCTTCGCCGACATGAAGCGACGCTGGCCGAACGCGACCTATGTCGAGGACACCGACGGCACCACGGCGCTGGCGCAGCGCGTGTTCGACACAAGGCTGTGGCGGCCGGACCAGCCGCTGCGCGTGGTGCTGATCGGCACCGATTTCGAGGTGCGGGTGTGGGAGACGCTGCTCAAGATCCCGATGGGCCGCGCCGTCTGCTATTCCGACATCGCCAACAAGATCAGCAACCCGAAGGCCTCGCGCGCGGTCGGCGCTGCGGTCGGACGCAACCCCGTGTCATTCGTGGTGCCCTGCCACCGCGCACTCGGCAAGAGCGGCGCGCTGACCGGCTATCACTGGGGCGTCACCCGCAAGCAGGCCATGCTCGGCTGGGAAGCCGGGCAAGTGGGATTGCATTGAGCAGCCGTTCTCCGTCACCCTGAGGAGCGCGGAACGCGCGTCTCGAAGGGTCGACGGCCACCGGCGGGGCCGTGCATCCTTCGAGACGCGCGCAAGAGCGCGCTCCTCAGGATGACGGGTCGAGCATATCGAGCATCGTACTCAGCCGGCCAGATCGACCTTCGACGCCACGGTGGAATCCGCATTGAGCCGGTAGACCACCGGTGCGCCGGTGGCGAGTTCGCGCTTGAGGATCTGCTCGGGCGAAAGCTTCTCCAGCACCATGATCAGCGCACGCAGCGAATTACCGTGGGCGGCAACAAGCGTGCGCTGGCCGCGCAGCACGCCGGGCAGGATCTCCTGCACGTAATAGGGCAGCGCGCGTGCCAGCGTGTCCTTCAGGCTCTCGCCGCCGGGCGGCGGCACGTCGTAGGAGCGGCGCCAGATCAGGACCTGGTCCTCGCCCCACTTCTTGCGGGCATCATCCTTGTTGAGACCCGAGAGATCGCCGTAGTCGCGTTCGTTGAGCGCGAGATCCTGCGTCGTCGGCAGTCCGTTCTGACCGATCTCGGCGAGCATCAGCTTCAGTGTGTGCTGGGCGCGCGTGAGGTCGGAGGTGAAGGCCACATCGAACGACAGGCCCTCTGCCTTCAGCTTGCGGCCGGCGTCCTTCGCCTCGGCGATACCCTGCTCGGTGAGATCGGGGTCTTTCCACCCGGTGAAGAGATTCTTCAGATTCCATTCGCTCTGGCCGTGGCGGACCAGCACAAGAAGACGATCGCTCATTCCAGGGTTTCCGTTCTCTCGCTTCTGATTGATTTAGTCGCTCAGCCCGAGCACGTCGGTCATCGAATACATACCGGGCTTCTTGCCATGCGCCCATAGCGCCGCCTTCAGCGCGCCTTGTGCGAACAGCGCGCGGTCCTCGGCGTGATGCGACAGCGTGATGCGCTCGGAAGGACCGGCAAAGATCACGCTGTGATCTCCGGCCGCAGTGCCGCCGCGCAGCGACGCAAAGCCGATGTCGCCGGCACGGCGCGCTCCGGTCAGCCCGTCGCGGCCGCGCGCGGAGTGCTGCGCCAGCGCGATCTGGCGTCCGGCCGCGGCAGCCTCGCCGAGCATCAAAGCGGTGCCCGACGGCGCATCGATCTTCGACTTGTGATGCAATTCGAGGATTTCGATATCGAAGCTCTGGTCGAGCGACTGCGCGACGCGCTTGACCAGCGCGGCGAGCAGATTGACGCCGAGACTCATATTGCCCGACTTGACCACGATGGCGCGATCGGTGACGCTCCTGACCACGGCATCATCAGACGGCGACATGCCGGTGGTGCCGATGACATGAACGAGGCCGCGCTCGGCCGCGATCGCGACATTGGCGATGCTCGCCGCCGGCACGGTGAAATCCAGGATGCCGTCGGCATTGGCCGACATCGACCACAGATCGGCCGACAGCGGAACACCGTTGGCCGGCAGGCCCGCGAGCACGCCGGCGTCCTTGCCGAGCAGTTCCGAGCCCGGCGCTTCCAGCGCACCGACCAGGACCGCCCCCGGGGTTTCGGAAATCACGCGCGTCAGCGTGCGGCCCATCCGGCCGCCGGCTCCCGCAACAATCAGACGCATGTCAGCCATGGCTCACCTCTGGACGCCGTATAGAGCATGATCCGGAAAAGTGGAAACCAGTTTTCCGGTTCGGATCACGCTCAAACAATGGCAGCCATGGCTGTTCCCGGCCGCTTACGGGCTGTCATGGCCCTCGATGATGATGAGATCCGCCATCGAATGCGGTTGCCGCACCTTGATGTTGGCCTGGTATTCCGGCGAGTTGTAACAGGCCACCGCCGTCTCATAGTCGGGGAATTCGATCACGACGTTGCGCGAGCGGCTCTGGCCCTCCGGGTTGGTGAACCTGCCGCCGCGCACGACGAACTTGCCACCGAATTTCTGGAAGATGGCCGGGTTGGCCGCAGCGTAGGGCTTGTAGCCCTCCTCGTTCTGAACGTCGACACGCGCAATCCAGTATCCCTTCGCCATCTCTCTTCTCCCTTTTTTTGTTCAGCCGAGCACTTGCGCGATCTCGGCCTGAATGGCCTCGGCTGCGGCCTTCGGATCGGAAGCTTCCACGACCGGCCGCCCCACCACCAGATAGTCGGCGCCGGCCGCAATTGCACGGGCCGGCGTCATGATGCGCTTCTGGTCGCCGGTGGCGGAGCCCGCCGGACGGATGCCGGGGGTCACCAGGTTCATCTGGTCGCCGATAATCTTGCGCACGGCCGTGGCTTCTTCGGGCGAGCTGACAATGCCGTCGACACCGAGCGCCTGCGCCTGGCGGACGCGCGCGTCGACGAGGTCAGAGACGTTGAGGCGATAGCCCGCGGCGTGAAGATCATTGTCGTCGTAAGAGGTCAGCACGGTGACCGCGAGAATTTTCAGGTTCGAGCCGGCGCGAGCATCGACCGCGGCCTTCATGGTCTGCGGATAGGCGTGCACGGTGAGGAAGGTCGCGCCGAGGCTCGCGACGCTTTCGACGCCGCGCGCGACCGTGTTGCCGATATCGTGCAACTTGAGATCAAGGAACACCTTCTTGCCGCTGCCGGCAAGCTGCCTGGCCATCGCAAGGCCACCGGCATAACCGAGCTGATAGCCGATCTTGTAGAAGGTTACGCTGTCGCCGAGTCTGCCGATCATCACCTCCGCCGCACTCACGGAGGGCAGATCGAGCGCGACAATCAGGCGGTCTCTCGGAGCGATCCTGGCAGTCTGCATGTCACCTCACATCATGCGTTGGGAATGGTCGATCAGCTGTTGCACCAGTGCGCGCATCGCCTCGATGTCGGCGTGATGCTTCAGGCGATCCATATCGTCATAGGCCTGCTCGGCGAATGACAGCGCGAGCTGGTTCGGGATCACGGCGGCCTGGCAGGCGGACAGAATCAGCCGCAGTGCCGCCAGCGCCCGCGTGCCGCCGAGCCGGTTGCCGGACGCGGAGGCGATAGCGAACACACGCTCGCGGAACACCTGGCCGCGGGCCTCGTGCGGATCCTGCACACGGCTGATCCAGTCGATCGTGTTCTTCACCAGTGCCGGCACCGAGGAATTGTATTCCGGCGTCACGATCAGCACGCCGTGATGGGCGCCGATCATGCGCTTGAGATTGACGGCGTGCAGCGGCACGCCCGATTTGGCCTGCAGGTCGCCGTCATAGATCGGCAGCGGGAAATCGGCGAGCGAGATCCGCGTAATGTCGGCGCCGAGTTGCGCGAGCGCCTCGGCCAGCACGGCGGCGAGCTTCGCATTGAGCGAGCCTGATCGAAGTGATCCCGGGATCACGAGGATTTTCAGCGCGGACATTTTGCAATCGCTGCTCGGGCGTCGTGCCCGGCGCGACGGCGCAAGGCGTGTTTCAGCCCTTGCGATACACCCAGACCCGCGCGGGCGGAAGGTTCATCCAGATCCGCTCGGACGCCTCTGTGGACACGCCCGGCAGCGATTTCGGAATCGGGGGCACCACCGAATAAGTGAACTGAACGAAGGGCGCGCCGGGCGCGAGCGCCACGAAGGCATCGCGGATCAGCCTCAGGCGCGTCAGCATCGGCTTGGTGACCAGCGGCAGGCCGGAGACCACCGCCGAGGCGGGAGCCTTCAGGACGTCCCAGAGCGCGTCGCGGAGCGCATAGGCGTCACCCTGCACGACCTTGGCCTGCGGATAGCGCTCGCGCAGCAGCGCGCAGAAGCCGGGATTGTACTCAACCAGCACGAGCCGCTTCTGATCAATGCCGCGCTCGATCAGCGCGTTGGTGATCGCGCCGGTGCCGGGCCCAAGCTCGATGACGGGGCCTTCCGCATCACGATCGACATATTGCGCCATGGTGCGGGCGAGCAGCCGGCCGGACGGCATCACCGCGCCCATATGCAGCGGCTTCTCTATCCATGATCGGAGAAAACGGACCTCGTCGTCGAGACGAAGAGGCTTCTTCAACGCACGCACGGACGATTGCAGGGGCATGTCGCTACCAGGCGGGACCGCACGACCGAGCGGTTGTCAGAAAACAGTCACAAAGACGTATATGTCGGAGCCGTTACGGTCAAGCATCACGACTATTGCTGCGCGGAACGGCTTCCGAAGAAGTCTTTGACCTTAGAGAAGAAACCCTCAGCCTCCGGCTGGGTCGCCCCGTTCGACAGCTTTTGGAACTCGGTCAGCAATTCCTGCTGCTTCTTGGTCAGATTCTGCGGTGTTTCAACCATCACCTGGACATACATGTCGCCGGTCTGGCGCGACCGCAGCACCGGCATGCCCTTTGATGCGATGCGGAATCGACGGCCCGACTGGGTGCCCGAGGGCACTTTGACCTTGGTCTTGCCCTTGTCGATGGTCGGCACTTCGAATTCGCCGCCAAGCGCTGCGGTCACCATCGAGATCGGCACCCGGCAATGCAAGTCAGCGCCGTCGCGCTGGAAGAACTGGTGCGTGGTCAGCGACAGGAAGATGTAGAGGTCGCCGGGCGGGCCGCCGCGGACACCGGCTTCGCCTTCGCCGGCGAGACGAATGCGCGTGCCGTCCTCGACACCCGGGGGGATGTTGACGGAGAGGGTGCGATCGCGCGTCACCCGGCCGGAGCCGGCGCAGGAGCCGCAGGCGTCCTCGATCATCTGGCCGCGGCCCTGGCAGCCGGGGCAGGTCCGCTCCAGCGTGAAGAAGCCCTGGGCCTGACGGATGCGGCCGGCGCCGCCGCAATGCGAGCAGGCCTTCGGCTTGGTGCCGGCCTTGGCGCCGGTGCCCGAGCAGGATTCGCAGGTCACCGAGACTGGAATCTCGATCTGCGCGGTCTTGCCCTGGAAGGCGTCCTCGAGGGTGATTTCCATGTTGTAGCGCAGGTCGGCGCCGCGCTCGCGGCCGCCGCCACCGCGGCGCTGCCCGGCCATGCCGAACAGGTCTTCGAAGATGTCCGAGAAGGAGGAGGCGAAACCGGCGCCGAAGCCGGGGCCGCCACCGCCCATGCCCTGCTCGAAGGCGGCATGGCCGAAGCGGTCGTAGGCGGCGCGCTTCTCGCCGTCCTTGAGCACCTCATAGGCCTCGTTGATTTCCTTGAAGCGGACTTCGCTGGAGGCATCGCCGGGATTCTTGTCCGGGTGCCATTTCATCGCGAGCTTGCGGAAAGCCGACTTCAGCTTGGTCTCGTCCGCGTTCCGTTCGACCTCGAGGGTCTCGTAATAGCAGCGCTTGGTGGACATCCTTCAATTCCGTCCGAAGTTCGTCGCCATCGCCGGGATCGCGTCCATCAGCAAGATGCAGCGATCGGCTTAACGAAAAATGACCCCCACCCCATCGAGACGCCCGGCGTGCTCTTTGGTGTGAGGGTCATCATCTCCAGCCCGCCGTTAAGCAGACTTCTTGTTGTTCTTGTCGTCGTCGACCTCGGTGAACTCCGCGTCGACGACGTCATCCTTGGCAGCGTCCTTGGCCGCATCGGCCTCGGCCTGCTGCTTGTACATGGCCTCGCCGAGCTTCATCGAGGCCTGTGCCAACGTGTTGGTCTTGGCCTTGATCGCCTCGGCATCGTCGCCCTTCAGCGCTTCCTTGAGGTCGCTGACCGCGTCCTCGATGGCGCGACGGTCGGTCTCCGGAATCTTCGAGCCGTGTTCGGCCAAAGCCTTCTCGGTCGAATGCACCAGGCCGTCGGCATGGTTCTTGGCGTCGACCGCCTCGCGGCGCTTCTTGTCCTCGGCCGCATTGGCCTCGGCGTCCTTGACCATCTTGTCGATGTCGGCTTCGGACAGACCGCCGGATGCCTGGATCCGGATCTGCTGTTCCTTGCCGGTCGCCTTGTCCTTGGCCGAGACGTTGACGATGCCGTTGGCGTCGATGTCGAAGGTCACCTCGATCTGCGGCATGCCGCGCGGAGCCGGCGGAATGCCCATCAGGTCGAACTGGCCGAGAATCTTGTTGTCGGCCGCCATTTCGCGCTCGCCCTGGAAGACGCGGATGGTGACGGCGCCCTGGTTGTCCTCGGCGGTCGAGAACACCTGGCTCTTCTTGGTCGGGATCGTGGTGTTGCGGTCGATGATGCGGGTGAACACGCCGCCCAGCGTCTCGATGCCCAGCGACAGCGGGGTCACGTCGAGCAGCAGCACGTCCTTGACGTCGCCCTGCAGCACGCCGGCCTGGATCGCAGCACCGATGGCCACGACCTCGTCCGGGTTGACGCCCTTGTGGGGCTCCTTGCCGAACAGCTGCTTCACCACTTCCTGAACCTTCGGCATGCGGGTCATGCCGCCGACCAGCACCACTTCGCCGATCTCGCCGGCGGTCAGGCCGGCATCCTTCAGCGCCTTGCGGCACGGCTCGATGGTCTTCTGCACGAGATCGTCGACCAGCGCCTCGAACTTGGCGCGCGTCAGCTTCATCGTCAGATGCTTCGGACCGGTCTGGTCGGCCGTGATGAACGGCAGGTTGATCTCGGTCTGCGTGGTCGACGACAGCTCGATCTTGGCCTTCTCGGCCGCTTCCTTCAGACGCTGAAGGGCGAGCTTGTCGTTGCGCAGGTTGATGCCCTGCTCCTTCTGGAACTCGTCAGCCAGATAGCCAACGAGGCGCATGTCGAAATCCTCGCCGCCGAGGAAGGTGTCGCCGTTGGTCGACTTCACCTCGAACACGCCGTCGCCGATTTCAAGAATCGAAACGTCGAAGGTGCCGCCGCCGAGGTCGTAGACCGCGATCGTGCCGGCTTTCGTCTTGTCGAGGCCGTAGGCGAGCGCGGCAGCGGTCGGCTCGTTGATGATGCGCAGCACCTCGAGGCCGGCGATCTTGCCGGCGTCCTTGGTGGCCTGACGCTGTGCGTCGTTGAAATAAGCGGGAACCGTGATGACGGCCTGATCGACCTTCTGGCCGAGATGCGCCTCAGCGGTCTCCTTCATCTTCTGCAGGATGAAGGCCGAGACCTGCGAGGGCGAATAGGTCTTCCCGTCGGCTTCGACCCAGGCGTCGCCGTTCGATGCCTTGACGATCTTGTAGGGAACGAGCTTCTTGTCCTTCTCGACCATCGGGTCGTCGTAGCGGCGGCCGATCAGGCGCTTCACCGCAAAGAACGTGCGCTCAGGATTGGTCACCGCCTGGCGTTTCGCCGGCTGTCCGACGAGGCGCTCGCCATCGTCAGTGAAAGCAACGATCGACGGTGTCGTCCGCATGCCTTCCGAGTTCTCGATCACCTTGGCGTTTTTGCCATCCATTACGGCGACGCACGAATTCGTGGTGCCGAGGTCGATCCCAATGACCTTACCCATGGTTTTCATATCCTCTTTGCTGCGGCAGGTTGGTTGAGCCCTGACGGCGCCCCGAACCGAACCCCCGGACGTTCACATACTCGCGATATTGCGACGGTGAACTGATATAGGAGAGAGGGTCCTGCCCGCAAGGACTGGACGCAACGTTGAAGCCTGAAAAGACTGACGTTTGAAAGATTGTGTCAGCCCGGACGCCGCGCCGGTTCAGCCTCCAGTCAAGTTAACAAATCGGCAATGTTGGCCTGCGCGCTGATCCGTGAACGACGTCACAAGCCGCATGCGCTTGTTGAGTGAACGCTCACAACGGCCGGGCCTGCGATCGGCACCCCGCATGGGGCGCGCTATTTGGCCGCTGCCAGAGCCGCCCGGACGGCGCGATCGTGTCGCGGAGAAATGTCGAGAAACCCCGGAAACACCCGCATTATCGGGCGAAAATCTCGTGGAATCGGCCCGGCAAGACCGCGACGGAGTAGCGGCGGACCCTGTTGCTGAGCCATCAAAACCGCTAAAAGCGGGCCGACTGATGACGCCCCCAGTCCCGCACCGGCCCAATAGGCGGCCTCTCATTAAACCCGGTAGATCCTTCATGACGCCCTTTCGAGTTCTCGCTGCGGTTGCCGTGCTGATTGCCGCCACCTGCTCCGCTTTCGCAGCCGACGTGGTGTTTCCGCCGGGCGCGCATGTCGGCATGAAGCCGCTGGTCGGGCTCGTCCGCGCGAAGTCGTTCATAGGCTTCGAGACCGAGGACCAGGGCGTGAAGGTGCTGATCGCCGATCTGCCGGCGGACGCCTATGGCGAGGTCGTCAGCGCCTTCAAGGCCAACCCTGCCGGCGCCGGCGGCATCAAGCCCGAAAGCCTCGAGACCCCGGCCGGGCTCGGCTACTACACGGTCGAAAGCGCGCGGGACGGCGCCACCAATGTGCGGCGCTACTCGATGATCCTGCCCGGCCCGACCTTCTCCGGCTATGTCGCGGTGCAGGTGCCCGAGAACGCCGCCAGGATCTACACCGATGATGCGATCCGGCAGATGTTCGCCTCCGCCGTGGTCCGCAACGAGGTTCCGGTCGACGAGCAGCTCGGCATGATGCCCTTCAAGATCACCCAGCTCAGCGACTTCAAGAACGTCCGCATGCTGGCGCCGGGCGCCGCGCTGTTGATCGCCGACGGCGACGAGAAGGGCGGCGGCTTCGAAGCCAAGCCGTTCATGATCCTCGGCGTGATCGGCTCGACCGCGGCGAGCCCCGACGATCGCGGCCGTTTCGCCCAGCAGATCGCCACCACGATCCCCGGCGTGCGCGACGGGCACATCACCATGTCCGAGCCGATCCGCATCGATGGCCAGCCCGGCTACGAGACCCGGATCGACGCCACCAGCGGCAAGGACAACACCCCTGTCACCATCGTGCAGTGGCTGCGGTTCGGCTCGAGCTCCTCGATGCGCATCATCGGCAGTTCGCCGCGCACCGATTGGGAGAAGGCGTTCCCGCGCTTCCGCGCGGTGCGCGACGGCATCGAGCCGCGCGGCTGACCGGAATTTCCGCAATGCACGCCGAAAAATCGGACTTTCGTTTGTACGCAAACGGAATTAGCCTTCTCGGATAAATTTACCCAGCGAGGAGAGGGCACGATGTTGGATCGACGACGGATTGTTACGGGTCTTGTTGTTTCAGGTCTCGGCGCGACGGCTCTGGCGACACTGGTCCCCGGCGAGCTTTGGGCTGCGGCAGCGATCAAGCCGGATGACGCTTCCGTGCTGCTGGTGATCGACGTCCAGAACTGCTTCCTGCCCGGCGGCAGCCTCGCGGTGAAGGACGGGGAGCAAGTGGTGCCGATCATCAACAAGATGGCCAAGAGCTTTGCCAATGTGGTGATGACGCAGGACTGGCACACGCCGGGCCACATCTCCTTCGCCTCGGTTCATCCCGGCAAGAAGCCGTTCGAGACGGTCGACCTCGCCTATGGCAAGCAGGTGCTGTGGCCCGACCACTGCGTGCAGGGCACCGACGGCGCCTCGCTGTCGAAGGATCTCGCGATCCCGCAGGCCGAGCTCGTCATCCGCAAGGGTTTTCACAAGGACGTCGACAGCTACTCGGCCTTCACCGAGGCTGACGGCAAGACCACGACCGGGCTTGCCGCCTACCTGAAGGCACGCAACGTGCAGCGCGTATTCGTCGCGGGCCTCGCCACCGATTTCTGCGTGGCATGGACGGCGCTCGATGCACGCAAGGCCGGCTTCGAGACCTATGTGGTGGAAGACGCCTGCCGCGGCATCGACACCCAGGGCTCGCTCGCCAAGGCCTGGGCCGACATGGCCAAGGCCGGGGTCAAGCGCATCCAGTCGTCGGATATCGCTTAATTAGAGCGTTTTCGGTTCGCGTGAAGAAAACCCGTCAAAGCAAGAGTCCGGACCGCGTCGCGCGCGGTCCGGCGATCAGGCCGTGAAATCGGCAGCCGGGGCGGCCTTGGCGCCGCCCTTGGAAACGCCGACCAGGGCCGGACGCAAGATGCGCTCGCCGATCATGTAGCCGGCCTGCACGACCTGCACCACGGTGCCCGACGGCACCGACGGATCGGGCACCTCGAACATCGCCTGCTGGAAGTTCGGGTCGAACTTCTCGCCGATCGGATCGAACTTCTTCACGCCGTTCTTTTCCAGCGCGTTGAGCAGCGAACGCTCTGTGAGCTCGACGCCTTCGATCAGCGCCTTCAGGCCGGGGTCGGCGGCCTCCTTGGCCTCGACCGGGACCGCGTCGAGTGCGCGCTGCAGATTGTCGGCGATATCGAGCACATCGCGAGCGAAGCCGGTGATGCCGTAGGTCTTGGCGTCGGCGACCTCGCGGCGGGTGCGCTGGCGCAGATTCTCCATCTCGGCCAGCGTACGCAGCGTCCGGTCGCGCGCCTCGGCGAGTTCCTTGGCGAGCGCCTCCGCCGATCCCAGTTCCGGATCGTCCGGCATGATGTATGGCTTGGAGACCACAGGCTCGCCCGTCGGCGCCGAATTCTCGGTATTGTCATTCGTCCGGTTCGGATCGGTCATAGCATGCCTTTACGAAAACTCGCGTCGGTTCAAATCTTGGGGATTGGCTCGCCCGGATATCGTGCTTTGGGCGCCGAAAATCAAGCGCTTTACATGGCGTCTTCGAGCGAACTGGCCTCCGGCTAGCCGCCCAGAATCCTGCTGACGATGCGCGCGGCGTAATCGACCGTCGGAATGACACGCGCGTAGTTCAACCTCGTCGGACCGATCACGCCCAGCACGCCGACGATCCGGCCATGCGCGTCGCTGTAGGGCGCGATGATGGTCGAGGAACCCGACAGCGAGAACAGCTTGTTCTCCGAGCCGATGAAGATCCGCACGCCCTCGCCGCGTTCCGCGCGGCCGAGCAGATCGATCACGCCACGTTTGGTCTCGAAATCATCGAACAGCGACTTGATGCGCTCGAGATCGTCGAGCGCGTGCAGATCCTCCAGCAGATTGGCGTGGCCACGCACGATCAGCTGGCGATCCTCGTTCTCGCCGCCGGACCAGCTCGCGATCCCGGCGGCGACCACCTTTTGCGTCAGCTGATCAAGCTCGGCGCGGTTCTGCGTCAACGCCGTCTCGAGCTCGAGGCGGGCCTCGGCCAGCGTCCGGCCGCGGATCCGCGCATTGAGGAAATTAGTCGCTTCCATCAGCGCCGAGGAGGGAACGCCCGGCGGCAGCGCGAGCACACGGTTCTCGACCTGGCCGTCTTCGCCGACCAGCACGACCAACGCCTTCTCCGGCTCCAGCCGCACGAATTCGATATGCTTCAAGCGCGCGTTCGACTTCGGCGTCAGCACCACGGCCGCGGCGCGCGTCAGCCCCGACAGGCGCGTCAGCGCTTCCCCGAGCGCGGCCTCGACCGTCTGCGCGCGGCCGACGGAGGCAAGCTGGGTCTGGATCGATTGGCGCTCCGCCTCGGTGAGATCGCCGACCTGCATCAGGGCATCGACGAAGAAGCGCAGGCCGAGCTCGGTCGGCAGCCGGCCGGCGGAAGTATGCGGCGCGTAGATCAGGCCGAGCTGCTCGAGATCCGACATCACGTTGCGGACCGACGCCGGCGACAGCGGTAATGCGATCAGGCGCGAGATGTTGCGCGAGCCGACCGGCTCGCCGGTCGCAAGATAGCTTTCGACGATTTGACGAAAAATGTCGCGCGAACGCTCGTTGAGCTGGGCGAGCCCGGCATGGGGCGCGATCAGGCCAATCGGATCGTGGTGAGCCAAGCTCTACTCCCTCACAATTGCCCCCTAATTTGTCGATCCGCAGGGCCGGTGACAAGCGGCCATTGGGGTCAAAAACCCTTGCCGCTGCCCCTTCCCCCACCTACAAGCACGGCCAGCCATTTTTCTCGGATTTTTGGAGGATTCCATGCGGCCAAGCCGCCGTGCGCCCGATGAACTGCGTCCCGTCTCGCTGGAGCGCGGCGTCGTCAAATATGCCGAGGGTTCCTGCATGGTGAAGTTCGGCGACACTCATGTCCTTGTGACCACCACCCTGGAGGAGCGGCTGCCGCCGTGGCTGAAGGGCCAGGGCCGCGGCTGGGTCACCGCCGAATACGGCATGCTGCCCCGCGCCACCCTGGAACGCACCCGCCGCGAGGCTTCCGCCGGCAAGCAGGGCGGCCGCACGGTCGAGATCCAGCGCCTGATCGGCCGTTCGCTCCGCGCCGCGGTCGACCTGGAAGCGCTGGGCGAGCGCCAGATCACCGTCGATTGCGACGTCATCCAGGCCGATGGCGGCACCCGCACCGCCTCGATCACCGGCGCCTGGGTCGCGCTGGCCGATTGCCTCAACTGGATGAAGACCCGCAACATGCTCAAGGCCAACGTGCTGCGCGACAATGTGGCGGCGATCTCCTGCGGCATCTACCGGGGCACGCCGGTGCTCGATCTCGATTATGCCGAGGACTCCGAGGCCGACACCGACGCCAATTTCGTCATGACCGGCGACGGCCGCATCATCGAGGTGCAGGGCACCGCCGAAAAGACGCCGTTCTCGCAGGACGAGTTCCTGGCGCTGATGGCGCTGGCGCGCAAGGGTGTCGCGCGTCTGGTCGACTTGCAAAAGATCGCGGTGGCGTAGACAGATTGGCCATGCATCGCCGAATCACCGGAAGGCTCGTGATCGCAACCCACAATCGCGGCAAGCTCGCCGAGATGCGGGAATTGCTGGCGCCGCACGGTGTGGAGGCGGTGTCGGCCGGTGAGCTCGGGCTCGCCGAGCCCGACGAGACCGGCGACAGCTTTCGCGCCAACGCTGCGATCAAGGCGATCGCGGCGGCAAAGGCCACAGGGCTGCCGGCCTTTGCCGACGATTCCGGCATCGTGGTTGACGCGCTCGACGGCGCACCCGGGATCTATTCGGCACGCTGGGCCGGCGAGACCAAGGATTTCATGGCGGCGATGACGCGGATCGAACGCCTGTTGCAGGAGCGCGGCGCCACAACACCCGACAGGCGTCAAGCGCATTTCGTCTCGGCGCTGTGCGTGGCCTGGCCCGACGATCATCTCGAAGAGGTCGAGGCCCGGGTCGATGGAACCCTGGTCTGGCCGCCGCGCGGCACTGCCGGCTTCGGCTATGATCCGGCCTTCCTGCCCGACGGCCACACACGGACCTTCGGCGAGATGACCAGCATCGAGAAGCACGGCCTGCCGCCGCTCGGGCTCGGCCTGTCGCATCGCGCCCGCGCCTTCGTGAAGCTCGCGGAGATCTGCCTTGAGCCACGCTGAACGAAAAGCCTTCGGCGTCTACGTGCACTGGCCGTTCTGCCTGTCGAAATGCCCGTATTGCGATTTCAACAGCCACGTCCGGCACGCGCCCGTCGACGAGCCGCGCTTCGTGCGCGCGTTTGCCCGCGAGATCGAGACCACCGCCGCCCGCGTGCCGGGGCGCGAGGTCTCCTCGATCTTCCTCGGCGGCGGCACGCCCTCGCTGATGCAGCCCGAGACTGTCGGTGCGGTGCTGGATGCGATCGGCAAGCACTGGCAGGTCGCGCCCGACGTCGAGGTGACGCTCGAGGCCAATCCGACCAGCGTCGAGGCGACGCGCTTCCGCGGCTATCGCGCCGCCGGCGTCAACCGCGTCTCGCTCGGCGTGCAGGCGCTCGACGACGCGTCACTGAAGGCGCTTGGCCGCCTGCATACCGCGCGCGAAGCGCTGGACGCGGTGGCGATCGCGCGCAGCGCATTCGACCGTTACTCGTTCGACCTGATCTACGCCCGCCCCGACCAGACGCCGCAGATGTGGACCACTGAGCTGAAGCAGGCGATCTCGGAAGCTGCCGAGCATCTGTCGCTCTATCAGCTCACGATCGAGGAAGGCACGCCGTTCTTCGGGCTGCATGCCGCCGGCAAATTGAAGACGCCCGACGAAGCGACTGCGCGCGCGCTCTACGACGTGACGCAGGAGGTCTGCGCGCGCGAGGGCTTGCCGGCCTACGAGATCTCCAATCACGCGCGCAGCGGCGCGGAGTGCCGGCACAACCTCGTCTACTGGCGCGGCGACGAATATGCCGGCATCGGCCCCGGCGCACATGGCCGCCTCGACATCGACGGCGTCAGGCACGCCACCGCGACCGACAAGCGTCCCGAAGCCTGGCTGCTGCGGGTCGAGACCGACGGCCACGGCGTCATGACCGACGATCGCCTCAACAGCGAGGAGCGCGCCGACGAATTCCTGCTGATGGGATTGCGGCTCACTGAGGGCATCGATCCCAAACGTTATGCCGCGCTCTCCGGCCGCACGCTCGATCCGCACCGGATCGCGATGCTGCGTGAGGAGGGTGCAATCACCGTCGATGCCGACGGTCGGCTGCGCGTGACGAAGTCGGGCTTCCCGGTGCTCGATGCTGTGGTGGCGGACCTCGCGGCCTAAACCTCCGCTGTCGTCACCCGCGAAGGCGGGTGACCCAGTATCCCAGAGACGCCGGAGAATGAATCGAGAGGCCGCGGCGTACTGGATGCCCCGCCTTCGCGGGGCATGACGAGAGCTGTGGGCGCTAGGCGCCAAAGCTCTTCGGCGACCCGGCGACGGCGGTGCCACCGCCCGAGGTGACCTTCATGACCGCGAGGCCGCGCTCGTTGGTGCCATCGGAGCGGAAGCGGAACAGGCCGTCGATGCCGGCAAAGCCGGACGGATTGGTCAGCGTCTGCGGCGCGAAGCGCTGTCCGCCTTGGGTGCGCGCCAAAGCCGCGACCAACGCGACGGCGTCATAGGCAAGGGTTGCGGTGCGCACCGGCTCGCCGCCGTATTTGGTGCGGTAGCGGCCGGCGAAGCTGCGGAAGCCGGACGGATCGGGCGCGGCATAGAGGCCACCCTGCAGGACCGGGCTCGCGAACACGCGCGGATTGTCCCACAGCCCGGTACCGAGCAGCTGGATGTTGTGCAGATTGGAACCCGCCGCGGTCAGCGCATCCGCGGTGGCGACCACCGAATCACCGTCATCGGCGAGCAGCAGCGCATCGGCCTGGCCGAGCGCCTGTGCCACTGTCCGCGCCGGCGTCGCGCGATCGGCGCCGTATTTCTCGAATGCGACGACGCGGCCGTTCTTGCGGCCGACCGCTTGCTTGAAGGCGGCCTCGACCACATTGCCATAGGCATTGTCGGGCACCATCGCCGCGAACGAGCGCTTTCCGATGCCGGCGGCATAATCGACGATCCGGTTGATGTCGGATTCCGGCAGGAAACTCAGGAGATAGACACCCTGCCCGGCCACGCTCGAATCGGTCGAGAACGCGATCACCGAGGTCCCGCGCGTGCGCGTTAGCTGCGCGGTGGCCGGCACCGAGCCGGCAAACAGCGGTCCGAGGATGATCTCGGCGCCTTCGGCGAGCGCCTGCTGGGTGCCCTGTGACGCGCCTTGCGGGCTGCCGCCATCGTCCTTGATCAACAGCTGGATGTTCGGATTCTGGAATTCCGCGAGCGCCATTTCGGCCGCGTTGCGCATCGACTGCGCCGCGACGCCGGCATTGCCGGAGGCCGACAGCGGCAGGATCAGTCCGACCTTGACCTGCCCGGTCCCGACCGCCTGCGGCTGTTGCGGCGGACCGGCGGGCCCGGCGTCCGGGGTGGAGAATTGGCTGAAGCTCTGCTGGACGCCGGAGCAGGCCGCCAGCGCGGGAGCTCCGATGATCAAGCCAAGCGCTGCCCGCCGGGTCGCGCCCGACGGCGGGGACGTGCGGTGATGCTGGCCTGTCATCGTCTCTCTTCCCTTGACCGACCGTGATCGGCCAGGACTCCATCCAGCCCCGATGAGGGGGGTGGATTTGGGCATATTGTCGGCGAATAGTTAACCGAAACAAAAGGATTATGGCCTCACGGCGCCGCTGCCCGGGCCTCGTCGTCGCGGCAGACGCCTTCACCAACATCCCTCCCGATGTGGCGTAAGCCCTGCCATCCCTCTAGATTGGCATTATGCGCGCAAAAACCAGTTCCCTCCACAATTCGGACGCCCCAACGGGTCCTGCTGAGCGGACCTTCCTGGTCGGCGGCCAGGTTTTGGCCGCGCCAAAGGCATCCCCGGGCCTACATCTGGTGGCGACGCCGATCGGTAATCTCGGCGATATCACGCTGCGCGCGCTTGAGACCCTGGCCGGCGTCGACATCATCGCATGCGAGGACACCAGGATCACCCGCCGCCTCACCGAGCGCTACGCGATCACGGCCGAGCTGAAGCCCTATCACGAGCACAACGCTGCGCTGGCGCGGCCGAAAATCCTGGAACGGCTGGCGCAGGGCGCGTCGATCGCGCTGGTCTCGGACGCCGGCACGCCGCTGATCTCCGATCCCGGCTTCAAGCTGGTGCGCGAGGTCTGCGCCGCAGGTTATCGCGTCATCGCGGTGCCCGGACCGTCGTCGGTGTTGACGGCGCTGTCGGTGGCGGCACTGCCGACCGACCGGTTTTTCTTCGAGGGGTTCCTGCCGGCGAAGGAACACGCGCGGCACGTGCGGCTCGGCGAACTGGCCCGCATCGATGCGACGATCGTGATGTTCGAGTCGGGCAATCGCGTGCAGGAGACGCTGCGCGATCTCGCCGCGATCATGCAAGGCCGCGACGCCGCGGTCTGCCGCGAGCTGACCAAGCTGCATGAGGACGTCAAGCGCGCTCCCATTGCGGAGCTGGCCGCGCATGCGGATACGCTGGAGACGCGCGGCGAGTTCGTGCTCGTCGTAGGTCCCCCGGCTGACGATGCCGGCGTGATGGACGACGACGCGCTCGGCGATCTCTTGCGCGCGCAGCTTGCGCAGAGCAGCGTCAAGGATGCGGTGGCGCATGCGGTCGAGCTGTCCGGCCGGCCGCGCCGCGAGGTCTATGCCCGCGCGCTGGAGCTTGCCAAAACGATCAGGGGCGACGATGGCGAAGACTGACAGCGCTTCCCCCGAACGGGTCGCGGCTTTCCGCACCGGCCTTTCCGCGGAAACCCGTGCTGCGGCCTATCTGATGGCCAAGGGCTATCGCATCCTGGCAAAACGCTTCCGCACGCCCTATGGCGAGATCGACCTGGTGGCGCGGCGGCGCAATTTGATTGCCTTCGTCGAGGTCAAGGCCCGTGCCAGCCTCGATGATGCCGCCTATGCGGTGACGCCGCGCCAACAGCAGCGCATCATCGATGCCGCGCAGGCCTGGCTGATGGCGCATCCCGAGCATGCGGAATTCGACCTAAGATTCGACGCCGTCCTGATTGCGCCGCGGAGCCTGCCGCGCCATCTGTTAGCGGCATTCGACGCAAGCCAGTAAATTCATTCTCAAGACCTCGCGGGAAACGCCATGAAATTGAAAGTCGCCGTCCAGATGGACCCCATCGCGCGCATCAACGTCCGCGGCGATTCGACCTTCGCGCTGCTGCTCGAGGCGCAGAAGCGCGGCCATGACATTTCCTATTACACGCCCGACAAGCTGTCGTTGAACGGCGAGGAGGTGGTGGCGCCCTTGCAGCATCTCGCCGTGCGCGACGAGCCCGGCGATCACTTCACCCTCGGCGAGCCGAAGCGCGAGGCGCTCAATGGCCATGACGTCGTGCTGCTGCGCCAGGACCCGCCCTTCGACCTCGCCTACATCACCTCGACCCATCTGCTCGAGCGCATCCATCCGAAGACGCTCGTGGTCAACGATCCGGCCAGCGTGCGCAACGCGCCGGAGAAATTGTTCGTGATGAATTTCCCGCAGCTGATGCCGCCGACCCTGATCTCGCGCGACCTCGACGAGATCAACGCGTTCCGCGATCAGCACGGCGCCGTCGTCATGAAGCCGCTGCACGGTCATGGCGGCGCCGCGGTGTTCCGCGTGATGCCGCAGGACATGAATTTCGGCTCGCTGTTCGACATGTTCTCGGTGACCTTCAGGGAGCAATGGGTGATCCAGCGCTTCCTTCCCGAGGTGAAGCACGGCGACAAGCGCATCATCCTGGTCGACGGCGAATTCGCCGGCGCCGTCAACCGCGTTCCGGCCGCGGATGATCTGCGCTCCAACATGGTACGCGGCGGCGCCGCCAAGGCGACCGAGCTCTCCGACCGCGAGCGCGAGATTTGCACCACCGTGGGTCCTGCGCTGCGCGAGCGCGGGCTGCTGTTCGTCGGCCTCGACGTGATCGACGGCAATCTCACCGAGATCAACGTCACCTCGCCGACCGGCATCCGCGCCATCGCCCGGCTCAACGGCGCCGATATCGCGGCGAAGATCTGGGATACGATCGAGGCCAGGCGCGGCGCAAAATAGGCTTCGCCGCAGATCGCGGTCGTGATGTTCCCTTAATGTTCTTGCCTTGATGGCGGCGATTATATACTTGACACCACAAGCCACGACATGTAGAAACGGGCATCAACTCGGAACACCGCGATGCCCGCAGCCAAGCCGCCCATCAAGAACGCCAGTTTCAATGCTCCACATTTCCAGAGCGTCGAGGCTGCGCGGACCTATCTTGAAGCCCTTCGCTGGGGCTCTGAGCGCGTTTGCCCGCACTGCGGCACCGTCAACGCATCCTTTGCCACCAAGAAGCCCGGCGTCTACCGCTGCGGCTCCAAGGGCTGCCGCAAGGATTTCTCCGTCACCACCAAGAGCGTGATGGAAAGCAGCCATATCAAGCTGAACGTCTGGCTACAGGCGTTCTATTTGATGTCGTCCAGCAAGAAAGGCGTCAGCTCCCATCAGCTTCACCGGGCCTTAGGCATCACTTACAAATCAGCGTGGTTCTTGTCGCACCGTATCCGCGAAGCGATGCGCGCAGGCGGCCTGCTTCCCCCGCTCGGCGGCAACGGCAAGATCGTCGAGTCGGATGAGACCTATACCGGCCGCGTAATGGGCGTTCCCAAGCCCAAGAAAGGTGGCACAGCTCACAAGAATATCGTTCTGACCTTGGTCGAGCGCGGCGGTGCTGCGCGCAGCTTCCATGTCGACAGCACGTCGATTGCGGACATTGCGCCGATCATCAATGCCAATATCGCCAGGGAAAGCCAGTTCATGACGGACGACGCGCGCCACTACATGGAAATCGGTCGCGGCTTTGCCAGCCACGATACGGTCAACCACGGCGAGGATGAGTACGTCCGCTATTGGAACGAGGTCACCGACAAGAAGCGGCCGGACGGCAAGGCTGTTGTCGAGACAACCGTCATCACGACCAATACCGTCGAAGGCTACTACAGCATCTTCAAACGCGGCATGAAGGGCATTTATCAGCACTGCTCAGAGAAGCACCTTCACCGTTACCTTTCAGAATTCGACTTCCGTTACAGCAACCGCGTTGCGCTCGGCATCGAGGACGGGGAACGTGCGGACCTTGCCGTCAAAGGCGCGGCTGGCAAGCGTCTGACGTATCGTCAATCTCACTAAGCGCGATCTATCGCGGCTTGCGCGCCGGTTTCTTCGCTGGCGGGCTAAGCGGCGTCCCCGCACGTAGCTTAGGCTTTTCCTTGAGGGGCTTGGGGGCTGTCTTGAGGCCGCTACGTAAAGCGGCCTCGAAACGCTCTTGCGCTTCTTTTTCTGGGTATTGCTCTTTCTCGTCGATCATCGATTTCACGCCTTTGTACCTACAACCACTTCAAATGGCCTTGCTCCGCGTGAGGCGAACAGATGGACGATAACGTAGAGAACTCCTAACCGCTCGCGCAGATGGAGAATATGCAAAGAATCCTGCGGCAGGCTTTCACCGCCATGATAGCCGCCGACAAAAGTTGCCATGTCCATTCGTTCGCCAGCCAACAGCGCCCGAATTGGGGCGCCGTCGAAAGCTTCGATCCCAACAATTGCTGCGGCAAAGCAATATGCGATCTTGGCAAGCATCAGATGCAACCCACGCATGTCGTGAAATTCTTGCAGCGTTAAATCCAGGCTTGCAGATTTAAGAAATGTCCTCACCTCCATTTGTGGCCGCTGACGCCGATTCATTTGAAAGGAGAATCCGGATTGTATCGTAATCTCTTCACTCATGAAGTTGGCGTATAGCATACGCAAGGTTTCGTGACGGTAGCCTCTTTGCCCGCTCCAAAACAGCGGCGACGGGAAATCTGGAAGCGTGAAGACTGCCGGTCTTGTCTCCGGCGTTACGCCAATCGTGAATGCGGAGATCGGGGAAGTGAGTGCGTTTCCCGGTGCCATATTCGGCAGACCTCTGGCGTTATTTGCGGTCAGCTTTGCCCACAACCGATAGGCAAAGAAGCTCGTTTGACTAACTGCTGTCTCGTAGAGGCTATTCGTTCTGCGAGCGCATGGTACGCATGCTCCATCGACGATTTTTACACGCCCTCCGAGAAACTGGCCGATTATATGTTCATCTGTTGGGGCTCGCTCTGCCGTGAATGGCCTCAAGCAGTAAATGCAGCGTCCGGGAGAATCGTAGTCCGGTGCATCAAGCCGGAGGCTCGCGCGTATGAACGAAGCCGACAGCTCGTTGCTTTTTGAGTTGATAAAGGTCAAACAAGAGGGCTCGGGCTAATGACAGCCAGTAACTCCTAGCTGTTTTGGGCAATTGTTCCCAGTGCTCTCCTTCCTGAAGGAGCCTTTCCTTCTCGTCGAAGAGGCTTCTAGCCAATAGCTCGCAATCCACCCTAGAGAGCATGATTCCAGAGAGGATCAGATCGATGTCGGGCGCGCCAGCTCCCGGTTTGTCAGCGCCGCCGGGGGCAGTCACTTAACTACCCCTAGCGCTTTGTGGTGTAAAGTATATAATTCCCCTTGATGGCCCGGTTCCGCTACCTTCGATTGCGGAATTGAGGAGCAGCATGGTCCAGCGGGTTTCCACCGTCGCGTTCGAGGGGATTGAGGCCCGTGCGGTCGATGTGCAGGTGCAGGTCGCGCCCGGCCTGCCGGCCTTTGCCATTGTCGGCCTTCCCGACAAGGCGGTGTCGGAGGCGCGCGAGCGGGTGCGCTCGGCGCTGATCGCCTCCGGCCTGGCGCTGCCGGCCCGCCGGATCATCGTCAACCTCGCGCCTGCCGACCTGCCCAAGGAGGGCAGCCATTACGACCTGCCGATCGCGCTCGGGCTGATGGCGGCGATCGGCGCAATCCCGCCCGATGCGCTGAACGGCTTCACCGTGCTCGGCGAGCTCGGGCTCGACGGCTCGATCGCCCCGGTCGCGGGCGTGCTGCCGGCGGCGATCGGCGCCAATTCGCGCGACGAAGGGCTGATCTGCCCGGCGGCCTGCGGCTCGGAGGCGGCCTGGGCGAGCCCGGACATCCAGATCATCGCCGCACAATCGCTGATCCAGATCGCCAATCACTTCAAGGGCACGCAGCTGCTGTCTCGCCCGCAGCCGAAGGTGCAAGAGCGCAACGAGGCGCGCGAGGAGGCGCTCTTGGACCTGCGCGACATCAAAGGCCAGGAGAGCGCAAAGCGCGCGCTCGAGATCGCGGCCGCCGGCGGCCATCACCTCCTAATATAGCGGACAATTAACCCGTCCATATTTCTGCTGGCTGCGGCTATATGTCCTCAAGCCCCTTAAGAGAATTTGCCGGACCACCATGGATTTACAGAGACTGCCTGACCCAGTGTGGTCGAACATAAAGGCCGAAAGCGGACTGCCCGACGAAGCTCGTGAGAAAGTTACGGCGGTTATCCGCGGATGTGAGCCCTTTCGGAGCAAGGCGACCGGAGGCGAGACGAGGAAGAGGATCAAACGCGCGATTCGGACAGCCCAAGAGCTTGGAGAAGAATTACAGAAACTGGACCAAGACCTGTTCTTCCGCACGTTTGGCGCGAAGGAGCCGCCAGACCTTACTTACATTTCAAACGCTCGGAAGCAGCTGGCTGCGCTTTCTCACAGTCTGCAGAATGACCAAACTCGATTCAAGAAGCGCGGTCGGTCGCGGTCGATGATGATCCCGGGTGCATTGGCCACCGACCTGCTGGAAATACGGACCGAATTCCTGGGTGTCGACGTTCCCACCTCGCTTGGTGAAACGACCAACACGGGGCGCTTTCGAAAATACGTCGAGACATGCTTGCTGTTCTTCGACTCATCTCTCACGTCCGAGGAAATCAAGGCCGCGATTGATCTCGCTTGCGAGGGTTTCAAGGAGAGACAACCGTTCGAGCCCGAAAATTTCCCGAAGAGTGAGCGACGAGCTGTCAAGTGAAAAGTACAGCAAAGAGGTCCCTCCATTTCGTGGCACCTTATTGAACGCGTTCCCGGCACCGCGTCATAAGCTCTCGTCGTAGATCAATGTCTGTCTCCGAGCCCGTGATGCTCGGTCGAATGGAGAAGACAGACATGACTACGAACCGACAAGCCGACGCCGTCGAAACGACACCCGATGAAATGCCACCTACGGCGCCTGAAGCCTGCGAGAGGTCGCCCTCGTCGTTTCCGATCGGAAACGGGCAGGATTTGAACAGCTCGCCGCTCCCGAAATCGACGTTTATCAAAACGTCGCGTTGGCCTCGCCACGGAAAAGGTTGGAGCGGCGGATACTCTCTGCTTTTCGGGACGCCCCACGTCCTTCGGGACCTCGCCCGGCTTAAGCCGAGCTACGACTTCTTGCCGACATGGCGCTTCGTGACCGACGAATACCTGGATGAAGACGCGAGCGCAGTCATCTTGACCGAGCCGATGGGCGTCGAGTCTGTGCAGACTCTCTTGCTGCCGCAGCTAGGTTTTCCGGGCCCGTATACGGTCATCCCGGTGTACCAGCGGCTCGGGATCAACACGCCCTACGCGGAAGTCATGGTCATAGCTCGGCGGCCCGAGCCACCCCCCGGTGCGGAGTTTTTCCGCCTGCATAAGGGTGGTCTCCAACATCCAGCCGACATTGCAAGGAAGTTGCAGCCGCTTGCAAAACGAGCGCTACGCATCTTCGTTCAAAGCGACCGCTTGCTGTTCGATTGCCCGCCCAATGCCACGGATATTTTCGGCGAGCCTCCGAGCCGGCGGTATTCCGGATGGCCGTCGGCGATGAGCCCCGGTTGTTGGGCGCCTTGGGGCGAATAGTCGCAAATACAAGCGTACAGCTCTCGCGAGAAAAACATGACCGCTTCGCAGTCGGCCGCCATCAGCGCCGCGCTTGATGGCGCGCGTGCCATAGAATCGCTCGACCCTGTCGCGTTCTACGCAGGTCAGATCCGTTCCGCGCTGCACCGGCTAGCACCGGCGCACATGGAAACGGCTGGGCTCGTCGCGCAGGCGAGGGCAGCGCTTGACCATGCGAGCTTCAGGGCCCTCCGGGCGGGCGAGCTTGACGACCTCTTCGCTCATGCAGCCAAGACCGGCGTGATCGGGAAGCCCCGGAAGGCCGCTTGACGGCTCAGCCGCTCGGTGGGCATACGCAGATGCCTGCCGGACGGCTCTGACAGCGACTGTTCATGCCTCCTCGAGTCCGGTGCAGAACGTGTTGGGAGACAGACGGGGTTCTGACGAACGCCGTCGTCGACCACCGTTGCTACAACGATCGAACCCAAAGGCATTTTACCGCGCTCGTATGCGCTCGGTGCTTGGGTACGGGACGGGTGACGCGAGTCACCTGTCGGACCTTCGCTCGGGTCTGCCCGAATGAGACGGCCTGAGCTCGATCTGCCCGTCGGGATTCGGTCAACGCCGACTGTCCTGGCAGAGCACAGCCAATTGGTGATCTTTTGCACAATTATCGTCACCGTGCCCGGTCGCCCCTGGACCGGATGCACGTCCATAGGTCGCCGGCCTGACGGGTAGAAGGCTGACTTGGTCCGGACCCGCATGACCAGTGAGCTCGGCAG
>Ga0153933_1000165_pt1 | contig 33475 bp, 38 predicted proteins | sample TSNJ017MetaG_FD_102275 | JGI IMG/M metagenome (GOLD analysis project Ga0153933, IMG submission 102275) | Attine ant fungus gardens microbial communities from New Jersey, USA - TSNJ017 MetaG | ecosystem: Host-associated > Fungi > Mycelium > Unclassified | place: USA: New Jersey, Wharton State...
ATGTATGACAGCATTTGAAGACATCGCCGCTCTCGGTGATGAAGGCACTGTCCCAGAGTCTGCTGCAAAACGTCTTTGACAAGATGCTTCGCGCCCGTGTTGAGGGGAGTGAAATCGCTCGCAATTACCAACTACCCAATTGCGACAGGCTAGCAAACCGCAACGGTTGCCGCAAGCTAAGGTTGATGAAGTGGTCTACCTCGCGAAATTAAGGCCAAGCCTTGCTTTCCCCCGCCCGGCAACAGCTGATGAAATTTCAACCCCGCCGTGGACATGGATTTGCATCGCAACTTCAAGAGGGAGATCGTTTGCGTCCGGTCGGTACGGATTGTGGACATGGCCGACCTCCTTGAGAGCCTGTCCGAACCCAGCAAAAATAGTATAGCTTAAGCTAGCTCAACGCGAACCGACGCATGAACCATCGAAAGTCCAACGGGAGCTCTCTCTTCAATTCTGATCGGCGAGACCAGACATTCGTCTCACGGAGATCAAGCAGGCACCTATCTATCTCTGAGGGATAGCGCACTCTGTAATAATCGTAAGCTCGAGACAATAAGTCTTCCGGTAGATAATACGATGCGAAGCGTAGATAGTTGCGCAGAAGGATCTCGCGAATTGATGTACAGAACAGCTCATGCTCATTTCTCGGCCGAAATCGGTGATGAATGTAGAAATCTGGGATATTTACTATTTCATAGCCGCTAAGCCAAAGTCGAACGCTAAACTCGGGCTCGGCAGCTCCATAAATTGGCATTGTTTCATCATAACCACCGAGTTGATGAAAAAGGATTCTGTCAATGACAGTGCATGTGCAGGGTGAAACTGGAACATAACCCCCATAAGAACCACTGCGACCAATCCATCTTACACCCATCGAGGGTAGTAAGAGTTCGCAACCATAGCCCCGCAGAGAGGACTCAAGGTCAAAGATTGTCGCGGCCAGAACTCGCCCTGGGCAAAGGTGCCGCCAGATCGGCAGATCCCAATTAGCCGGAAAATGAGTATTCGCGTCGGTAATGACATAAATCGGAAAATTGGCGAGAGCGGCGCCGCGATTGCGGGCAAAAGGAATGCCCGACCAATGCTCAAGTCGGTGCGAGGTAACAACGACCTCCTGGGAAGGCTCAAGGACCTCGTGCACTCGCGCACATGCTTCGTCGCCGGATGCGTCGTCTACGATAACGAATTCCAAAGGGAAGCAGCAAGAGCGACCGCGTATGGCCGATAGCGCCATTTGAACTAGTCTACCGCCCTCGTTCCTCACGGGGACGATGATACTGATAGGCGTGACGCCCACTGCCAAGTACGCCTCACAAAATTCTGGCAGCTGCCGAAATTATTGGAAGGGATATATTCCTTGGAGTGCGGTCGCAAAAGGCGCCCGCACTTACCGACTCAATCTTGCTCTTTGCTTGTACCTTGCCCAAGCGCGACAATACCGATGATTCCAACCACCACTAGGCCGGCTACTGCAACCACGCCCAACCCGGAGGCCTTCTTCAGCAATTTCACTGCACCTTCACCAAGATCATTTGGCATTGGCGCGGGAGGCAGCGCAGGGGAATAAGGCGGCACGTTAGGATAGTAGGGCGGTGAGACCCAAGGTGGCTCCACGCCCAACATGCCATCCCTTGCACCCGTAGGCGGCGGGCCCGGATGTGGCGGTGGTGCCGGGTGCGGTGGTGCCGGATGTGGCGGCGGAGCCGGATGAGGCGGAGCCGGATGAGGCGGTGCCGGATGAGGCGGTGCCGGATGAGGCGGTGCCGGTGCCGGATGCGGCGGTGCCGGTGCCGGATGCGGCGCCCCTGAACTCACGTTTGAAGAGTCTTGGGGATTTCTCGCCATGCGATCCTCATCCTAGCCAATCGCGCAATGCGTTAGAATTCAGATTTACACTATCAGTACTTGTACCCCTAAACTCTGTCAAGGTAGCTAAGAGGTTTTATCGTCTGAGCCGCATCCGCAGTGCAAAATCCAATCGGGATCTCACCAAAGTTGCGCGACTGCGATTCAAGGAGAGCCCGGAAGCGCTCTCGCTTCCGTACGTGATCATGTTTGGGGTACTGACTTTGATTTAAGCGTCAGGCAGTAGTTCGTAGGTCCTTGCCGACAAGGGACCGAACGTCCGGCGTTGCTTCGTAGGACCTAGCCTGCCTTTCGATCTGTATAATGAAATAATAAACAGGACACAGTGTTTCCGGCGGGTAACGTCTCGCGCCAATGCGGAAGGTATCGACCGCGAAACAAAAGGCCGTCACCGAGGTGCTGCAACACCTTCAAATGACCCTGGGTGGTCCCGAGATGCAACGGCCAAGGCACTTGGGCTTCGGGCTCGGGCGTTGCATCGAAGCAGAGGCTCAATGTGTACTCGCAGGCCTCTCTGTCGGTGTGCGGCGCGAGACTGGCGCCCCCTTGATATAAAGACACATAGCTATACGACGGCTCTACCAATACGCCCGCGACGTTGCTGACTAGGCTCGAGAGTTGACGATGGAAAAAATCGGCGACCGGCTGGCTATGAGCAAAATAGCGGCCAGAAACCTGTCCATCACCCAACTTAAACCGCTGACTTCGGGTCTGGTAGCGGAAATAGCGTCGTAACGCGCCTATGCAAAAGGGATGCAGCAGGTCATCAAGCGCGACATATCCCTGCGTAAGGAAGGTAGAATAGCAATGTGCTCGCTCTGCCCACTCCTGTCTGCGTCGATTGACATGGTCTGCGGCAACTACAATTTGCGCGTTCCATAGAAGATCTAGAACCTCTTTTCGAGGAGGTGTACGGACGACTTGCCCAGGGACCATATCTTTCAACAAGTGCGCCAACTCTGGACCGAGCCAAAACGGCATCAAAGAATCGGTTGCTGGATCGTCAACCCAAATCGTCCAAGGAAAACGAAAGAGACCACCCAAACTGCCCATGCGTAGTGCCATGTCCGGTGGTGGAGATCCACGCCAAGCGAACCAACAATGCGGATTGATCATCAATGCCCCCGTACCCTTGCGCTGACGAAATAGGCGCGCGGGAACAAGATAGTCGGGCTGCTCATCCAACAAGCAGTAGAATTGGTCACGAGGAAAGTAGTCGGGCGTCATCGACGTAGCCAACCATTGACGGTGAAGCGGCTATCAAGAAAAGCCTTACTGGGGCAAATTACAGGCGTGATTTCGTGAAGCCGGTCACTCGGGAAGAACACGATGCTATTTTGCGTTGGCTTAATAATGTGGCGCGCATTGGTAACGTCCCGACCACTGACGGGGTCACGGCCGTATATCTGCAATTCACCTCCACGGAATCGACGCGGCTCAAGGTGGCAATAATAGACAAAAGTCACTGTTCGGGTGCTTAGTATGCCGTCATCACTGTCGGTGTGTGCACCAAAGAACTCGCCGTCGTTGGTTGCAGTTAACTGCACCTCGAACGCTGCAATTGAGGACATCGAAAGGCGTAGTCGATGAAGTATTAGTGGAAGGAAATGTCTAATTCTGCGGCGAAAAAGACTATCGTATTCGCCGACGTGGTAGAGCACACGAGAGCGTCGCGATGTCTCATCCACCACCTTGCCGTCCTTGCCAAGAACCGTGCTGACGACAAAATCCAGATGATGCCTAGCTACAAAATTATGTAATGATTCGAGCTCACTCGCAGATAAAAACTCTTCAAAAACAACTATCGGAGTTTCGTGCAGGCGCATGGTCAAGAAGTCCCTGTAGCCAACAAAATAAAAATCTATATCTGTATCACAAGACAATCAACGAGTTTATACTTCTCGCGCTGCAACCAAGCGCGGAGCAAATGGGGGCCGGTTTGCGCACCGTGACTGTTATAGTTGCCGCTCGCGAGGCGTCATCTTGGCTGCCGCAATGTCTTGCATCCATCATCACTCAGTCTCTCTCTTCTCATTGGCGAATTCGCATCCTTCTCGGAATTGATGCTTGCGCTGAAACACTCGCTACAGCGGAGCGATTCAAGAGTTCCTATCTCACTGCGCGATACTTTCCCGAACACGTTGGTCCCTACGTGATTTTCAATAGTCTCGCTTGTTCGGCCACGTCGGATGTTTTGGTACGTTTTGACGCTGATGACGTAATGCTCAACGGCTATTTGCGAGCCCAACTCGATCGAATCGGCTCGGCATTGACACCGGTCATTATTCAGACTTGGTCGATCTATGTAGACCCTGATCTCAACCCGGTGTCTGCGCGGCTGTCAGATGGAAATTTCACACACCGCGACGGCCGTCGTCAGAGCGGATCTGACGGCCAATTTCTTATGACCCATGCCGTTTGGAATAGACTGGGTAGCTTTCGCCCCTGGTGGTGCCACGCAGATACGGACTTCTTGCGCCGTGCAGTATGGAGCGGAATTGTGCGCGAGACGATACCTGAATATCTTTACTTGAGGCGGATGCATTCGAAATCCCTAACTCAATCGGCAGATGCTGGTTACGGCTCAGCTCGACGTAGGTTCTATGCGCAACAAATCGCTGAAGCGACGCAGCGTTACGCTGCAGGCGCGATACCGGAGCGGCTGTGGCCTGCGGTCGCAAGGCACTTTCCAGTCGAACGTGCGCGCAGGACACAAGATTAATGATGCCTTTCGGGGAATTCAAAGGATGATCACCGTCGTCACGTTAAACTGGGCACGCCCTAACTACACCCTGATAAACCTGCATCGATACGCTTCATACAGGATCGTCAAGCATGTTTTTTGCTTCAACAACGGGGCGCCTCTGCCAAACCCAAGAGAGCTTCCAAAAAAATGTGTCATCGTTGAAGCCACGAGAGATCTCGGTCTCTATTCTCGCCTTGCCCTAGCGTCGCTTGCGAGAACTGAAGCTATTTTTCACACCGACGACGATCTCCTCGTTCCTGAACAGACGATCAACTCGCTATACTCATCATGGTCGCGCGCACAACTCTCGTGTCACGGCACTTTCGGTCGCATCGCGAGACCGGCATACCAGCAAGGCGACGTGTTTGGTCGTGTAGAGATTGTACTTACGCGTGCGGTCGTTTGCAGTCGACGAGTTAATAACGTGGCTCTCACTGCGACTGAGCGACTTGAAGATCTGGTTGCCGAACCGCACGGAAACGGTGAAGACATCGTTCTTTCGTTTGCCGCGATGGCGTTATCCCGCGTCCCCAATTTCGCATACCGTCTTCCAATTCACGAATATCAGATACAAGATAATCTAGCCATTCATCGAAGGTGGACTCACCATTTTGAGCATCGGCGGCGGGTCGCGTCGCGCTGCCGAAAACTCTTTCTCCTGTGACCTCTACAAGGCGGCGCACGGTCATTTCTCTCTGCTCAGCGCAAGGAGTGATCTTTGCATGGCGGGTCCTATTGCCGAACAGATTGACCTGCAGCGCGCACATGAAAAAGCGCGCGCCGGAAGGCTTGCCTATGGCACCACGAAATACCCGTCGCGGCGAGAGGGAATCGTGGGCTCGATCGCGTTCAGCCGGAGCGGCGACCTTTCCTCGGGAGCGTTTGAGGACGCCCAAGTGCTCAGGAAGTTTGGCGAGGCGCCAGTTGATTTGAGTGAGCTCTAAGAACGAGGGCGACCGATGAGTGGATGCTCGAGCCGCCGCTCGCGAAGTGGAGCAGCGGCTCGGCCCGCATGGCTCCTCATCCACATCAGGAGCAAGATGCCGTCAGATATCCTTGCCGCGCTTGTGCATTTCGATCTGGAATTGGGTCATGACGGTTTGCGCAAATGTCTGCGCCCACTGGTTCTCGTAGTTAAGGTTGCGAGTAGTCACCTGGGGTTCCCCCCTAAGCAATTTCTGACCGAGCGGCGACCTGTAAAAAATGACCAGGTCCTTCAGGTCCTGCTCGGAAAACACGGTGGCGTAATTCGTCGCCATCCCGTCGCCGATCTCCTGCGCGCGGCCGGCGAGCTCTTTGTTGATGATGACAGCCACCTGGTTGAGATCCTGTTGGTAGTTGAGGTGGTTCTGTATAAGCCTATCCTTGACCCGCCCCACGATGTTGTAAACGGCGTCGGCATATTGGTTGCTGGCATCTTTCATCGCCAGAATTTCCTTGGCTGCCGCGATGGCCGTGGGCGAGGGCTGCTGCGCCCCGGCCGGGGCGCCGGTCAGAGCCACTCCGAGCGCGAGGCCCGCAGCCGACAGGATTCTTGCAAGCCTTTTCATTCCATTTCTCTCCTGGAGCCATTCAAAAAATGCCAATTCCCGCAGCATGTGCCGGCATCGCCATGGTGGCAAGACCGACAAGGACCCGTGCGCGGTTGCTCCGAATGCAATCACGGTGATGGGCGCTCTGCGCGTTTCTCGACTGAGGAGAAATCACCGAGCTGATGGCGAAGAGGTCGCGTCCGTCGACGTTGCACTGGCAGCAGGCGTGTTGGACGCCGCTGGTGCTTCCACAATAACGGTACGGGCTGTCGTCGATGTCAGGCCGTTTTGGTCTGTGGCAACGTAATCGATCGTCTCAGCGGCAAGCTGCGATGTGTCGATCACGATGTTACTCGTGAGCGTTCCCTTGAGGAACGTCGTGATGCCGAGATTGAGATCGGCTTGGAGCCGGTGATCGCCGAGTATCCAGAAGTGCCGTTGGTGGTTCGATAGACTGGAAGCATCTGGCCGACTGCAAAAACAACGCGGTTGACCCAGAGCAGACGCCCTCCCCTCAAACATAATTCACTCGGAGCGCCCTTCGACCCTTCCAAGCAGCAAGTCGGGGCAGGTACACTTCCGCACTCTTTTGCTGAGTTCAGGCTTCGCATTGGGTGAGGTGTCGCCTTTTGCAAGCAAAGATTTGGAGGCCGGTATGTACCCGCGAGCCCGTCTTGACGCACTAACCGATGGCATTTTCGGTGTCGCGATGACGCTGTTGGTTCTGGACGTGCGGTTGCCGGACGAATTCCACCCCAAGGACGTGCATGAGTTCATCGAAGGACTGCTAGGATTGACTTCAAAGTTTATCCCATATGCGCTGAGCTTTCTCGTATTGGGGCTTCGCTGGCTCTCGAACATTCAAGTACGCTCGCGCACTGAATCCATTGGGAAGGACTTTACTGGCTGGTGGCTGCTTTATCTCCTGCTCATCACCTGCGTACCATTTTCGACAATCGTTGTCGGCCGTTTTGGCAATCTGGCACCGGCCATTTGGGTCTATGCCGGCAATACCGCCTTAATCGCGATCGTTTCCTTTTTCCTGTTGGCGCGCACGCCTGGTCTTGAACGAGGCGCTGAATTGCATGACCGCCAAATATCGCTCGCGATCCTTATGGCGACTTCGCTGATTATGATCTTGGCGAGCTTTTTTGACTCTCGGCACGCCCTCTGGGTGCTTGCCCTAAATCTTGCGGCACCTTTGATAGCAAGGTGGACCAGCAAGGAGGCCGCTAATTGAGGCGGCCTTACCTTTTGCCGACTATGCGGTCTAAGAGATCGCGCAGGCGCTTGATGAAACTCTTTATCCAGTCGTCCCGCTGTGGCTGGGGATCGGGACGCGGATTAAATTGATCAAGGCATGAGGGGGGCCTTTTCACGGAATCCATAATTCCGACCCTCCGGCGAGGTGTATCGCCTAAGAAGCCACAACTCCTGGGTGGTGCATATTGTTCCGACTCACGCTTAAGCCCGATGCGGCCGAAGCTCCCCACGCCCTCATAAAAACTCTGAAGTCCGCATAGAATGTGCTCGGTAGTTCTACCGAGAACGGTACCTAAGTAATTTAGAACACTGCGAGATTCGAATTAGAACACCTAGGGTTAAGTACGGACAGTGCGAGATGCCTTGATCTGCTCGGCCTTCCCAGCAAGCCAATGACAGTTGGTCGCTAGGATGATCAGATTGACTTGGCTCTCAAGATCGGCAGCGAGCTTGGCGCGGCTTTCGCATTCATCGGCAAGATGCCTTAACTCTTGAATTGCTTGTTTCATTGCTTCATCCCCAAGTTGTTCTGGGAAGATGACAGCAAAACCGACAAGCGATAATTCCGGGGAATTACGTGTTTGCCGAATATGGTTCAAGCTTCCTTAATCGAATTAGGACACTCGCAGATTTGAATTAGGACACAAGGGCTTAACCCTTACGTGAGAAGCACGTAGAGGATCCAAGCGGCGACTATCGCCAGCCAGATCAGCGAGAGACGGAAATAGAGCAGGTCGCGGTTCATCCTGAAACCCAGGGAATTGGGGCCACCCGCGACTGGGAAGTGTCGAGTGGCCCCAGCCGGCAGAAGTTCACCAAAACGAAGAAATGAGCCGACCCATGCCACTATGCGGCTTGTGGCGACAAAATGCGAACAAATTAGGCAATTATCAAAATCTATATACCTATTTGGCACCTGCATAATGGGTGTAGTCTCTCTCCCAAATTCAAATTAGGCTAGTAGGGAGCAATCGGGAGGCCGCCAACTGGGGCGCCCTTACTTCTTTCCCGCGACGAGGCGTATGACTGTTTCGGAAAGCCTGACCACAAGTTGTTTTAACGTGGCGTTCTCAAGTTTAAGTTCTTCAACGGATATTGAATCTTCGGGTCGCTTAAATTGATCAAGGCAGGACGGCTGCCTTTTCTCTTGTTTCTGTTGTTCCATGGCGTGTCCACCCAAAAAATCTGGCGGGAGCACAACGCTCTCGTTCACCGGCATGCCCACAGAAGGGAAAATTGGATTGCGCGATGATGGCGCTCTATGCACGCATAAAGTGTCATTAGGGTGGCATGCGCGAATTTGTCCACCGCTAACGTTCAAATCAAGCCATTCCCGGTATGGCGAAAACCCCCGCAGAACGCCGGAGAAGTTTATACCCTCATAAAAAACTCTGAGGGCATAACACCAAAATTCGCTCCGTAGTCCTACTGAGAACGCGGCCCTACCAATTCAGAGTGCCTGTGCGATCAGCTGCTGGTCTACGACGAGATTCGTCATTTTATGGCGCACGGCTTCCTTAGACTCGACACGGATAAAGCGGGCAATCATCAATTTGAGTTTCTGCGCTACGAACGGCGAGCGGAAGGACAGTTCGAACTGATGCAGGCCAAGACGGAAGTAGAGCGCTTACGCGAGGCTGCTGACGATATAACCGACTACACCGATAGGGCGATCAGCTTGTTCCGAAAAATCTACTTGGAGAAGAAGTTGGAGCAATAAGGAATTGCTATGACAAGATATCCTATTGAGTTGCCGTGGTCGAAGCTGTGCTGGTTGAAGATGAAATCGGCATAGCGGCCGATTCAACGACTACTATGCGGGTCGAGGTTGCGCTAAGGCCGTTTTGGTCTGTGGCAACATAATCGATCGTGTCAGTCGCCGCCTGCGATGTATCGAGCACGATATTGCTTGTGAGTGTTCCGTTGAGAAATGTCGTGATCCCGAGATTGAGGTCGGCTTGTGGGCCGGTGATCGTAGCACCAAGATCATTGTACGTCGCGCCGACTTGAACGACGGCGGGATTGTCGCCATTGACCGAAATCACGGGTGGGGTGTCGGGCGACGATGATGTAGCGTTGCTGTCGTTCGACGGAGAAGAACCATCCGCGGCCGCCTGGTTGGCGGACGCCAGGAGAGCTTTAAGCTGGCTTTCGGTAATACATGTCGAACCGATGCAGAGCGTCTGGACATCGACTTCGCTTCCTTGTCCGCGGACAAATGTGAGCTGATTGGTGGTGAACGAGTTAGCGAATTCTGCGATCGTGTTTTCGATCGAACTGATCTCCGAAGAGAGCGCTTGAATTGCAGATACAATGGGAGAAATGAGGTCGATGTAGTTGAGGCTCAGTGTGCCATCTGGCGTGAGCGCGGTGGGTGATGTGGTCGCCACGAGATTCGGGAAGATCGGAAGGACTTGCTGCGCGATGAAGCCGAGCTGTGGTGTCGAGCCTTTGTTCGGATCGATCCAGTTGAAGGTGACGGGGTTTAGCTGGTCGATCAGCGAAAGCGAAGAGGACGCATCGAGCGATTGGATGTTGGTCTTGAGGCGCTGGTCCGAGTTCTGCGTGAGGGTGCCGGCCAGGACTGCGTTGCCTGTGTCGTAGACAGAGAACTCGGTCGTCGAGGCGCTGTTGATCACCGCGAAAACGCTGGTCGATGCCGTATCGGGACCAAAGACCTCAAGACGACTGTACGGAGTAGTAGTGCCGATACCGACGTTGCCTGACGAATTGATGACGGCCCTCTGGGTCGTTCCTCCGGTAAAGAATCCTATGCTGCTGCCGCCGACGACAACCCGATAATTGCCCGTGTATCCCAAGGTCGCGCCGACACTGTTGTTGAGTTCAACAAAGGGATTATTTGTGTCTCCGTACAGATAGCCACCAGTCGAAAGCGAGATATTACCCGCGACAGAAAGCAACTGGCTTGGTGAGGCAGTGCCGATACCAATATCACCGCTTCCTTGCTGTACGACCAACTGCGAACCGCCAACGGTGAAGCCTTGGCCAGTGGCGATAGTAGTGGTACCGGTCGTTCCATTATGTCGCCCGCGAACTCGCGCATAGCTTGATCGTAGATGTCGTCGAGCGAGATGCGTATTGATTTGCCGGTTGCATGAACGGCGACTGCCTCTCCTGTTAGGTAGCGAAGTTTCTCGGAGCCAACCTCTATTAGTATTGCGATGTCACGCGGATCGAGATGGCTTGCTAGTTCTTTCGGGAAGTCTATCTCGTAATATTCGTCGGCAGCTTCGTCCAGTTCAGAATACGGCCAGCCAGCCTCCATACCGGAGCTTGGCGCGATCGCATATCGGTCGCCTATATCCGCGTAAGGTTTGGCCCAACAGTCGAGATGCCGTTTCGAGCACCACTCCTCGAATGCCTGAGTGTTTTTCACTCGAAAGTAATTTGAGCGGGCCGTAGCATAGTAATTCGCCATATTTTCGGGTGTTACGTATTCTTATTTTTAAGCGCAGAGGCAGTGCTGTGTGCGCACCGGACCCCTCTCAGTGGGCATTACCCTGCCTCTGCAAAATTCAGATGGGACGACGGCGCGTCTTATCGCTGCTGCCGCCTCTGCCTAAGCATGGAGACGATCAGAAGCATCGGTACACATTGACGTGTATCGCTTCATGCAACCGCTTTCCCATCTACAGGCATTGTCTCACGAATAGCTTGCCTTGCAAGCAAGGCAAGCTATTCGGCGTTGAGTTTGACAGCGCGTCAAATCTATCTATCGCTTCTTTCCCCGTCCGCGGCCACCCGCTCTCCCCGCCGCGGCAGCAATTTCTCTGCGACGTTCTGGCGAAAGACTTGAAGCCCGCGCTTTCCCGCCGGCCCCTGCTCCAGAGATTGCTATTTCCTTTCGGCGTTTTGCGCTCAGTTTCTCGGCGCGGGCCTGGCCTCCCAAACTTTGCATCTCGAAACTGGTCCGCACCCGTCTGCGCTGCGCCATCGTGACTTTATCATATCACGCTCACGGCCTTGGCTGCCGGACCGGCTTGTGGAATTGCCTGATCCCGGGTTCGGCAAGCTAACGCACCGAAGTACACCATTTTGGAACCAGCCCGATTTCCCTGACGGCGGTACCCGCTCGACCCAAGCCGAGTTCGGTTGAGAGTGGCCTTACGATCTATTCTCGAAGATCGTCAGGCAGCGAACAGCGTTCACCTTCGCCGTTCTCAGTTAGTGAAACTGTCTGCAATTCCGTATCCCGTTTGCTCGATTGCGCGAAGATTGTCTTCATCAAAATCGTAATGAGCGGCGCAGCGATAGCTGTCGTATTCCTCCCGTGCGAAGTTGCAGTCGGGGCAATCGGTAGGTTCGATGTATGGCTCGGTCATAATCATTGCCGATCGACGCGGCTCGTTAGGAGTTCGGGCTTCTCGTAGATGTTGCCGATGATTTCTCCCATCGGGAAGATTGTATGGAGACTGAAGATTTGACCTTGTTGGTTCCGAGCACCAAAGCCATCTTTGTCCCAGACGACTTCACAACGATGAATACCCCACGCGAAACAGTCCCCCTCATATATCTCTATCCCGTTCCTGTCTTTAAGTCCGGTGAATTGCATGAGGACGCAATCATCTAGATTTATTGTGTCTCTGTCTTCGTAATCGTCAGGAAGTTTTAGCTCCATTGTTCGAAGCTGAAAGTCGATTGCAACGACGGGGTACATGCGCGGGACCCGATCCCAGTCAAGGAAGTAGGCTTTTGCTTCGTCGTCCCATGCCCTGAATTTAATTTCCATAGGTCAATATGCAGCCTCCGTTATGGTTTGCAAGAGCAGGGCCGTCCAGCAGGACGGCCCTGTTCGTTTGGGTTTGGTTTGGCGCTTCGCAAGCGAACTCTGGACCGGCCTTTTTGAAGCTGGCAGCTTCACTCCTCCAAGCGATTGGCCAAGGTGGTCAGCAAATCCAATGCTGCCGCTATCATCTCACGCATCTCCAACTTCGTCCTGAAGATCCAAATTGGATAGCTGGACACGTCGGCACGTCGCGGAAGAGCGACGGGGGCCACCAGTGCGTCAACGATCTGCTGGGGGCCGCGCCGTTCTTGAGTAGCACAACGCAGGAGACGGGAGAGCGCATATGAAAGCTGGAGCATGAGAACAAATCATGAACATATTTTTGCACCAAATACCTGCTTGCTCCTACCCGTAAAACGAGTATGAGCGTCAAATTTCTATTGCAATCCAGGGGTGTGGGCTTCTATTTTTAGGCCACTGCTAGCGGGCAACCCGGCAGCGTTTGCAAACGCTCCAAAACACGGAGCATTGCAAATGTCTTTCGAGAAACCACTGGTAGTGGATTGGAAGGGTCTTAAGAAGCTGGGCTGGCCTTACAGCCGAACACACACGTGGCGCATGATGTTTGATCCGGACTATGCCGCTGATCCGTTTCCACGGGCTCGCAAGCTCGGCAAACATCACAACGCTCATGTCGTGTGGCGGTTTGCCGAGGTTCTAGCCTACTTTGAAGCCCACGGCCTGCGGGTAACCGTAGACTGGCATGCTTCCTAACGGAGCAAAGCGGCACGGGTCCAACCGTGCCGCTTTTTCGTTTTCTGGGGACCAAATGCGCTCAATCTGCATTCAATAGATACACGCTCAACTCGTAGTACATCGCCGGTTTATCTAGCGTCGTTCTTGCGCTCCTTGTTTCTTGCTTCCTTTTTGGGAGGTGGACATGCAACTCACGACCGAATACCGAGAAGAGAAGCGCGGAATTCTAACCGGTAACAAAGAATTCTTTCTGGTCTGCACCGTGGCGTTTAACGATCAAGAACGCGCGATCATCCAGGAGCGCGGGCTGTATAAGTACACCATAAGCGTACCCTCCGACCGTCCGCTTCCAACACGCGCGGGAGATTTTGGATCAGCGGTTATGCGAGGAGCAGGGCTCTTCCTCACCATAGCCGGCCTTCTTACGTCATGCACCGCTGAGATAACCAAAGGCAGTGGCGGAACGGACACGGGAGTGGCTATCGGCGTCACGATGCTTATCGCGGGCATCGCACTCTTCGTGCTCGGCAAGTGGCGGGACAAGCAATCATATGCCCGCGAAGCCAATCCCGACCAGACAATCGCCGTAGGCAGGCTCCTTACTAATCCAACGTTCATGGTGCATGCCTACACCATCGCAGAAGCTCGGCAGTACGAAGAGGAAGTTCGCGCAATCCTGAAACAGGCGGCCGAAGGCATACGCGCCAACTCTGTCGTTCCTGAGCGGGACACTCATGAACTTTAAGATCACTTTCCCTAACGACCCAATCTCATGCCTCATCGCTCTGTTTGGCTTGCTTGTAGTTCTGATCGTCGAATTCTTCTTGGCGTTCTTTTTTGTATTGCCGGTCGCGGCCCTGACCGTGGCAGCCATTCTCATATACCGCCACCACCGCCTTCAGCTTATGAAGGCAGAAGACAAGCTACCGGCGACCATTCAAGACCGCTCGCACTACCAAACGCCCGGAGAGTTTTACGATATCGTGAGGGGCAACAAGCTCCTCGCCGGCGCGGAGGAAGAGACGGAGCTTTACTCATGTGAGCCGCTTGCGGACGCCTTCGCGCAAATCATAACAGAGCTGTATACGGACGAGTCGTTCCACGAGCCCCCGCCGCGACCTCAGACATCGGACCGCATCACGATCGGCCGCTACTACGACCAGCTCGAACAGTGGCAACGCAAGGTTTCCGACGAATCCAACCTCGACGTGTTCCTCAATACGGTGGGGGGAGCATACATCGATCTGCGCTCCTATTTCCCGCAATACGCCCTTCAACGCGATCCCGAACCACCACGCGCCTCGCCGTTCACGACCGCCCTCAAGCTTTCCGACGACGAGGCCGCCGGCAAGGCTCTCATTGGCTGGTTCTTCGACGCGGAGGTTAAGAAACGAAAGCTCTTCGAAAGGCTTCGCGACCAGATTCAGGCCAACGACGAGGCACCCAAGGAGATTTCGTTCGATGCGCATTTCGCCAAAACGCCCTTCAAGTCTCTTACCCGCGTTCAAATTCCAGTACAGCTGCCGGACGAAACGCGCTTCGCCGGCATGTGGGTCTGCGCTCCGCAGGGCACGGGCAAGACGACGCTGCTTCACGCCTTGCTGTCCGGGGATATTGAAAAGGACGCCTCGATAATTCTGTTGGATTCAAAGGGCGACCTTATCGAGCCGTTCCTGTCCCACCCCATGCTTGCCGGTCGCCGCGTCATAGTTGGCCCCGACAATCCGGTCGGCTTGAACCCCTTGGACATTCCTCACACGGATATCAACAAGGCCGTCGAGAGCCTGGAGTATCTCTTTTCGTCACTGGTGGATTTCAAGCTGACCGGAACGCAATCGATGCTGCTCAAAGCCGTCTTGCGCTCGCTCATCACGGTTTTTCCAAATCCGACGCTGTCCACCTTCCAAGAACTCCTCGCGCCGCATGGGGAGAAGAAGTTCGCTGAACAGATCAAGCAACTGCAGCCGGACCTGCAGACCTTTTTCGCCAATGAGTACAACACGGAGAACATCAGGGCACGCCGCCAGGAGGTATTGCAGCGGCTGCGCTCGCTTCTCGATCACGATCTTCTCCGGGCGATGTTCCTTGCGCCGAAGACGACCTTTCGTATCAGTGAAGCTATGGATCAGGGAGCCATTGTCATCATCAACAACTCGCGCGGCCGCCTCGGCAACAAGGGAGCGGAATTCTTCGGCCGATTTTTTGTCGCCCAGGTCCTCTCTGCCGCGCAGGAGCGTAGCTTCCGCGAAGCGGGGGAGAAGAAACCGGTGTACTTCTATATCGACGAGGCACACACGGTCGTGGCGCAGGATGAGCGGATTACTGACGTGCTACATGAATGCCGCAGTCAGAAGGTGGCGCTATGCGTCAGCCATCAGGAAACCACCCAGCTCTCCGAAAAGGTCCTGAGCGCGTTTCAGAACTGCGCGATCCGCATCTCCAACCCCGACGAAGAAGCGCGAAGGATGGCGATCTCGCTGCGCATGGAGCCGCGGCGGCTCCAAACGCTCAAGCGCGGACAGTTCGGCGCATATGTACGAGGGCTCGCGAAAACAGGCATCGTGATCGACGTGCATAAAGTCGATCTGTCGGACTTGCGACCAAGTTTACAGCCGTATCGAGCGAAGCAGCTGCCGCCCCCGGCGCCTGCTCTGGTGAGCGAGATTGACGAAGAGGGCCCTGAGCCTCCACCGGATCCCGTTCCTCCTCCAGCGCCCAATCCGCCTCCTCGTTCAGAAGCTTCTGAGAAACCAAAAACTCCGGACGCCGCCGCCGAGTGGCCGATGGACTAAACGCTAGCTGAGACCCATCGCTATCTTGCTGGTTGCCGTGATCAAAGCAATGCAACGGAGCTAGCTCGCATTTCGCGTAGCGGTGCTTAAAGCGTCTGTTTACTCCAAAGATCAAATCGAACCGCGCTCAATGCTCGTTCCGAGAAAAGGGGGCAGCACCTGACTGCCTTTCACTGCCTTTGATAAAGGCGTCGAGCATTTGATTGATGAGATCCAAGTGTTGTTCTTCCGACCGACCGTCGGAAGATAAGCGGCCAAGGAAATCCCTTCTTCGAGCGCACTCGGAGGTAGCCGAAGTGATGAACGCGCTTAGCTCAACTAAACCATTTGCAAGGTCGTAGTTCATATTGAGCGTATCACCCTTGGCCAGCTCTCCATGGTCAGCGTGGTCGCGCATGTTCGCGTAAGCCAAAGAAACCACATGAAGAATGCCTGAGTATGTTCGCGAAATTAGGCCATATCTATGTTGTACAGAAAAATCCAGATTTTGCGCCGCCGTTTCCCAGCCCGACACTACCGCCCCGGGGTTGACGTTATTGCTATCTTTTCTCGGCTTTCGGAGTTCGTACGGCGACTTGGTGCTGACTAGCAATCGCATCATCTCGTCTTGATCGAGCCCCATTCTCCGTCGAACCGCCCGCAATACCATGCCGAGACTTCGAGGTATCTTGTTCTTTCCACCAGTCTTGAGATTGGGCGCCCTTGGCCGGCCCGGCTTTCCTTGTGACATTTCCGCTCTTTGATTCGGGCCAGTTTTCAGATAGTTTTACAACCAAGGGCAGCGGAGAGGTTCAGGTCGTCCTCAAAAGAATGGGCTGCGCAGCATCGGAAGTGCTACGCAGCCCGGATCGCAAACCACCTGCTGCTTGAAACCGCATAAGGCACAACAACGAAAGGTGGTTCACGGAAACTGACCCGCTTCGTAGAGGCTGCCACAGCGCAGCTCCGCAAGCGTTTTTCAGACGAAAACTAACCGTGATTATACACCCTCAAGGCAGGTTTTCAAGTATGAGTTGAAAATCTCGCGAGGGACGAATCACCCGACTTGATTGACGTCAAGAATGACCAGTTCGTCGGGAACTACAAGGCGCTGTAGGAGCCGGGACACAGCGCCCATAAGTTGTCTGTGAAACGCCAGTCAGGCTGTCGGCAGCTCCTTTCGAACCGTGATCGGATCCGGTGCAGAAAGGACATCAGATGACGCTGTATCTCAAGGACGGTCACATTGAGTTCGATCGCCTGCTCGCGCAGGAACGATCGCAATGTAGGAGGCAGCAATGAGCACCTCTTCAAAAAAGCTGGCCTCGATTAGATCGGACACCAACAAGAAGGCAGCCGAGCGCTTGGATTCGTTCCGCCGTGCTTGGGGAATGTCAATCCGCGAACTCGCAAAACTCGCGAAGGTTAAGGAATCGAGCTTGAGGCAGTTCTTCAACCAAAGGCACAAGCGAGGCCCGTACGAGACGACATTGAAACCGGTGCTTGCCCTCAATCTGCCGAGTGACGTCGAGGAAGCGCTGCTCGATGTAATAGAGTTTCAAACGCGGGTATTGAAACGGGCTTTGCGTTAGAGGCGCTCGGTGCGCAAACTTCTGCGTAGAGATGCTACCGAAGTTTTCGTGCTAGTCTTGTCAAGCTTTGCACGGACACGCGTGCTCAAATCCTTGCTGTTGAGAACGAATGGTTCGTCTCACAACGGCGAAAGGACTATGCAGATGGTGTTGCCATTGTTTTTGATTGGTGCTGCCGCTTGTAAAGCAGGCGGTGCAGCCGCCGCTACTAAGGCCGCAAGTGTGGCCGTGGGAGCAAAATGCGGTACGGGTGCCGCCTCCACCAAATCCGCTGGAGAAGAGTTATTTCACGCAGCCGACATGGTTCACGAGCTGGGCGAGTTGGCCGAGAGCGGATCCAACAAGCGCCGGAAGTGAGAGGTGACATTCGGCGCACAATATTGACCTCCCTCCGGGCGAAGTTGAGCGCATGCTCGGGACAGGATCACGCTGGCCAATGAGTGCCTTCAGCAGCGTGATCCTACGGGTCACGAAGTTGCACTCTCGCTGAACGGTCAAAGCTTGGAAGTTGATTTTTCAGCGATTTCTTGGCGCCTAGGATCGCGGTGACATTCGACGCTTAAAGGAAGAGACGCTAAATGGCGAGCGCAGTTATAGGTTGCCCGCCCATGAACCGCTTCCTGCCGGCGATTCCGTCCGACACTCCGAAGTCCCCAAAACAAAAAATCTCGATGTCGCGGCAGAGTGACCGATGGACCGAGGTTGGCCAACGTTCGTCACCACACACCATGGGTGCCTGTGACAGGAATAATCTTCTTGTATAGCTAACTGGGGCCATGAAGGTCCCAAAGCACTACGACAGATTTTCTACGGCGCCCATCCTCAACGCGAGGGGCGAGCCGGTCGTTGCGCTGATGGTCGATCGACAGCCGCTGATCTTAAAGGCGCTCGCCGATCACAACCAACTCACAGCCGACGACATTCTCGCGCTGGTACGCGGAAACAAACGCGCACTGTACGACACGTTGCGCGTCCTCAAGGCCGAGCCGAACGAATATATCCGCATCGCTCCCGAGCAAGTGAGAGCCAGGAACCTTCGGGGGCAGCTTTGCTACCAGCTGGCTCCGAAGGGCGTACGCTGGCTCAACGAGCACGGCCACAACGCCGCGCCTCCCAAGCGCTCATACAGCCTCTCTCACGACGCGTTCGTCGCACATGCGATGGCCTCGATCAGAGCTGGGATCGCGGCGCAGAGCAACGCGCGGTTCATAGGTCCGGATGAGATACAGCAGCATCCGCGATTTCCAACGGCGGAGAGAACCGGTTCGGGCAAGTGGCCCATACCGCATCCGCGCAAGCGCTTGATCTACCCGGACTCGCCGTTGTGTGCGATCCAACTGCTGATCGATGGGCGCAAGCTCTATCGCTTCTTCCTGCTGGAGGCCGATAACGGCACGAGCGACAAGGGCGAGACGATCTGGCCGAGCGATCCAGAAGCCTATAACGGCACCTCGCTGTACGAAAAGCTTGAAGCGTATGTGCCTTTCACCAACGAAGAAATCTTCGCGAAGAAATGGGGCATTCCCAATCTCTGCGTCCTGTTCGTCTTCCGCGATATGAGCCGCATGAACCGGACCATGTCGAAATTCGCCTCGCTCGGAGGCTCTCCATTCATCCCTTTCCAGTTAGCCGATACCGGCGCCGCACCCGGGTATCTTTTCACTCGTGCCTGGACTCGCGTCGGCTATGATTCGTTGTTTCTCAACCAAGCCACAGGAGCAGCGAATGCGCCGTAAGTTCGAAGAAGTGCTGGATACCCTCGAAGCTATCCTCGCCACCACCAAGGACTACATCGACGGCCAAAGAAAGGAGCTTAGACGTGGACGCAAAGCTACAACGCATCAAGGAGCTCATCATCGAAAAAGAGCGAATCGACGGAGAGCTGGAGGGCCTGCTCGGCGGCGCACCGCTAAAGGCTAGCCGGAGCCGGCAGTGCTCGATCTGCAATGAGGAGGGCCACACCGCTCGCTCATGCCCGACAAAACCGGCGGCAGCACCATGAGCCGCATCGAGGAGTTCGTCTGCCATGACTGCACGCAGTTTTGGCGTGACAAGTATTCATTCTGGAACGGATACCAATCAACCTGCCCTCTCTGTGGTAAAGCATGCGATGCGGTATGCGACACACAAATGTACGCCGACCAGCAGGAGATGCGTGGCCTGTACGATCGTCCCCTGCACGATTATAGGGACAAATATAGGGACAAATCCGACGAGAGGACCGAAGATGATCTGGAAGCCGAGCGCGAACTGATCCATGACGAGATCGTGGAAGCGCTGGGCGCCATCGAGACATCCGACATTGATGACTGCGACGCCGATGCGGACTCAGACGCCGATGATGCTGGAGAAGGCTTCTAGGCGAGAAGGGCCAGCGAATAGCTGGCCCTTCTCCCTTCGGCATCATGCCCAATCAAAACACTGTTGAATGGCGTCATTGCCTTTCTTGAGAAGCGCGAGGAAGTGCTCCTCGAATGCGGACACCGCGCTTCGCATCTGAGGAATGTAGTGCCAGCGGTCATAGATCGCTTCGACGTCCGTTTGGACGGCCGCAGCGTGGTTGATTAACCGCTCCGCTATCTCCGGCGGCGTTCCCATCTGCCCGTGGATACTCCGATACGTGCGGCGCAGGTCATGGAGCGTCCATCCCGGCACGCCATCGTCAAGCTCCTTCTTGAACTTACTCCATCCCGAGATTGGCCGGTCATTCGAGATGCGGCAGGGGAACAGCAGGTCCGTGTCGTTGCGGCGCGGGATCTCGGCGAGGATATCGGCAACTAGGTCACCGTACGGAAAGACGTGCCCCTTGTTATTTTTGCAGACCCACTCCGGCAGTGTGATCAACTGATCTTTCTCGTTGATCCACGACCGCCGCAGGTTCGCGATCTCGCCCTCCCGCTGGCCGGTGAGCATAAGCAGACGACAGACCGTCCCATGCGGATATCCTTGCCGCCGTGCCGCGTGCCAGACAGTGATCGTCTCATCACCGTTCAATATCCTCTTTCGCTTGCCCGGCTTAGGAAGCTCCACGCCTTCGAGCGGCGAATGCTTCAGGTAGCGCCGCGGTGGACGCACGCACCAGCGGAAGAGCGTTCGGCCGACGGCCAGGACGTTTCGCCGCTCGCCACGCGAGAGGGGATCGGTGATCGCCGTGATGTCCTCGTACGCGATATCGGAGAGCTTCTTCTTTCCAAGCTTGGGTTGGAGGTATCGCTCCAGGACGCGCTTATAGTCGTACTGCGTGCGTTCCTTGCGGCTCCCGAGAGCTACTTTGAATTGCTCGTAGGCTTCGTTGAACGTCGTTCGATCGCCGAGGGTCGGCTTTTCGGTCAGGAGGCGACGAGCCTCCTTACGGGCGTCGGCAAGGGAGATGATCGGATAGGTGCCGATGTTGGTGCGTAATCGCTCACGACCGCGCACAACGAACCACGTCTTCTTCGTCTTTCCGACACGCAGACCGAACGCTGGAGTCTTCTCGTCGTAGTACGTGGCGGTCGTCTTTAATCCGGACACGACCACGTCAGTCATGTGAACCCGCGGCATGAAATTTTGCTCCGTTTTTGCTCCCAAACCGCGCGGGTAGAAGCGGTTTTCTGTGGAGCACTATAACAAAGCAAAGCGGAGCAAGTAATTGAAATTACATGTAAAATCGGTGACGGTGGTGAACCATGGCGAATGCACGATCCGATTTAGGAAACCGTCGCTCTATCCGGCTGAGCTACGGGACCGCGAACCCGCTGGCGCGGGCGTGGCATCCCATAGCAGAGACCGTGCCTGATCGCTAGCCCGCGCCGGCCATCGGCCTGCGCGGACCGGCGCTTCGGTTGCTACGCGACCTGCCTCGCCGGCTCCGCGGCCGAACCAGCAGCGGTTGCCCGGCGCGCCGGCAGATACTCGATCGCCTCGTCCTTCATCGAACCGAGGCGCAGGCTGACGATGTCGAGCGCGTAGTTCTGGTAGAGCCGCCACGGCCGGCGCGAGCCCTGCTTGGGGAATTTCTCCATCGCGCGCTGCACATAGCCGGAGGAGAAATCGACCCATGGCATTTCGGTGACGGAAGCATCGTTCCGCCGCGGCGTCACCTGCGCGTAGTTGTTGGCCTTCATGTAGTTGAGCATGCGGCAGACATATTCGCAGGTCAGGTCGCATTTCAGCGTCCACGACGCGTTGGTGTAGCCGAAGGCCGAGGCCAGATTCGGAACGCCCGAATACATCAGGCCCTTGTAGTTCATGGTCTTGGAGAAATCGACAGGCGCGCCGTCGACACTGACCTCGAGCCCGCCGAGCACCTGCAGATCGAGGCCGGTCGCGGTCACCACGACGTCGGCATCGAGCTGATGGCCGGATTTCAGCTTGATGCCGGAAGCCGTGAAGGTCTCGATCTGGTCGGTGACGACGGACGACTTGCCGCTCCTGAGCGATTCGAACAGGTCGCCGTTCGGCACCAGGCAAAGCCGCTGGTCCCACGGCTTGTAGCGCGGCGTGAAATGGGTGGCGACGTCGTAGTCGGGGCCAAGCGCATGGCGCACGCCGCCAAGGATCAGGTTCTTGACCCGCTCCGGATCGCGCTTGCAGAGCCGGTAGAAATACATGCCGAACAGCACGTTCTTCCAGCGGGTGATGCCGTAGGCGAGCTTGGCCGGCAGCCGTGCGCGCAGCCAGTCGGCGACCTTGTCCTTGTCGGGACGCGCGACGACATAGGTCGGCGAGCGCTGCAGCATCGTGACATGATCGGCGGTCTTCGCCATCTCCGGCACCAGGGTCACCGCGGTGGCGCCGCTGCCGATCACCACGACCTTCTTGCCGGCGTAATCGATGTCCTCGGTCCATTTCTGCGGATGGACGACGCGGCCTGAAAAGTCGGCGATGCCGGGGAAGTCGGGCGTGTAGCCGTGCTCATATTTGTAGTAGCCGCTGCACATGAACAGGAAATTGCCGGTCAGGCGCTCGATGGTCTTCTCGGGCCCGCGCTCGACCTCGACTGTCCATTGCGAGTCGGTCGACGACCAGTCGGCCCTGATGACGCGATGGTTGAAGCGGATCTTCTTGTCGATGCCGTAAGTGCTCGCGGTCTCGCGGACATAGTTCAGGATCGACGCGCCGTCTGCGATCGCCTTCGGCTCCGTCCACGGCCGGAACGAATAGCCCAGCGTGTACATGTCGGAGTCGGAACGGATGCCGGGATAGCGGAACAGGTCCCAGGTGCCGCCGATGCAATCGCGGCCCTCGAGGATGGCGTAGCTACGGTCCGGGCAATTCTTTTGCAAATGATAGCCGGCGCCGATGCCGGACAGCCCCGCACCCACGATCAGCACGTCGAAATGAGCGGACATCCGCTGGCCTCCCGTTTTGACAATCTCTCTTGTCAGATACCTTGACATCTGACAATGCATCGTGTCAATACTCTTTTCATGGGAACCAGTCGCAAAGCCCGCCTCTATGGCGGCATGGACGCCGAGGAACGCCGCGCCGAACGGCGGCTGAAATTGATCAATGCGGCGGTCGAGGTCTATGGCGAGGTCGGCTACCGCGGCGCGACCGTGAAGGCGATCTGCGAAGCCGCCGAGCTCACCGAACGCTACTTCTACGAATCCTTCGCAAACAGCGAGGCGCTGTTGATCGCGGCCTACGGCCATGTCGTCGGCCATCTGCATGACGACATGGCGGTAGCCGCCGATGCGGCGGGCGACGACGCCGAGGCGCGGCTGCGCGCCGCATTGACGCTCTATTTCACGCGGCTGAAGCAGCATCCGAAGCCGGCGCGCGTGTTCCTGCTGGAGATCTCGGGCATCAGCGCCGCGGTCGACGTGGTCAAGCTCGAGGCGCTGCACGAGTTCAGCGACATCCTGGTGCCCGCGATCGATGCGAAGCGAGGCGACAGGACCTCGACCGTCGCGCTGCTCTCCAGCGGCATGGTCGGTGCGGTCGTCACGATCGCGCTGCGCTGGGTGTCGAAGCAATATCCGCAAGAGATCGAGGACGTCGTCGCGGTCGCTGCACAGTTCTGCCGCGTCGCGCTTGCCGAGACCAACAAAAGCAAATTGCGTTCAGTGTAGGGGACCGACCATGCGTGCTGCCGTGTTCAGGAACGGAAACATCGTCACCGATACGCTTCCCGATCCGGTGCCGGGCGCAGGGCAGGTGCTGGTGAAGACACTGGCCTGCGGCATCTGCGGCTCCGACCTGCACGCACGCAAGCATGCCGGGCACACCGCCAAGCTGATGAAGCATTTCCCGGGCCGCAAGCCGATGGACCTGTCGCGCGACGTCGTGTTCGGCCACGAATTCTGCTGCGAGGTGCTCGACTACGGTCCGCAGACGCAAAAACGTTTCAAGCCCGGCACGCGCGTCTGCTCGGTACCCGTCCTGCTCGATGCGAAAGGCCCGCAGGGCATCGGCTATTCCAACGACATCGCGGGCGGCTATGCCGAGCGCATGCTGCTGAGCGAACCCTTGATGATCGAGGTGCCGAACGGGCTTGCCGCAGAACACGCCGCGCTGACCGAGCCGCTGGCGGTTGGCCTGCATGCGGTCGCGAAAGCCAATATCCGCGGCGACGAGGTGCCGCTGGTGATCGGCTGCGGACCGGTCGGGCTTGCCGTGATCGCCGCGCTCAGGCTGCGCGGCCTGCATCCGATCGTGGCGTCGGACTATTCGCCGGCGCGTCGCGCGCTCGCCGCCAGGATGGGCGCCGATGTCGTGGTCAACCCGGCCGAGACGCAGCCGTTCACGGCCTGGGCGGAGCATGCCGCGATGACGCCGGAACAGAAGGCGGCGCGGCCGCCGTTCCAGGCCTTGCTGCCGGCGTTGAAACCCGGCCTGATCTTCGAATGCGTCGGCATCCCCGGATTGCTGCAACAGCTGTTCGAAGGCGCGCCGCGCGATGCGCGCATCGTCGTGGTCGGCGTCTGCATGGAAAGCGACACCTCCGAGCCCTTGCTCGGCGTGCTCAAGGAATTGTCGCTGCAATATGTCTATGCCTACACGCCGGAGGAGTACGCGCTGGCGCTGCGGCTGATCGCCGAGGGCGAGGTCGATGCGTCGGCGATGGTGACCGCGACCACCGGCCTCGACGGCGTGGCGCAGGCCTTCCGTGATCTGGCCAATCCCGAACGTCACACCAAGATCATCATCCAGCCGCATCGTTGAGAAGCGGCGAGCCGGTGGGCCGGATTGCCTGATTTCGACGGAATTTCCCCGTGAATTCCCGGATGTCGCGCGGTAACCCGCGCCCGCGCCGTCGATTTTGCTTGCAAGTCGGATGGCTCCGGCTGTCTTAATCAAGCTCGCGGGCGCAAGCAGATACAACGGTTTCGCCTCGCAAAGGTTTTTGCATCGGCGGAGTCGAACTTTGGTCGATCTGCACAAGCTTGACGATGTGACCGCGCGGCTCGGCGACATCGCGCTCGATCCCGCCGGCTGGCCGTCCTTCATGGACGAGGTCTGCGCCGCTGTTGGCGCAACCGGTGCGGCGATGCTCCAGAGCGACATCCGCACCGAAGACATTCCGCGCACGGCATCGATCACCGAGTATTTCGACAAGACGTACTTCCCCAACAATCATCATCTCACCGACATCCGCGCGGCCCGCGGGGTGCCGCGTCTGCTCACCGGCGCCGACGTCATCACCGATGCGGACCTGTTCGAGTCCGAAACCGAGATGCTGCGCGATCCGCTCTACGCCAGTCTCGGCGAGTTCGGGCTGAAATGGTTTGCCGCCGTCGGCTTTCGCGCCGGCTCGGCGCTGTGGGGACTGACGATCCAGCGCTCGCCGAAGCAGGGCATGTTCGACGCCGACGAAGTCAAGGCGCTGTCGAGATTGTCGGCCCGGCTCACGGAAGCCGCGACACTTTCCACCATCGTCGGCCGCACCGCGATCTCAGGTATTGCCAACGCGCTCGAGCTGATCCAGATCGCGGCGATCGCCGTCGGACGATTCGGCGCCGTCATCGGCATGAACGGTCAGGCGGAAGCCGCCCTCGGCCCTGATCTCGCAATCCGCAACAACCGCCTGACCTTGCACGACCGGCAGGCCAATGCCGACCTGACCAGATTGATCGATCAACTGCGCCATACGTCAGACCTGCTGACACTGCCGTCATCGCCGATCGTGATGCGGCGTATCGACAAGCGGCCGATCGTGATCCAGATGCAGCCGGTGCCGCCTGCGGCGCGCTCGCCATTCCTCGGCGCGCGCGCCATCCTGTTGATCCGAGATCTCGAGGGCAATGCCACATTCGACCAGAACATTCTGGTCACGACCTTCGAGCTGACGCCGGCGCAGGCGCGCCTCGCCGCGATCCTCGCCCGCGGTGATTCGGTCGAAGAGGCCGCGCAGGCGACGGGAATTTCGATCGCCACCGCGCGCAATCATCTGAAGGCGATCTTCCAGAAGACCGGCACGCACCGGCAGGCGGAACTCGTCGCGCTGCTGCACAAGGTGAAGTAAAGCGATTCCAGCGCGAACGGCTCGAAAATCGTCCGCGATCGCGCAGAATTACTTCAAATTTTACAATCATGCGCGCTGTGTTCCATTGGACACAGCGTGACGACTGCGGTTTCGCAATGCAGCGAAATCGTCGGGTTCCGGGGGTGACAAGCGGCGTCAAAATGACGACAATCAGCGCAATCTGTGTCGTTCGAGTTTGTCTCAATGTTCGTGATCTCTTCACGCCCATCGACGTTGGCTATTGCCGCGTTTACCGCCTGCGTCGTGCTGGCGCCGATTGGCGCGCATGCGCAATGGTGGCACAGTGGGCCGAAGGACTTTGAGGATTGCGCCGATCTCGCCGAAAAGGCGAAGACCAAGGAAGACAAGACCGCGCAGCTCGCCGACTGCAACGCCAAGTTCGCCGGGCGCCGCAAGGTTGGCGGCGGCTACAGCTATTACGACTTCATGCAGGATCGCAGCTTCGACATCGCCGGCCCCAATCCGACGCCCGAAGAGCAAAAGAAGATCGACCAGGAATATACCATCTATCTGGAGAAGCAGCGCCGCTCCGACATCGTGGCGGCGGTCACCGCGCAGCAGCTGCAACGCGAGGAAGCGCAACAGGAGAAGCAGCAAGCCCCACCGACGCCGCCACGGGTCCAGCCAGCGTTGCTGACCGAGAAGGTGCCGGTGCCGGTCGCAAGCCCGGTGAAGCAGGCCGCGCGCCTCCGAGCGGCGCAATGCGCCAAGAACTCATTCTCCTGCGACTGGCCGCGGCTTTCGCAGGGGCTCGATGACCTCAAGAAGCTGTTCACCCCGCAACCGTTGACGCCGGTGAAGACCGCGAAGCGGGGCTGACTCTCTCCGCAGTTGCGCTGCGCGAGCCCCGGAATGACGTCATGCGCGTCTCAATCCGTGATCACCATCGCCCAGAATTTCCGGTACGGCGACTTCGCATTGTCGACATAGGCGACGCCGACGCGCCTGGCGCCCGGCATCAGCAGATTCTCGCGGTGACCGGCCGAGTTCTCCCACTGCGTCAGCATCTCGGCGAAGCTGATGAAGCCGGCACCGATATTCTCGGCCGCGCGCTGCTTCTTAAGCGGCGCGATGCGGGTGAAGAAGCTGGCGCCGGCAGAATGGCTCACCGATCCGGTCGCCGACATCGCCTGCGCCTGCTTCAACGCCATCGCGTTGAGCCTGGCGTCGAGCCTCACCGCGGGCATGCCGTGCGCGCGCCGATAGGCGCTGATCGCACCGGCATAGTCGGCGGCATTTGCCGTCGTGACCCAACCGAGCACAAGGGACGCCACCAGCAAGATCAACTTCATCTCGAATCTCTCGATCGGTTTCATCACGGCGTGCGGATCTGCTGCGGCGTCAGCGCAGGCGAGCCCTGACCGTCGGCCTCCGCTTTCCGTATCAGGTCGATGACCCTGCGCGACAGCGGCACGTCGAGCCCGCGGCGGTCGGCGATCCCGGTGATCACCCCTTGCAGATAGTCGATCTCGGTGCGGCGGCCGCGCTGCAAATCCTCCCACATCGAGGAGCGCGCCTCCGGATCGATCTTCATGGTGCGGCCGAGCAGGATCTCGAACAGCCCGTCGGGCAGCCGCAGCAAGGGCGGCATCCAGCTTGACGGCAGCGGCGTCGGCGACACCGGCACAATGCCCTCGGCGCGCACCGCGGCCAGTCCCTCCGCCATCTGGTCGGCGAGCAACCGCCGCCACTCCCGCTGGGCGAGCTGCCGGCGCAACGGGATGTTGGAGAGCGCGTTCAGCGCATTGTTGAGATTGACGACCAGCTTGCCCCACTGCACGCCATCGATGTTGTTGGTGGTGCGGACCGCAAGGCCCGGTACCGACAGGCTCGCGGCAGTGCCCGCGTCGTCTTGCGCGATCACGATGTCGCCGGAGGTCGAGCGGTGGAAGCGGCCCTCGCCGAGCGCGACCACGTTGAACGGCACCATGCCGCCGAGCACGATCCTGCCCGGCAGTCTCTCACGCAGCAGCGGCACATTGCCGACGCCGTTCTGCAGGCTGACCACGACGGCATCCGCCGGCGTGCGACGCGCGATCACCTCGGCGATCTCGCCGGTGTCCGCGCTCTTCACCGTCACCAGAACGGCTATCGCATCGGCGAGGATCGCGGGATCGTCCGACAGTGTCAGCGCGCTTGCCGGCACCGTCCGCGCCGCGCCATCGAGGCTCGTGACCTTGAGCCCGTTGGCGGTGACGTCCTCGATCAGCCGCGGCCGCGCCAGCAGCGCGACGTTGCGACCGGACGCCGCCAGCATGCCGCCGACGAAGCAGCCGATGGTGCCGGCGCCCGCGATCGCGATCGGCCGGTCCCTGGTCACGTCGCTAAACATCCGTTCATCAGGGCTCGATAGCAGACCCCGTGCTGGTTGCCTATTCAGCGTGCTTCGCGGCCCGCGGGCGACGCCTTGTAACCGTCATGGGCCGCCGTTATGTTTCCCCCGCGGGGCACGGTTGCGGCAGGAGACGATCATGGGTTTACTCGACGTACTCAACGGCATGCAGAACGGCCCCCGCGGCCCGAGCGCGCCCAGCTCTGACAGCTCCAGCGGCGGCATGTCGCCGATGACGATGGCGATCCTGGGGTTACTCGCCTGGAAAGCATTCAAGCATTTGACCGCCGGCCAGCCGGGCGCCGCGGCTCCAGCGCCGACACAGGCCCCGCCACTCCCCGGCAATGTCACCGCAGGTCTCCCCGGCGGCCTGGGCGGCAGCGGCGGATTGTCCGACGTGCTGAAGGGCGGATTGGGCGGGCTGCTCGCGGGCGGCGCGGCCGGCAGCGTCTTGAGCGGCGGCCTCGGCGACCTGCTCAACCAGTTGCAGCAGAAGGGCCATGGCGATGCGGCCAATTCATGGGTCAGCAACGGTCCGAACAAGCAGATCGCGCCCGGCGATCTCGCCAATGCGCTCGGCGCCGACCAGATCGACTCGCTGGCGTCGCAGAGCGGCATGTCGCGCGACGATCTGCTGCAGGGCCTCAGCCAGTATCTGCCCGACGCGGTCAATCATCTGACGCCGGACGGACGGTTGCCGAGCGGCGACGAGCTCTCTGGCAGGCTATAACGGCGGCGTTGATTTGAGCGGAGGAGACGACAGACATGATCAGGGTCATCATCATCGGCTTTATCGCGGGGATCATTGCGCGATTCCTGTCGCCAGGGCCGAATAACCCGAGCGGCTTCATTTTGACCACCGTGCTCGGCATCGTCGGCGCATTCCTCGCGACCTTCATCGGTCAGGCGATCGGCCACTACGGTCCCGAGCAAGGCGCCGGCCTCATCACCGCAACCCTCGGCGCGCTGGTGGTGCTGTTCATCTGGAACCGGCTGGTCGCGGCCCGCGTGATTCCGGATATGAATAAGTGACGCCGTAGGGGTCATTCCGGGGCTCGCGAAGCGAGAACCGGAATCTCGATATCCGGGTTCGATGCTACGCATCGCCCCGGAATGACCGTTTCAAAGCTCACTGAATCAAATGCATGCCGGCGTCCATGCGGACGAATTCGCCGGTCATGCTGCTCGACGCCGGGCTCGCCAGGAAGCAAACCAGGTTGGCGATATCCTCGGCCGTTGATGCGATCTTCAGCGGCACCCGCGCCACCACCGCATCGCGCACCTGCCTGGCGCCATCCTCGCCGCGGCCCTTGGTGAACCATGGCGTATCGATATACCCCGGGCAAACCGTGTTGACGCGGATCAAGGGCGCCAGCGCGCGCGCCAGCGACTGCGTCATGGTGTTGAGCGCGCCCTTGCTCGCGGCATAGGCCACCGACGAGCCGCCGCCGGAGATGCCGGCGATCGATGAGACATTCACCACCGCCGACGCCCGGCCCGAGGCACGGGCACCGGCCTCCAGCAGCGCACGCGCCGCGCGGACCATCTGGAACGGACCGATGGTGTTGACCGCATAGATGCGCTGAAAATCCTCCGCGGTGAGGCCGTCGAGATCGTGATGCGGCACATGCTTGGTGGTGCCGGCATTGTTGATCAGCACGTCGAGCCGGCCCCAGCCATGGGCGGCCGCCGCGATCTTCTTGCAATCCTCGTCGCGCGAGACGTCGCCCTGCACCACCACCACCTCGGCGCCCTGCTTGCGGCAGAGTTCGGCGGTCGCTTCCGCCTCAGCCTTGCTGTTGGAATAGTTGATGACGATGCGCGCGCCCTCGGTGGCGAGGATTTGCGCGGTGGCCGCGCCAAGCCCCGATGCAGACCCCGTCACGATCGCGCACAAACCTTCCTTCGACATCTGCATTTCCTCTTTGTTGTTCTGGGCTCAATGAATTCCAGTCGGCATACCATATCGCGCAGGGTCGTCCGTGAAAATCAACGAAATCCGCCTTGCGGAATTTATTCTTCGCACAGCGAGCAGCATTCCGCCGTCGCAGACGGCCCTGCGGGCAGCGCTTGTCACGGCTATGGCTTTTCCGCATCATTGAGCGCAAGACGAGACTGCAAGCAGGGCCGGTGCGGCGCGCCGGACCTCAGCCAATCAAAACGAGGAACGCTGTGGCGGAGAGTGAGAACATCGTCGCCGAGACCGCGGAGAAGATCTTCGCCGATCTCGCCGATGCGCAAACCATCAATCACGACAGAAAGGGCGCGTGGAAGGCGCCGCTGTGGCAGGCGCTGACCGAAGCCGGCCTGCCGCTCTCCTGGGTGCCTGATGATCTCGGCGGCTCCGGCGCCAGCCTCGCCGAAGGTTTTGCCGTTCTCAACGTCGCCGGCCGCCACGCGATCGCCGTGCCGCTGGCCGAAACCATGCTGGCCGGCTGGCTCTTGACGCAGGCGAAAATCGCATCTCCCGAAGGCGAGATGACGGTGGTGCCGGCGAGCCCGAAGGACCGCATCACGCTCAATGCCGACGGCAGCCTCTCCGGCCGCGCCCGCGGCGTGCCGTTCGCGAAAGAGGCCAAGCATTTTGCGGTGCTGGCAACCGGCAATAGTGGCCTCTCGATCGCGCTGATCGATGCCGCGAAATGCCGGATCGAAGCCGGCATCGGCCTCGGCGGCGATCACAGCGACTCCGTGACGCTCGACAAGGTGCAGCCGGTCACGTTCAAGCCGGCCCCGAAAGAGTTCGACCAGACCGCGCTGATGCTGATGGGCGGCGTGGTGCGGAGCCTGCAGATCGCGGGCGCGCTGGAAGCGATGCTGGAGATATCGGTGCGCTATTCCAACGAGCGCATCGCCTTCGAGAAGAAGATCTCGAAATTCCAGGCGGTACAGCACAACCTCGCCCGCCTCGCAGGCGAATCCGCCGCGGCGCTGGCGGCCGCGACCTCGGCCGCCGACACCATCGCGAATGCAAAGTCGCTGAACGACGACGCCGTGTTTCTGGAAGCGGCATCGGCAAAAATCCGCTGCTCGGAAGCGGCCGAGAAGGGTGGCGGCATCGCCCATCAGGTGCATGGCGCGATCGGCTTCACCATCGAGCACATCCTGCATCGCTATTCGCTGCGGGCTCTCGCCTGGCGCGACGATTTCGGCTCGGAGAGCCATTGGGCGGTCGAACTCGGCAGGCGCGTCGCCGAACGTGGCGCCGATGAATTGTGGCCGCTGGTGGCTTCGCGCTGAGATCAGGACTGGACATCATGACCGCAGCCCTTCGTTTCGATCCGATCCGCCTTCCCGAGAAATGCGAGCAGCTCCGCAAGGAAGTGCGCGCCTTCCTCGCCGAGGAAATCGCCGCCGGCACCTTCGATCCCCACGCGCCGAACCGCGAGGACAATGACGCGCCGGAATTCTCCCGCCGCGTCGGCGCCAAGGGCTGGCTCGGCATGACCTGGCCGAAGAAATATGGCGGCCAGGAGCGCTCGTTCCTCGAACGTTATGTCGTGACCGAGGAAATGCGGGTGGCGAACGCGCCGACCCGGCGCTTCTTCGTCGCCGACCGCCAGAGCGGCCCGGTGCTGCTGAAATATGCGCCCGAGCACATCAAGATGGATATCCTGCCGCGGATCTGCCGCGGCGAGGTCTGCTTTGCGATCGGCATGAGCGAGCCGAACTCCGGCTCCGACCTGTTTGCCGCAAAGACGCGCGCGACCAAGACCGACGGCGGCTATCTGATCAACGGCACCAAGATCTGGACCTCGTCGGCGCATATCGCCGACTACATGATCGCGATCTTCCGGACGTCACCGCCCACCAAGGAGAACCGCCGCCACGGCCTGACCCAGTTCCTGGTCAAGATGAAGCAGCCGGGCATCCAGGTGAACCCGATCGGCCAGATCACCGGCCAGTTCGAGTTCAACGAGGTGGTCTTCACCGACTATTTCGTGCCCGACGATCACGTGCTTGGTGAGATCGACGGCGCCTGGAAGCAGGCGACCAGCGAACTCGCCTATGAGCGAAGCGGCCCCGAGCGCTTCCTCGAGACTTATTACGTGCTGACCGAGCTGGTGCGCGCCGTCGGCAAGAATCCGGACACCCGCTCGGCCGAGGGCATCGGCCGGCTGGTGGCGCAGGTCCACACCATGCGCCGGATGTCGGTGTCGGTCGCGGGCATGCTGCAGGCCGGCAAGGAGCCGGTGGTGGAGGCCTCGATCGTGAAAGACATCGGCACGGTGTGGGAGCAGGCGCTGCCGCATCGGGTGCGCGATCTCGCGGCCTTCGTCGAGGAGACCGCGACCAACCGCGAGACGCTGGAGAAGCAGCTCGATTTCGCCATCAAGACCGCGCCCAAGCTGACAATCCAGGGCGGCACCACCGAGGTGCTGCGCGGCATCATCGCCCGCGGCTTGGGTCTGCGCTAATTCAACGAGGATCAATCATGACCAAATACACGGATATCGGCATCGAGACCCACGGCCATGTCGGCCTGATCGAGATCCGCAAGCCGCCGCTGAATTTCTTCGACGTCGCGCTGATCAACCAGATCGCCGACGCGCTGGAGGAGTTCGACAACAATATCGAGATCCGCGCCTCGGTGCTTGCGGCGCAAGGCAAGGCGTTCTGTGCCGGCGCCAATTTCGGCGATCCGGCCCGCCAGGAGCAGGAGGAGCGCGCGAAGAGCGATCCGGCCTCGAACCTGCCGATTAACCATCTTTATGTTCAGGCGGTGCGCATCTTCCGCAACAAGAAGCCGATCGTTGCCGCGATCCATGGCGCCGCGATCGGCGGCGGACTTGGGCTCGCCGTCTCCGCCGACTTCCGCGTCGCCTGCCCCGAGGCACGCTTCTCGGCGAATTTTACAAAACTCGGTTTCCACCCCGGCTTCGGGCTGACCGCGACGCTGCCGGAGCTGATCGGCAAGAACAATGCCGAGCTGATGTTCTACACCAGCCGCCGCGTCACCGGCGAGGAGGCCTATCGCTGGGGCCTCGCCAACGTGCTGGTGCCACAGGACCAGGTGCGGGCGGAGGCGATGAAGCTCGCGCAGGAGATCGCCGAATGCTCGCCGCTCGGCCTGGTCTCGACCCGCGCCACGATGCGCGCCGGTCTCGCCGACCGCGTGCTCGCGGCCACCAACCACGAGCTGCTCGAGCAGACCAAGCTCCGCGCGACGGAGGATTTCAAGGAAGGCGTCAAGGCCACCGCCGAGCGCCGCGTCGCGAACTTCAAGGGGCGGTAGGCTCCATACTCCGCTCTCTCAACCCGGTCGTCCCGGCGCAGGCCTTAGGGCATGCACGCATCTGATGCGACAGATTGACTCGGGCGCTAAGCTTGGGATTCCAGAATCGGCAATCCATGTGATTCCTATGTCGGCACTTCGGTTTGGATGGAGGTGCCGACATG
>Ga0153933_1000166_pt1 | contig 33362 bp, 26 predicted proteins | sample TSNJ017MetaG_FD_102275 | JGI IMG/M metagenome (GOLD analysis project Ga0153933, IMG submission 102275) | Attine ant fungus gardens microbial communities from New Jersey, USA - TSNJ017 MetaG | ecosystem: Host-associated > Fungi > Mycelium > Unclassified | place: USA: New Jersey, Wharton State...
AGCGAACAACCGAGGCTGTCTACGATGCTATCGGGCCGATCCTGCAGATGGTCTCGCCGGCCGAATGCGCCAATTACTTCGCCAACGCAGGATATGGTCAAACCTAAACCCATCCCGCTCTAGAAGTCGCCGAACGCGAATTCTGCCAAAAGATGTCAAAGTAGGGAGTGCCACGGTACACCACCGTGGTGCTACACCGTCAAAAGCCGGCAGTTCGGGAAACGCCTGACTTTGAAGGAGTTTTTCGTGATCGAAAATCGGTGGCGGAGAGGAAGGGACCTCGCACCCTTTTTCGATAAGACGCGCAATCAGGGCGCGAGCTTTTTAGGATTCGTTACCCTGAGCGTTACCCCGAAACATTTCCTCCCAACAGCACCACTTACAAAGCATTGAATTTATTGGTACAGTTGGGTGGGCTCGAACCACCGACCTCCTGTTCCACAGACAGGCGCTCTAACCAACTGAGCTACAACTGCATCCTGGCACGCGGCCCTCTTCGAAAGGGGGCGGCGATTTCGGGCGGAAACTAGGTGCAACGCGTCCCTTTGGCAAGGCCGTAAGACAGCCTTTCCGCGCCAATCTGACGGCGTTTGAACGCCCATTTGCAGCAAAAAGCCCGGACCTTGCGGCCCGGGCCCTTCGCAAACGTCGGATAGGGCGATCAGGCGGCCGGCTTGTAGAACTTCGAGGCGTTGGCCTTGATCGGTTCGGCTGCCTCGCTGGCGACCTTCTGGCCGAGCTCGGCGAGCTCCTTGGCCTGGGCGGTGTAGGTCTCGAACTGCCGGCGTGCGTGCGAGGTCCACAGCTCGAGCGCTTCGGAGGGCGACTTCACGCTGAACAGCTCCTGGGCGAAATCGAGCGAAGAGGTCGAGTTGGCCTTGAAGAACTCGATCAGCTTGGCCGAGTACTCGGTGGCACCCTTGTTGAAAGAGGTGAACACGGCCTCGACGGTCGAGTTGTGGGTCTCGGCCGCGTCCTTGAACTTGGCGTAGCTGTCGCGGGCCTGCGACACGCCCTTTTCGGCGAACGCGCGCATCTGCTCGGGAACTTCAAACGGGACGATCGAGGCGGAAAACGGATCGGACGGGTTGGTCATGACGTGTATCCTTCGCAACGGGTGACTCGATGTGACCACTTGCGAACGCCCCGGGACCTGGAAAACCGGGGACGCTGGAGGTGGATCACGCTGCCTTGGTTCACGGGAATGCCCTTCGTCGGGCATGGCCAATAAACACCCATATCATGTCAATTTTGTGCAACGCAACGTGAATTCGCTGCAATGCCGCAACTTTTGACTGAATCAGATGCAGGTTTCAATCCAGCACCCCAAGGTTGCGGTATCAATCCACCAGGATTGCGCTACCATTTCCCAAAGGGTGCGATGGCCCCTTTCGGCCTCTCCCAACTCTTGTCGGTTCCCAGTTCTTGGTTCTCAGTTCTTGGGCTTGACCGCATCCATCGCGGCGCGGCTGAAGATCTGGCCCATCTCGGTGGCCTGCTCGGCGAGCGCGCGCATCTGGCCCTGCACATAGTCGCTGTGCAGCTTCATCACCTCGGTGAGATCCCTGGCCGTAAGCAGCGACTGGGCGTAATCCAGCGACGCCTGCACGTTCTTTTCGGCGTAGCCGAGCGCCTTGCTGGAAATGTCCTTGGCGCCGGTACGCACAGTGGCGCTGCGCTCCTCGATCTTGCCGGCGGTCGCCTGCGCGTTGGAGACGAACTGCTCGAACGCCTTGCGCGCCTGGTCGAAGCCTGCCTCCGCCATCGATCGCATATCCTTGTGCATATCCTTGGGGAGCTCGAAATGGTCACGCGCGGTGTCACTCATGGTTGCACTCCCTGGCTCGTTCTTTCGCTCATTGTGGGTTTGCCGGATCGCGGCCGCCGGCTCCGGCGATCTCCGACAACGCAGGAGCGTCCGGATCGTTCAGGCAGGTTTCCGGATCGTTGGTAAGTTAACGTTATCCCCCCTTTGCCGTGGGCATGCCGGGCGGGGCCGTGGACCTGCCGCCCGGCGCTTGCGATACTAACGTTCCGTTAAGGCTGTCATCCGTGGCCGCCGGATTCTGCGGCCGCCCGCAGTGAGAAAGCCCAACCCATGCGGTCAAGTCTTGCGTGATGAATGATGCGGAATTCCAGGTCCAGGCGCTCGCCGACGTCAGGCTAGCGGAGCACGCGGCAAGCGCGCTGCCCGCATGGCTGTGGTCGGCCGACGGCGCGCGGATCCTCTGGGCCAATCCGGTCGGCGCGCAGGTGTTCGGTGCCGCCAACGGCGCCGAGCTCGCCAAGCGCGCATTCGGCCCGGCCGATCCGCATCGCCGCCAAGTCGCCCGCCTCGGCCCCAGCCTCGCCGCCAACGGCGCGGTGCGGCTGGAGCGGCTGCGCGGGTTTGGCGCGGCCGCGGGACTGCTTTCGACCTGCGCCTGCGCGCGGCTCGAATTGCCCGACGGCAGCCATGGCATTCTGATGAGCGCGCTGAACGCCACGGGCCGCGCCATGCCGTTGGCCGAACGGTTGCAGCGGATTGTGCAAGGAATCGAACAGCCGGCCGCAGCCTTCAGCAGCGACGGCCTTCTGGTCGGCGCCAACGAGGCGGCGCGTCCGCTGCCCGGTCTGCATGATCTCGCCGAGGCCGGCCTCGAGGCCGTGCGCGACGATGCGTTGAAGCAAGGCCGCGCGGGGCGAAGCGTTGCGATCGGCCGCGTCGTGCTGCAACGGATCGGCCGCGGCGCCGACACCGCGCTGGTGGCGCTGATCAAGCCGGCCCCGCATCTGGCCGCAAAGCCAAAGCCCGTGCCGGAAGCCGCGGCGGCAGAGACAGCCGCGCCTGAGGCGACACCAGCCGAACCGGAACCGATCGTCGCGCCGCCACCGGCTGCTCCCGTCGCCGAACCGGTCACAGCGCATGACGACGCACCTGCGCCGACCGAAGAGGCGCCGGCGGGCTTCACGCTGTTCGATGCGCTGGACCCGCTGCCGGAAGCACCCGCGGACACACAAGCTGCCGCGCCGATCGTCGCACCCGCGGAGATCGCGCCTGCCGAAGCGGCTGCGGTCGAGCCGTCAGTGGTCGACGCGCCGATTGAGGAGATGGCGGAGGAGCAAGCCGTCACGCCGCCGCTCGAGTCGCCGCGCGAACCTTGGCCCGATGTCGCGGACGACGTTGAAGCGCCCGTCGCCGCCGCCCCGGCGCCAGCACCGGCCGAACCCATTCCCTCGCCCTATGCGGTGGCCGATGCACCTCCGGCCGAACCATCGCCGCCGCCCGCACCCGCGCGAGCCCCGTCCTGGCTCGACGAACCGCTGCCCGCGATGCGGCGGCATCCGCTGCGCTTCATGTGGCAGATGGATCACGAGGGGCGCTTCTCGCTCGGCTCGGATGAGTTCACGCGCCTGATCGGCATCCACACCGCGGCCGGCTTCGGCCGTCTGTGGAGCGAGATCGCCGAAGCGTTCGGGCTCGATCCCGACGGCCGCGTGATGAAGGCGTTCGCCAGTCACGACACCTGGAGCGGCATCACGCTGCACTGGCCGGTCGACGGCGGCGAGCGCCTGCCGGTCGAACTGTCGGGCCTGCCGGTGTTCGATCGCAACCGGGCCTTCGCCGGCTACCGCGGCTTTGGTGTGTGTCGCGACCTCGACGGGCTTGCGCGACTCGCGGCGTTGCGCCGCTATGAGTTCTTCAGCGGGCCGCCGATCGCACAGCCGCTGTTGGCCGATGTCGCGCGGGTCGCCGCGGTTACCGACGCACCGCCCGGGCCGGCCGCAAAGCCGCCGCTTGCGGATCCGCCAGAAGCCATCGCCGCACCACTGCCTGAGAACCTGACCAAACCGAGCGCACCAGAGACTTCACACCCAGCCGATCCGGATCACCCCGTGGAAACGCCCCAGGATACGCATCAGGATACGCGCCAAGACAGCCCGGCAGCAGGCGATGACATGCGCAACGACACGCCTCCGAATGTGGTGCCGTTCCGCCTCGCCGGTGACACCAGGCCGCCGTCGCTGACGCCGGTCGAGAACAACGCCTTCAACGAGCTCGCCCGCCAATTGTCGGCGCGGCTCGAGAGCGAGGCCGGCCTCCCCCATTCGGCCGCAAGCCGCACCGCCGAGGCGGTGACCGAGCCGCCGGCAACACCCGAGCCGCCCGCAACCGAACCGCCGCAGCACGAACATCGCGACAGTCCGAAGGCGACCTGGCTGGCGCAGGCCGAGCCTGCGCCGCGCGGTGAATCCAGGCGCGACAAGGCGCTGCTTGATCTCTTGCCGGTCGGCATCCTGATCTACCGGCTCGACCGCCTGCTCTATGCCAACCCTGCCTTCCTTGCGCGGATGGGCCATGACAGCCTGCACGCGCTCGAAGACGCCGGCGGGCTCGATGCGCTCTATGTCGAGCCCGGCGTCTCGCAGACGAGCAGTTCGTCGGGGTCTGGCACACCGGTGACGATCTCCGCGAGCCAGGCTGCCGATGGCGCCGCGCCGTCGCTCTCCGCCGACGCGCGCCTGCACACCATCTCCTGGGACGGCGATTCCGCACTGGCGCTGATCTTCACCAGCACGCAGCACGAAGACGCAGCCGTCGCGGCCGCGCTCTCGGCGCAGCCTGCTGAGCCGGAGCCGGTTGCGGAGCCCGCGCCGCCGCAAGCCGGCCACGCCAACGCCGAGGAGCTCGGTGCGATCCTGGACACCGCGGCCGAAGGCATCATCATGTTCGATGCCGAAGGCAACATCAATTCCTGCAACCGCAGCGCCGAGGCGCTGTTCGGCTATGACGGCGAGGACTTCGTCAAGCGCAATCTCGCCGACCTGTTCGCGCCGGAAAGCCAGCACGACGTGTTCGACTATCTCGCCGGCGTGAAATCGGCCGATGTTGCCAGCCTGCTCGATCATGGTCGCGAGGTGCTCGGGCGCGTGCGCCAGGGCGGCATCATCCCGCTCTCGGTGACGATGGGCCGCACCCGCGCCGACGGACCGAACTTCTTCGCCGTGTTCCGCGACCTCTCGCAGACCCGGAAGAGCGAGAGCGAGCTGCGCGAGGCGAAGCGCCTCGCCGAACGCGCCGCCAACGCCAAGTCCGACATGCTGGCGCGGATCAGCCACGAGCTGCGCACGCCGCTCAACGCCATCATCGGCTTCGCCGAGGTGATGATCGGCGAACGGTTCGGCGCGCTCGGCAACGAGCGCTATGCCGAATACATGAAGGACATCCGCGCCTCCGGCGAGCGGGTGATCGCGATCGTCAATGATTTGCTCGATCTCGCGCGGATCGAGACCGGCAAGCTCGACCTCGCCTTCGTGAGCCAGAACCTCAACGAGATGGTCGAGAGCTGCGTCGCGGTGATGCAGCCGCAGGCCAATCGCGAGCGCATCATCATCCGCACCTCGCTGGCGCATACGCTGCCGCCGGTGGTGGCGGACGCCCGCGCGCTGCGCCAGATCACGCTGAACCTGATCGGCAACTCGATCCATCTCGCCAATGCCGGCGGCCAGGTCATCGTCTCGACCGCGCTGTCCGATTTCGGCGAGGTGATGCTGCGGGTGCGCGACACCGGGCAGAGCCTCAACGACAACGAGGTCGCCGCAGCCCTCGAGCCGTTCCGGGCGCCTGCCCCGACCGACCACGCAAGCTCCGGTGGCGTCAGCCTGTCGCTGACCAAGGCGCTGGTCGAAGCCAACCGCGCCAAATTCCAGATCAAGACCGGCGGCCGCTCCGGCACGCTGATCGAGATCGTGTTTTCGCACGCCGCCGCGCGGGCGTGAGCGCGGAGATACTTGGCCTATCTCCGTTTCCGCGTGAGGCAAGCATCGCCAGTCGGGCTCCCTCCCTCCTTGCGGGGTAGGGAGCCTGCGTGATGTGCTCACCTCACGTAAGTTCGCAACGCGCGGCAGGCGCGGCACCCGCATCAGACACCGAACGATCAGACCTTCTCGATAATCGCCGTCTTCATCCGCGCGATCCGTGCCTCGTCGCGCTTGTAGAATGTCCACTGCTTGACGCGCTTGGTGGTCACGAGGCCGGCCTGGGCCAATATCTTGAGGTGCTCGCTCACGGTCGGCTGGCTGACGCCGAGCTTCTCGGCGATCAGCACGCCGCAGACCCCGTCCTTGACCAGGTCGCCGTCGACCTGCGGCGGGAAGTGCGCTTTCGGGCGCTTCAGCCATTGCAGGATCAAAAGCCGGCGATCACTCGCCAGCGCGCGCAAGACCGACTCGACGTTTTCATCTTGCGAAGGCATATTGCTAATTAGCTAACTGGCTAATTGCTGTCAAATCGCCCGTGAGGAGACCGAAGATTACCGAGATCACGCCGCAGGAGATCGCGCAATGCGAGAAGCTGATCCGGCCGCATATCAGGCGGACGCCGGTCGCAGCGCTCGATGGCAGCGAATTCGGCCTGGCCGGAAATCCGCTGACGCTCAAGCTCGAGCTGTTGCAGCATGCCGGCTCGTTCAAGACCCGCGGCGCCTTCGCCAACCTGCTCGCGCGCGACGTGCCGAAGGCCGGTGTCGTCGCGGCCTCCGGCGGCAATCATGGCGCGGCCACCGCCTATGCCGCGATGAAGCTCGGCAAGCCGGCGCGGATCTTCGTTCCCACCGTGTCATCGCCGGCCAAGGTGCAGCGCATCCGCGACTACGGCGCCGACCTCGTCATCGAAGGTGACCGCTATGCCGACGCCCTTGTCGCGAGCGAGGTCTGGGCGCGGCAGAGCGGCGCGCTGCCGGTGCCGGCCTTCGACCAGCGCGAGACCATCCTGGGCCAGGGAACGCTCGGCCTCGAGCTCGAGCAGCAGGCCGGCGACATCGACACCGTGCTGGTGTCGGTCGGCGGCGGCGGCCTGATCGCGGGCATCGCCGCATGGTACGCCGGCCGCGTCAAGGTGATCGGCGTCGAGCCGTCGGCGGCGCCGACGCTGACGCGCGCGCTCGCCGCCGGCCAGCCGGTCGACGCGGAAGCCGGCGGCATTGCGGCGGATTCGCTCGCGCCGCGGCGGGTCGGCGAGCAGGTCTATCCGATCGCCGAGAAATACGTCCGCGGCACCGTGCTGGTGTCCGACGAGGCGATCGCGACCGCGCAGGAGACGCTGTGGCGCGCGCTGCGCATCGTCGCCGAGCCGGGCGGCGCGGCCGCGTTTTCGGCGCTGCTGTCGGGCGCCTACAAGCCCGCACCCGGCGAGCGCGTCGCCGTCGTGATCAGCGGCGGCAACACCACCGCGGTGGATTTTTCACGCCCGCGCTGAGTTCGGATTCAGCAGAACTGATTGCCGCGGCCATCCGCTTGAGCACAACGGCCTCTGGAATACTGGATCACCCGCATGCGCGGGTAATGACACCGGACTTGGACCACGTAGCGCGCCACAAACTCCATGTCGTCCCGGCGAAGGCCGGGACCCATTACCCCGAATGGGAATTGTCGCGCGACGCTGGGGCCACAGCCTGCCTTAACAACACAAGCCTGTGGTTATGGGTCCCGGCCTTCGCCGGGACGACAGCTGTGAGTGCGGCGACATCGTCGCCTCCTCACATCGCCATCGCCGCCTCAGCTGTTCTTCAGCGCGACGCGGAATTCGGCTTCGGTCTTGGCCTTGACCTCGTCGAGCGTGACGCCGTCGGCGAGTTCGATCAGCGCCATGCCGTCCTTGCCGTGCTTGTCGATGGTGAACACCGCAAGATCGGTGACCACCATGTCGACGACCTTCTCGCCGGTCAGCGGCAAATTGCAGGTCTTGAGCAGTTTCGGGCCGTCCTTGGCGGAATGCTCCATCACCACGACCACGCGCTTGACGCCGGCGACGAGATCCATGGCGCCGCCCATGCCCTTCACCATCTTGCCGGGGATCATCCAGTTGGCGAGGTCGCCGTTCTGGGCGACCTGCATGGCGCCGAGGATCGACAGATCGATGTGACCGCCGCGCACCATGCCGAAGGAGTCGGCGGACGAGAAATAGGCGGTGTCGGGCAATTCGCTGACGGTCTGCTTGCCGGCGTTGATCAGGTCGGCGTCGACCTCGTCCTCATAGGGGAACGGGCCCATGCCGAGCATGCCGTTCTCGCTTTGCAGGCTGACGTCGATGCCGTCGGGGATGTAGTTCGACACCAGCGTCGGGATGCCGATGCCGAGATTGACGTAGTAGCCGTCGCGCAACTCCTTGGCGGCGCGCGCAGCCATCTGTTCACGGGTCCAGGCCATGGGAGGCTCCTGATGAGTTGCGGAATTAAGCGGCAGGCCGCGGGCGGGTGTTGCGGAACTCGATCCGCTTCTTCGCCGTGCCGACCTCGATGATGCGCTTGACGAAGATGCCGGGCGTATGGATGTGGTCCGGATCGATCTCGCCGGCCGGCACCAGATGCTCGACCTCGGCGACGGTGACCTTGGCCGCGGTCGCCATCATCGGGTTAAAGTTGCGCGCGGTCTTGCGGTAGACCAGGTTGCCGGCGGTGTCGCCCTTCCAGGCGTGCACGATGGCGAGGTCGGCGAACAGGCCGCGCTCCATCAGGTACTTCTCGCCGTCGAATTCCTTCACTTCCTTGCCTTCGGCGATCAGCGTGCCGACGCCGGTCCTGGTGTAGAAGGCCGGGATGCCGGCGCCGCCGGCGCGGATGCGCTCGGCCAGCGTGCCCTGCGGGTTGAATTCGAGCTCGAGCTCGCCGGCGAGATATTGCTGGGCGAACAGCTTGTTCTCGCCGACATAGGACGAAATCATCTTCTTGATCTGGCGCGTCTCCAGCAGGCGGCTCAACCCGATGCCGTCGACGCCGGCATTGTTGGAGACCACCGTCAGCCCCTTCACGCCGGAGTCGCGGATCGCGTCCGACAGCGTCTCGGCGATGCCGCAGAGGCCGAAGCCTCCCGACATGATCATGATGCCGTCCTTGAGGAGACCATCGAGTGCCGATTTGGCGTCGGGATAAACCTTGTTCATGCAGCGAATACCTGATGGAGGGCGCGGAACGGCTGTGACACAGCGGATTATTAGGCGAAATCTTCGCGGTGCGTCAATGATGGCCCCGGGGCGGCTACCGAAGCCGGCCTGCGGGATTGGGACGGCCTTGAAAGCGTCAAGAAAACCCTTCAAGTTGCGTGGGTTGGCACGAGCCTCGAAACGCGCCCGCAGAGCTCGACGACGACCCGACAATTTCAACCCGACCCGGACATGCCGCTGACAATGGCCCAAGGAATAAAGCGCCTGGGGATGCCGATTGCGGCGTTTCTCGGCGTGGTGCTGATCGGCCTGGCCGCCAATTCCTGGTTCCTCAATCGGGACGCGTTGCGTCGCGCCGTCGAGGCGCAGATCCGCGCCGTGACAGGGCTCGAACTCGTCGTCAATGGAAACATCGACGTCTCGGTGTTTCCGGGAAGCTATGTCTCGTTCCACAATGTCGGGCTCAAGGGCGCCGATACCACCGATCCTGCGTTGCAGGTCGATGTGCTGACCGCCAATCTGCGCCTGCTGCCCCTGATGCTGCGGCGGTTCGAGATCGCCGACGTCATGATGCTCCGCCCGCATATCCATGTGGTCCGCGATGCCAATGGCGAGAGCAATTGGACACCGTTCGTCGAGACCATCGCCAAGACGATGACCCCCGGCGCGGAGAACCAGGTGTCGTTCTCCGAGATCCGGATCCAGGACGGCGAACTGAACTATGTCGACACGGCGAACCAGATCGACGAGCAGCTCGGCGACATCGACCTGTCGCTGGCTTGGCCATCGATCTCGCGCTCTTTTGCCGCAACCGGCCAGTTCGACTGGCGCGGCGAGCGCGTCGACGGCTCGATCAGCGCCAGCGATTTCGTCGCGCTATTGTCGGGCAATCGCTCGGGTCTCAAGGCGCGGCTGGCCAGCGCGCCGTTGAAGATCGCGTTCGACGGAACCGTCGCCAACCGCACCAGCCTGATGATGGAAGGCACGGCCACCATGGACTCGCCGTCGCTGCGCAGCGCGCTGCGTTGGATGGGTCAGGCACCGCCCGGCGGCGGTGGCGGCTTCGGCCGCTTCGCGCTGAAGGCGCGCGCCAATGTGGTCGGGGCCTCGGTCGCGCTGACCAATGTCAATGTCGAGCTCGACGGCAACGTCGCCGAGGGCGTGATGACCTACGCCAATAACGGCCGCCAGACGCTGCAGGCGACGCTCGCGGCCGGCAATCTCGACTTCACGCCCTACATCTCCACCTTCCGCCTGCTCGCCAGCGGCCAGCGCGACTGGAACAGGCAGTTGTTCGACCTGTCCTCGCTGTCGTCAACCGATCTCGACATGCGCCTGTCGGCGGCCAAGGTGACCGTCGGCCCGTCAAAGCTCGGCCGCACCGCGCTCGGCGCCAATCTGCGCGGCGGCGCGCTCGCGCTCAGCATCGGCGAGGCGCAGATGTATGGCGGCATCGCCAAGGGCTCGTTCGCGATCGCGCGCTCGGATTCGGTCGCCGATATCAGGGCGCAATTCCAGTTCACCGATGTCGATTTGCAGGCCTGCGCCAGCGAGCTGTTCGGCATCAACAAGCTGTCGGGCCGCGGCAACCTCAACGTCTCGCTGATGGCGTCGGGCTCGAGCCCGTTCGGGCTCGCGCAATCGCTCGACGGAACCGCGACATTGACCGGGCATGACGGTGCGATCGCGGGCTTCAACGTCGAGCAACTGCTGCGGCGCCTCGAGCGGCGGCCGCTGTCGGGCGGCGGCAATTACCGCTCCGGCTCGACACCCTACGACAATCTCACCGTCTCGGTGAAGTTCGCCGACGGGGTTGCGACGGCCGACGACATCAGGGTCGAGGGACCCGCGGCGAAGATCACGCTGACCGGCACGGCCTCGGTCCCGTCGCGCGAATACGACCTGAAGGGCACAGCCAGCCTCAACTCGACACCTGGCGGCAGCAAAGGCTTTGATCTGCCGTTCGTGGTGCAGGGTCCGTGGGACGATCCCCTGGTGTTTCCCGATCCCGACAGCCTGATCCGGCGCTCACCGGGCGCCTCGCAACTGCTGGATTCGCTCAAGGACAGCAAGGCGCGCGACGCCGTGCGCTCGGTGATTGAGCGTCTCACCGGCGGCGGCGCAAGGCCGGCCGCGCCCGATGCCGCGGTGACTGCGCCGACCAGCGCGCCGGCGGCCGCGGTGAGTACCAAGTCGAACTGAGGCGTTCGCGGCTCCGTCGCGCCGTAGACGAGGTGGCCTGAACGGATCAAGATACCTGCCGCATGCTGCTTAAGCCGAATGCGAAGCATCTAGAATGATTGCGAACCATTCGGTAATGCTTGCGCTAACCGGTTCATAACCGGGCCAAAGCGTTAGGGAGAGCAAATTGAGATCCAAGGCATTGATAGCGCTGTCAGGCGCGGTCGCAATGGTCGGACTGCTGTATGCGGCAGGACCCGCCTTCGCCCAGCAAAAGACCATCACGGTCTGGTGGGGCAAGGGCTTCTACAAGTCCGAAGACGACGCACTGCTCGACACCATCAAGAAATTCGAGGCCAAGACCGGCATCAAGGTCGAACTGTCGCAATACGCGATCCAGGACATGATTCCGAAGACGGTCGCTGCGCTGGATTCCGGCACCGTGCCCGATGTCGCCTATTCCGACACCTACGACGTCCAGGCGCAGGGCAAATGGGCCTATGAGGGCAAGCTCGAGGACCTCTCGGACGTCATGACGCCGATCCAGGACCGGTTCGCGCCGAACACGCTGGAGGCCTCCAAGCTCTATGACGACGTCGCCAAGAAGCGGTCCTATTACGGCTTCCCGCTAAAGCAGCAGAGCATGCACGTCCAGATCTGGAAGGACATGCTGGAGAAGGCCGGCTTCAAGCAGAGCGACATCCCGAACGACTGGAACGGCTACTGGTCGTTCTGGTGCGACAAGGTGCAGCCCGCGATCCGCAAGGCCACGCGCGAGCGCATCTACGCGGTCGGTCAGCCGATGGGCGTGGAATCCACCGACTCCTTCCAGTCGTTCTACACCTTCATGGACGCCTACCACGTCAAGCTGGTCGACGACGACGGCAAGCTGCTGGTCGACGATCCCAAGGTGCGCGAAGGCCTGATTCATGCGCTGAAGGACTATACCGACACCTACATCAAGGGCTGCACGCCGCCCTCCTCGACGACCTGGAAGGACCCGGACAACAACGTCGCCTTCCACAACAAGACGATCGTGATGACCCACAATTTCACGATCTCGATCGCGGCGAAGTGGTTCGAGGATTCCACCAACCCGGCGCTGACCGACGCGCAGCGCGCTGCCGGCAAGCAGGCCTACGAGCAGGACATCATCACCGCGTCCTTCCCGAAGGCACCGGACGGCTCGACGATCAAGTACCGCTCCGACGTCAAGACCGGATTGATCTTCAAGGCGGCCAAGAACAAGGCCGAGGCCAAGCAGTTCATCAGCTTCCTGCTCGAGGAAGACAATGTGCGGCCCTACATCGAGGGTGCACTCGGCCGCTGGTTCCCGGTGACCAAGGCGAGCCAGGCCAGCCCGTTCTGGCAGGCTGACCGGCATCGCAAGGCGGTCTGGGCCCAGTTCACCGGCGGCACCGCGCCGTTCGACTTTACCAAGAACTGGAAGTTCACCATCCTGAACAACGAGAACGTCTGGGCCAAGGCCATGAACCGCGTCGTCAGCGAGAAGGTGCCGGTGGACCAGGCGGTGGACGAGCTGATTGCCCGCATCAAGCAGGTCGCGGGATAGTAGTAATGGTGCCGGCCGCTGCCAAACTTGCTCCGCGTCGTCCTGGCCGAGTGCGCGGTTGCGCACGGAGCCGGGACCCATACGCCGCGGCAGTCATTTGGGAGGAGGCTGGTCGACGGCTTTCGGGCAACGGCCGGGACCTGTGGTTATGGGTCCCGGCCTTCGCCGGGACGACGATGTAATCGTGGCCGGCATCTCATTCAAAGAGTAGACGCATGGCGATTACACTCTCTGCATCCGACGTCCCCGCCCCGCCGCTGTCGGCGCGGCTGACGCCGCCGCAGGTCTGGGGCATCGTGCTGCTGGCGCCCTATCTGCTGGTGTTCCTCGCCTTCGTGGTCTATCCCGTTGGCTACGGCCTGTGGCTGGCGCGGCATCCGGCCAGCTATGTCGCGCTCTATCATGATTCGATCTTCGCGCGCGCCGCGGTCAACACGCTGATCTTCCTGGTCATCGGCATCAACATCAAGATGCTGATCGCGCTGTTCCTGTCCGGCTTCTTCGCCCAGCAGCGCCCCTGGATCAAATGGCTGTCGGTGATCTTCATCCTGCCCTGGGCGGTGCCATCGATCCCGACCATCCTGTCGGTGCGCTTCATGCTCAATCCGGAATGGGGCATGGTCAACCAGCTGATCTTCAAATTCACCGGCGACGACGGCCCGAACTGGCTGAACGATCCGACGGTGGCGCTCGCGATGGCGATCGGCGTCCACATCTGGAAATCGCTGCCGTTCTGGACCCTGATCCTGCTGACCGGCCGGCTCGCGATCTCGCACGATCTGTACGAGGCCTCCGACGTCGACGGCGCCAACTGGTGGCAGAAATTCCGCTTCATCACCTGGCCGTCGATGCAGACGCTTTACATCACCTGCACGCTGCTCTCGATGATCTGGACGCTCGGCGACTTCAACAGCGTCTATCTGCTCACCGGCGGCGGGCCTGCCGACCTCACCCACGTGCTGTCGACGCTCGGCATCCGGTATCTGCGGCTCGACCAGCTCTCGCTCGCGATGGCCTCGATCGTCTGCGCGATGCCGTTCGTGCTGCCGCTGGTCTATTTCATGATGAAACGGTTGTCGCGATGAAGCTGCCCACCCTCCGCGAAGTCGGCACCGACGCCAAGCTGCTCTTGGTCGGCATCCCGGTCTTCATCTGGACCATGGTGCCGATCTACCACATGTTCGTGTTCGCGATCTCCCCGAAGGAAGACGCGTTCTCCGGCAAGCTGTGGCCGGACCACCCGACGCTGCATAATTTCTCGATCGTGTTCCACGAGCAGCACTACTTCCTGCGCGACTTCTGGATCCAGTTCTGGAATTCGACCGTGATCGCGCTCGCCGTCGGCGCGCTGACGCTGTTCGTGGCGACCGCGGCCGCGTTCTCGATCTCGCGGCTACGGGTGCCGGGCGGCCGTGTGGTGATGAATCTGGCGCTGTTCACCTATTTCATCCCGGCGGCGTTCCTTGCCGTGCCGATGTACCGCACGATGGGCAATTACGGTCTGCTCAACACCCACTTGTCGTTGATCCTGGCGATGGTGACGATCGCGTCCCCATACGCGATCTGGGTGCTGAAGCAGGCCTCCGACAAGCTGCCGGTCGAGCTCGACGAAGCCGCCACCATGGACGGCGCCTCGACGCTGCAGCTGTTCCGCCTGGTCTATCTGCCGCTGATGATGCCGTCGCTGGTTGCGATCGGCACCTATGCGATCCTGCTCGCCTGGAACGAGTATCTCTACGCCTTCCTGCTGCTCTCGAACGACACCGACATCACGCTTCCCGTTGCGCTCGGCAACTTCCTCTCCGCCGACGACTCGCCGTGGGAGCTCTTGATGACCACCGGCTTCATCTATGCGCTGCCGCCGGCTGCGATCTACTACGTCTTCAAGCGCTACATGGTCGGCGGACTGACGGCGGGCGCCGTCAAGTCGTGACGTCTTCATGCCGCTTGCGCCAATAGGCGCGCAGCAGTGCGATCGTCGAGCCGATGAAATAGCCCGCGGTCGCGCCCGAGACGGCGCGGCCGACGATCGCGGCAAGCAGCCGGTCGTGGACGTCGACGGCTGAGATCACCGCGACGCTGTATTGCAGGGCGAACACGATCAGATTGCGGATCAGCGGAAACACGCTGCCGGGCCGTCTGATCAGTCCGGTCTTGTGGTCGAGCTCGAACGGTCGCGGCGTCAGCACGCCGAGCGGCAACAGGACCAGCGCCGCCGCGATCCAGCCGACCAGCGGCCAGACGCTGTCCTGCCGCAGCCCGAGGCGCGAGACGCCCCAGGCGATGAAAACGAGCGGGACGATCAGCGCCCGCCAGATCGTCGTCGTCCGCGGCTGCATCGCCTTGATGCCCTGCCACACCAGATAGGCCAGCAGCACGAACACCCAGCGCGGCGTGTGGGTCAGGACACCGTAGGCGAATTGCATGACCTCCTCCGATCCCTTACAGCGGCGCTGCGCTGTCGCCCCGCGTGCTCGACAGCTTCGAGGCGAACGAGGCGATGACGATGATGACCGCAATCAGCGCGATCACCAGCGTGCAGATCGCGTTGATCTCGGGCTTCACCCCGAGCCTCACCTCGGAATAGATCCGGATCGGCAGCGTCGCCGAACCGGGGCCGGTGGTGAAGCTCGCGATCACGACGTCGTCGAGCGACAGGATGAAGGCCAGCATCCAGCCGGCGACGATGGCCGGCACGATCTGCGGCAAGGTGACCAGCAGGAACGCGCGCAGCGGATCGCAGCCGAGGTCCATGGCCGCCTCCTCGAGGCTGCGGTCGAGCGCGGTCAGGCGCGACTGCACCACGACGGTGACGAAGCACATCGTCAGCGTGGTGTGGGCGATCGTCACCGTCCAGAACCCGCGCTCGGCATCGAGCGCCACGAACAGCAGCAGCAGCGAGAGGCCGGAGATCACCTCCGGCATCACCAGCGGCGAATACAGCATGCCGGAGAACAGCGCGCGCCCGCGGAACCGCTCGCCGCGGGCGAGCCCAATCGCCGCCAGCGTGCCGAGCAGGGTCGCCAGCGTTGCCGACACCGCGCCCACGCTAAGGCTCATCCAGGCGGCGTCCAGCATGGCGCGGTCGCCGAAGAACTCGTGGTACCAGCGCAGCGACCAGCCGCCCCACACATTGACCAGCCGTGACGCATTGAACGAATAGATGATCAGGATGACGATCGGCAGATAGAGGAAGGCCAGCCCCAGCGCCAGCGAGGTCATGTTGAAGCGGGTGATCCTGCCGACGGTGCGCGCCATCACCCGTTGCCCTCGAGCTGGCGCCGTTGCAGGCGGTCGTAGAGCACGAGCGGCGGCACCAGCAGGAGCAGCAGCGCGACTGCGGCGGCGGACGCGACCGGCCAGTCCTTGTTGGTGAAGAACTCCAGCCAGAGCGTCTGCCCGATCATCAGCGAGCTGGAGCCGGCGAGCAGGTCGGGGATCACGAACTCACCGACGATCGGGATGAAACAAAGCAGCGCGCCGGCTGCGACGCCCGGCAGCGACAGCGGGAACGTCACCAGCCAGAACGCCTGACGCGGCGACGCCCCGAGGTCGTTCGCGGCCTCGAGCAGCGATGCGTCCATCTTCGACAGCGTCGCGTAGAGCGGCAGGATCATGAACGGCAGATAGGAATAGACGATGCCGAGATACATCGCGCTGTCGGTCGACAGCCAGACCACCGGCGCCGAGACAATATGCAGCGCCAGCAGGATCTGATTGAGCAGCCCGTCATGCTGCAGGATGTTGATCCAGGCATAGATGCGGATCAGGAACGAGGTCCAGAACGGCACGATGACCAGCATCATCGCCACGCCCTGCCAGCGTTGCGGCAGCCGCGCCATGCCGTAGGCGATCGGATACCCGATCGCGAGCAGGATCAGCGTCGAGGTGCCCGCGACGATCAGACTGCGCAGATAAGACAGGATGTAAAGATCGTCTGAGATCAGCAGCTTGAAATTGTCGAACGACAATTGCGCGAACGCCGCCGCCAGCGCCGCGCGTCCCTCGGTGACATCGAACACCGGTGTATAGGGCGGCTGCGCGATCGCGGTCTGCGACAGGCTGATCTTCAGCACGAAGCCGAACGGCACCAGGAAGAACAGCACCATCCAAATATAGGGCGCGATCGCGGCAAGCCGCGCCGGACGCGCGAAGATGCGGCGCGCGCTCATTGCTCCAGCACCAGGCAGTCGTCGGCCGTGAACCAGGCGACGACGCGCTGACCGGCGAGATAAGCATCGACGTCGAGCCGCGCGGTGTTGGCCATCGACGAGCGCAGCACCGCGCCCGACTCCAGCTTCACCTTGTAGGTGGTGATGCCGCCGAGATAGTTGACGTCGGTGACGACACCTTCGAGACGGTTGATCGTATGCGACGCGCCGTCGTCCGAAGCCGGCGCGCGGCGCGACAGCTTCACCTTCTCGGGACGGATCGCGACGCTGACGACTTCCTTCGTTACCGGCGGCCACAGCTCGCTGACTGCGAGCGTGCCGGCCTCCGAGGTCGTAACCGCCAGCCGGCTGTGCTCGCGCCCGACGACCTGGCCATTGAACAGATTGATGTCGCCGACGAACTCGGCGATCCAGCGCGTCGCCGGCGCCTCGTAGAGATTGCGCGGGGTGGCGACCTGGACCAGACGGCCGGCATCCATCACGCCGATCCGGCCGGCCATCGTCATCGCCTCCTCCTGGTCGTGGGTGACGATGATGAAGGTCATGCCGAGCCGGCGCTGCAGCTCCATCAGCTCGCCTTGCGTGCTCTCGCGCAGCTTCTTGTCGAGCGCGGCCAGCGGCTCGTCGAGCAGCAGCACCTGCGGGCGGCGCGCCAGCGAGCGCGCCAGCGCGACGCGTTGACGCTGCCCGCCGGAGAGCTGGTCGGGCTTGCGCTTCTCCAGCCCCTCGAGCTTGACCAGCGCCACCATCTCGGCGACGCGGGTCTTGATATCGGCGCGGGCCATGCCGGCGCGCTTCAGGCCGAAGGCGATGTTGTCGCGCACCGAGAGATGCGGAAACAGCGCGTAGTTCTGGAACATCATGTTGACGGGCCGCTCGTGCGGCAGCACCGGGGCGATGTCGTTGCCGCCGAGCAGGATGCGGCCCGCATCCGGCGTCTCGAAGCCGGCGAGCATGCGCAGCAGCGTGGTCTTGCCGCAGCCGCTCGGGCCGAGCAGCGCGAAGAACTCGCCGGCACGGATATCGAGCGAGAGCCGGTCGACCGCGCGGAAATTGCCGAACGATTTCGCGACACCCTCGATCCGCAGCAAGGGCATATCGGGCGCGAGCGCGCCCGGCAACGGCTTGGCCACCTCCCCGCTCGCTTCGCCTGACGTCACGTCCTTCAGCCCCGATTCCCTGGCCGTTCGATCACGGCGCAAGCTAGCGGCGGATCGCCGGCCGCTCAACCGCTTCGCGCGACAACTCCCGCAATATTGTCGGCCTCCACGTCTCTGCTAGACTTCGCGCCCAATTCGGGAAGGACAGCCGATGAACCATGACCGCTACGGCCTGCCGCTGACGACCACCTCGGACCGCGCCGCTGCTTATTATGTCGACGGCGTCGACCGCATGCTTGCGGCCCTGCTCGGCGCCGATGCCGCCTTCGACGCGGCGATCACTGAGGATCCCGATTTCGCGATGGCCCATATCGGGCGCGCCCGCGTGCATCAGCTCAACATGGAAGGCAGCGAGGCCCGCGCCAAAGCGGCGAAGGCCCGGCAACTGGCCGCAGCCGCGAGCCCGCGCGAGCGGCAGCATATCGAGATCATCGCCTCGGTGATCGAAGGCCAGCCCAAGACGGCGATCGCCGCGGCCGAGCAGCATCTGGCGGAATACCCGCGCGATGCGCAGGTGCTGTCGTTATTGCTCGGCGCCTTCGGCCTCTATGCGTTTTCGGGTCGCGCCGATCACGACGCGGCCCGGCTTGCGATCACCGAACGCTACGCAAGGGACTATGGCGACGACTGGTGGTTCCTGACCTATCTCGGCTGGTCGAAGACCGAGGCCGGCGATGTCGTCACCGGGCGCACCATCACCGAGCGCGGCTACGCGCTGAAGCCGGAGAACGCGTCCGCCGCACATGCGCTGGCGCATGCGCTGTTCGAGCAGGGCGACGGGACGGAAGGCCGCGCCTTCCTGTCGACGTGGCTGCCGGCGAATGACCGCACCAGCTTTTTGCAAGGACATCTCGCCTGGCATCTCGCGCTGATCGCGATCGAAGAGGGCGACGCCGACGGCGCGCTCGAGATCTATGAGCGGCACATCAAGCCGGCGGACCGGCCGTACCCGCCGCTCAACATCTACACCGACACGGCCTCGCTGCTGTGGCGGCTCTTGCTCGCCGGCAAGACCGGCCTCGAGCCGCATTGGAAGGACGTCGCCGCCTATGGCGAGGGACACTTCCCGAAGGCCGGCGCGCACTTCGCCGACGTCCATCACGCGCTGGTCGCGGCGACGACGAATGGCGGTGCGCTTAAGACGCGGCTTGCGGAGATGGAGGCGCGGCAGGCCGACGGCAGACTGGCGCCCGGCCCGGCCGCGATCGGCCTCGGCCGGGGCATCGCCGCCTTCGCCGCGGGCGATCACAGCGAGGCCGTCCGCATCCTCTGCCCGCTGATGGGTGAACTGGTGCGGATCGGCGGCAGCCACGCGCAGCGGGAGCTGTGGGAGGACACATTCATCGTGGCGTGCCTGCGCGCCGGTCAGGGCCGGCAGGCGCAATCCCTGATCGCGGACCGGTTGCATCGCCGCCCGTCGCGGCGCGATCTGGCGTGGTCGAAGCAGGCCGCGCTCAGCTAGGGCGCGTACTCATCGATCGTCGTAGATGGCGCCGCGCTCATCGTGGCCCGCGGCGATTGCAGCGTTGAGTATCTTTGACAAGACGTTGGCGGACATGTGTCGCGTCCGGCGGCGCTCTCGATTACGAGACTCGCGTCTTCTAATCGCAGCCGAAAAGGGCTAGCATCCCGCTTTATTATCCGGATTTCCTAAACGACGCCAACAGCGAGTGTGCCATGACACGTCGCGTAGCGGTAATCAGCACTGGCACCATCGGCGCCAGTTGGGCAGCCATCTTCCTCGCCCGCGGTTTCGAGGTGGCCGCCACCGATCCGGCGGCCGGTGCGGAAGACTTTGCCCGCCACTTCATCAACAATGCCTGGCCGACACTGCAAAAGCTCGGGCTGGTCGTGCCCGGCGCAAGCGCCCAACGTATCAGTTTCCACCGCGGCGTGGCCGGGGCCGTCAACGGTGCAGAGTTCGTCCAGGAAAACGGGCCCGAGCACGAGGATTTGAAAATCGAATTGTTCGCCGAGATTGATGCGGCCCTGCCGGGCGACACGGTGATTGCGTCAAGCTCGTCGAGCCTGCTGATCAGCCGCTTGAGCGCCAAATGCAAGCATCCACAACGTTGCGTGATCGGCCATCCCTTCAATCCGCCGCATCTGATCCCGCTGGTCGAGGTGGTCGGCGGCGCAAAAACATCAGCGCAAGCGCTCGCTGCGGCAATGGATTTCTACCGCGAGCTCGGCAAGCGCCCTGTCCACATCAGGAAGGAAGTGCGCGGCCATGTCGCCAACCGGTTGCAGGCGGCGCTGTGGCGCGAAGCAATTCACCTGGTGGCGGAGGGCGTGGTCTCGGTCGCCGATGCCGATGCCGCAATCGCCTTCGGCCCCGGCCTACGCTGGGCGCTGATGGGGCCCCACCTGACGTTTCATCTCGCCGGAGGCGAAGGCGGCATGACGCATTTCATGGCGCATATCGGTGGCGCGTTTCAGAGCCAGATGGACGATCTCGGCACAACGCGGCTCACAGAGCCCGTGCGCAAATTGATCATCGATGGCGTTGCGGCGGAAGCCGGCTCGCGCAGCATCGGCGATCTGCAACGCTGGCGTGACCGCAAGTTGATCGAAATACTGAAGGTGTCAGGAACGCCCTAGACTGGAAATTCACTGAATTTCCGCAAGATCAAGCCCTCAGGGGTGCAGCTCACCGAGCAACGCCTGAGCCTCTTTCAGATCGAGCGTGCCGAAGCCTTCAGTGAACCAGCCATAGACCGGAGCCAGCACGGCATAACCCTCGCTGCGCCTCCCCTGTTCGCTCAACAGCATCGCCAGGCTTGTCGCGGTGCGCAGTTCAAGCGACTTGGCCTGCTGCCTCGCCGCAACGCTGATTGCTTGGCGATACAGTCGCTCGGCTGCAGCTCGGTCGTCGTTAGGGCCGCGTAGCAGCAAGTCGCCGCGCAAGCGGAGATACCCCGCCCGCCACCATTCGTCGGTACTGCGTTCACCCAGGGCCAGGACCGCCATGCCCTCCCCAAAATTGCCGGCTCGCAGTTCGGCTTCGGCCAGGATGGCGCGGTAAAGGTCCAAGTTCACATGCGCAGTGGTGGCATAGGTGGCGACAGCTGCGCGCAATTCGGCCAGGCCGGCTTGCACGTCAAGCTGCTGAATGAGCGCCCACCCATGAAAGACGCCGCCGATCGCCTCGTACAATTTCAGGCCATGCTCGCTACCTAACGCCAGCAGCCGCGCACTGCACGCGAGTACGTCAGCCGCTTGCCGCCGCAGAAAATAAACGCTGGTAGCGAACCACAGCGAGTGAAGGAGGCTCGGCAAATGATCCAAGGTCTCACCCAACACGATGCTTTCGCGGGCGCTCTGCACGGCCCGATCGGGCCAGCCCAGCGCCCACAGCGCGACTGCACCCTGTCCGTGGCCGCAGACCGCTGGATCGTGACCGCCGTACATCAGCGCATGGTGGCGATGCCGTTCCGGGTCGTAGAGCGCAAGCCCGGCGCGCACGTGCTCGTTGGCGCTGGCGAATTCTCCATTCCAGATGCGTGTCGACCAAGAGGAATGATGGGCTTGCAGCAGCAGTTCGGCGTCTCCGGTCCGCTCGGCGGCCTCGACCATTTCGCCCAAATACTCGAGCCGTAGGCGGATGTGGTCGCTAGCGCTCTTCGCCCGGATCGTGATCCACAACCCCCAGGTTGCGGCAAACCGGTCGCGATCGTCGCCGAGCCGCCGAGCCAGTTCGGCGGCGCGTTGATAGCCGGTCGACGCCTCGGCGTCACCGAACCCACGGCTCGACACCAGCGCCGGGCCAAGCGCCAGCTGCAATGCCAGCTCCAGGCGGTTACGCTCCACGGTCTCCGGCAGCCCGCGTAGCGCGGCGATTCCGCGCCTCAGATGGGCAACCGCTTCGCTGTTCGCCGAACGCCGGGCGGCGAGCCGACCGGCGGCAAGCCAATAGCCGGACGCTGTATCCGGCTGCCCGGCCTCCGCATAGTGATAGGCCAGCAACTCCGGCTCGCGCTCGACGCGCTCCGGCATCCCTGTCTCGGTGGCAGCTGCGATCCGCGCGTGCAGTTCCTGACGCTGGCCGCGCAGCAACGTGCCATAGGCAGCGTCCTGCACCAGCGCATGTTTGAACAGGTAGGTCGCATGCGGCGGCGAACCCTGTCGGAACAACAGGCCGGCGGCGACAAGGCGGTCGAGCGCCGGCTGGATTTCCGCCTCCGGTTTGCCCGCCACCGCAGCCATGAGGCCGTGAGAGAACTCCCGGCCGATTGCAGCCCCGATCTGCGCCAGCTCCTTGGCCGGGCCAAGCCGGTCGAGGCGTGCCATCAGCGAGGCGTGGAGGCTCGCAGGAACCGCAACCGACGGCGATGGAATAACTGCAACCACGCGTTCCGCCGTTCCCTCGTTGGCTGCTTCCAACACCGCCTTGGTCATCTCTTCCACGAACAGTGGAATGCCGTCGCTGCGCTCGATGATGTCTTGCCGGATGCTCGCCGGCAGATGTTTGTCGCCGACCACGCCGTCGATCATGGCGTCGATGTCGCGCTCCGCCCACCGATTGATGCTCAGTGCGGTCACGTGCGGCCGTCCGATCCAAGGCGGCTCGAATTCCGGCCGGTACGTCACGATCAACAACACGCGAAGGGTCCGAAGCCGGTCCACTGCTCGACCGAACGCTTCCAAGGTGGTTGGGTCGGTCCAATGCGCATCCTCGAAGATCATCAGCACCGGAGCGGAGCGTGTCAGCGCCTCGATCTGGGCTATCAGCGCTTCCAGTGTTCTTTGCCGGCGCTGCGGCGGCGGCAGATCGAGCGCGGGATAGCGGCCGTCGTTCGGCAGCGACAGCATCTCGGCAAAGAGTGCGGCTTCCTGTTTGGGGGTCGAAGTCGGCGCCAGCAGAAGATCGAGCTTTTCGAGCTTCGCTGGCGGCGTGTCGTCGTGCGTCAGTCCAGCGGCGCGTTCCATCTGGCCGATGATCGGATAAAACGCGCTGTCGGTGTGCTGCGGGGAACAGAAGTAACGCAAGCGCGTGTGCGGCTCGGTGGCGAGGCGTTCCAAAAGCGCGGCTGTAAGCCGCGATTTGCCAATCCCGGCCTCGCCCGAAAGCAACACCACCTGGCCTTCACCGGTCTTTGCCCGGGACCAGCGTCGAAAGAGCAATTCGAGTTCTTCTTCCCGCCCGACAAGGGCAGTCAGGCCGCCGGCGTGGAGCGCCTCGAAACGGCCTTCCGCCGAGCTCGGCCGCAGCGCTGCCCACGCGTGCACCGAGCCGGCGATGCCCTTGAGGTCCTTTGCCCCAAGGTCCTGCAGCTCGAACAGATTGCCGAGAAGTTTTCGCGTGGCCTCGGCAATGACCGCCGTATTCGGCTCTGCGATCCCTTGCAGGCGCGCCGCGAGGTTCGGCGTCTCGCCGACAATGCCACGCTCCTGCGCCTCTCCCGACCCGACCAGGTCGCCAACCACGACCAGGCCTGTGGCGATGCCGATACGGGTTTGCAGCGAAGCGCGCGTCTTGAGGCCGGCCACCGACGCGATCAGCTCCAGTCCCGCCCGGACCGCCTGCTCCGCGTCGTCCTCATGGGCCTGCGGATAGCCGAAATATACCAGCACGCCGTCGCCCATGTACTTCGCCACGAAGCCGCCGAAACGGCGCACGGTCCCGGCAACACACTTCTGGTAAGCCGAAATTACGTCGCGCAAGTCCTCTGGGTCCATGCGGGCTGAGAGCGCGGTCGAACCGACCAGGTCCGAGAACATTACCGTGACTTGGCGGCGCTCGGCGGTGTCTTGGGTCTTCGGTTCCGTTTGCACATGAGGTTCAGGAGTTGCACGGGCAGCGCCAACAAGCCCAGTAATGGCCGCGAGCAATTTCCTTCGATGCCCCAGCGGAACGCCGATGTCCTTGAGGTCCTGATCGCTCAGATGGGGGAGTACGGAAATATCAATCTCATTCTCGGCAAAACGCTGAGCGTATTGCCCGAGACCGAGCTTTCCCAGCCAGTCCGCAATCTGCTGCATGCGGCCCTTTCCCGCGGATTTATCGGGGCCCAACCGCGCCACTGGACCAAGTCGACGGCGAGTTTATGCGACAAATTCGCAGCGTAGTAGTGATCGCTAGACCAAACATGCCAGGCAGATGCCCGCGGCGTGATCCGCCGCGTCGCCGGGATTGCTGCTGCGATGCACCCTTCACTTCCGAGATGGGTCATTTTCGACGGATTCATCAGGGATTGTCAGCAGGTTGATGTCCGCTTCTGCCCGGAAGCGCCGAACCGGGGCCGAGCCAGAAGCGTTGGTTTGGGCGGACTCCCGTGATTCACACTCCCAAACGAGAGTCTAGACCGTCGCCATGAACGCCGCGAGCGCGTCGCGATCGGCCTGCGGCATGGTCAGCCCGAGCTTCGAGCGTCGCCACAGGATGTCATCCGGAAAGCGCGCCCATTCCTTGCGCATGAGATAACGCACCTCCGCACCGGTCAGCTCCGGGCCGAACGCGGGGCCGAGGTCGGCTTTCTGCTTCGCATCTCCAAGCACGTCCTTGACGTTGAGCCCGTAGGCCGCCACCAGCCGCCGCGCCTGATCTTCGGTGAGGAAGCGCCAGCGATCGCGGGCGATATCGACCTCGGTCTCGAACCAGGGCCACGCGAAATCACCGCCGGGCAGCGGCGCCTTCGCAGTCCAGCGCGGCCCCATCGGATAGAACCGCGTGAACTCGGAGACGGCACGCTCGGCGCGGCGCCGCGACGTCGTGACATCGCCGCCGAAGATCGCGAGCAACGGCGCCTTGCCGCGCCTGAAATCGAGGGTCATCGCCCCGTCGCGCGCGTGCCGGCGGCCGGGCGCGATGACGGAGTTGGCGCCGGAGACCGTCCGCACCACATCGACAGGGGAAGTCTGCTCGCGGAAATAACGATTGGCCGCGTCACAGAGATAGGTGACATCCTGCACGCTCATCGCGACGACAGCCGGATCGCCCTTGAAGGCCCGATCGACCGACCCGATCAGGGTGAATTCGCGTTCATAGGGGCTGGCGAAGATCAGCCGCCGGTCGCGGTTCTGGAACACGTAGATGTTGTCGCTGTCGAATAGCTTGCGCACCACGATCTGGTTGATCTGCACAGTGCCGAGCGGCGGCGCAGGCACCCGCAGCACAGTGTCCGCCACTGATGCGGCCCACGCGCCGGTCGCGTTGACCAGCGCTCGCGCCGTGATCACCTGACGATAGCCGCGATCGATCACGATCAGCCGCCAGGCCGAGCCACGGTCGGCGCGTGTCACCCGCGCGCCGGTGCGGATATCGGCGCCGCGTGCCGCCGCGTCGACGGCGTTGAGCACCACGAGCCGGGAATCGTCGACGACGCAGTCGGAATATTCGTAGGCGGTGCCGAACGGCCGCTTCAGCGCATTGCCGATCGGATGGTGGGTCACATCAACGGTCGCCGAGCGCGGCAGGCCGCTGCGCGAGGCCAGCCGGTCGTACAACAGCAGCCATGAGCGCAGCTGCCATGGCGGCCGCTCCTCGTTATGCTCGGGGATCGCAAAGCGCGCCGGCCGCACCAGATGCGGCGCGATGCGCAGCCAGACATCACGCTCCCTCAGCGCGGCATGGACGCGGAAGAACTCCCGCCGCTCCAACCCCGCGAGGTCGCCATGGACCAGCCGCGGCGAGGCCGACGAGGCGCCTGAGCCGAGATCACCCTGCTCCAGCAGCACGACGCGTAGGCCGCGGCCGGCCGCATCCCGCGCCACGCTCGTGCCATTCAAGCCGCCGCCGATGATCGCGAGATCGTAATCCGCCATGGACAACGCCTATCGCATTTCCGTGCTGACTGAATACGCGCCCGCACAAAAAATGCATCGAGACCTCAGCGCGCACCGACCGACGCGAAGAAACGCTCCGGGCCGTCGATTTCGGTCAGCCTCCTGCCTTCGATCACCCAGAACCGGTTCGCCACCGTCCGCACGAACTGGCGGTCGTGGGAAACCAGCAGGCAACTTGCCTGATGCTCCATCAGTTCCTCCTCCAATGCCTCCTGGCCCTCGATGTCGAGGTGGTTGGTCGGCTCATCGAGCAGATAGAAGTTCGGCTGGGTGAGCCGCAGCAACAGCATGCCGAGACGGGCCCGTTGGCCGCCCGAAAGCCGCCCGATCGGACGGCTCTGCAGCTCGATCGACAGGCCGGCGCCGGCGAGCAAGGCCCGCGCACGCTGCTCGCCGGCAGCGAAGCGGCGGATCATCGCTTGCATCGGCGTGTCGGCATCCGCGAGATCGGCAAGTGCCTGGTCGCAATAGCCAAGCACCAGCGACCCGGTGGCCTTGATATCGGCCGGCGCCGCCTCCGGGTGCGCGATCGCCTGGCGCAAGGTTACGAGCAGCCGGGTCTTGCCCGCGCCATTGCCTCCGAGCAGTGCAATCCGATCACCCTTGCAGATGAACTGCGCCCCGGTCCTGAACAGCAGCCGTCCGTCGGGTGACGTGATGGCAGCGTTGTTGAGTGTGATCAGAACCTTGGCATGGGTGTCGCGATTGTCGAGCCGGATCGTCCCGGCCGAGCGCTCGACATGCGCGGGTTTTGCCGTCTCCTCCAGCCGCTCGGCGCGCTGCTTCAGCTGCCGGGTCTTCGAGAGCAGAAGGTCACTGCCGGAATTGATGCCGAGGATGTTGAGCTTGGCGGCCTGCTGGCGGAGCTGCCGGGCGGCCTTGATGTCGCGCCGGTAGCGCCGCTCATCGGAGGCATCGCGTTCATCAACCGCTGCGCGCGCCGCCGTGTAAGGCAGCGCGAACAGCTGCGATCGCTCCGGACGCAGGAACAACGTCCGGTTCGTGGTGGCATCGAGAAAGGCGCGATCATGGCTTGCAATCACCACCGGCATCTCACGTGGCAGCGCGTTGAGCCAGGCTTCGAGCTGCGCGATCTTGGCAAGATCGAGGTGGTTGGTCGGCTCGTCGAGCAGCAACAGGTCGGGCTCGGTCACGAGCGCACGGGCAAGCACGGCAAAGCGCAGCCAGCCGCCGCTCAGTTGCTTCAGCGGCCTCGCCCACAATTCCTCGGGCACCTCGAGCGATTGCAGGGCCACATCGACCCGCCAGCCCTCACTGACGCGCTGTTCTCTCGCAAGTGCGTCGAGCACGGCGGTACGGAACGGCGCGTCCAGCAGGTATGGCGGGGCGTCCTGCTCGACATGACCGATGGTCAGGCCACGCGATCGGGTGATCTCGCCCTCAGTGGGCTCGATCGTCCCGGCGATGCAGCGGAGCAGCGTGGACTTGCCGCGGCCATTGGCGGCGACGAGCCCGATCCGGTCTCCGGCATTGACGACGAGGTTCAGTTCGGAAAACAGCGGCGCGTTCAGCGTCACGCCGAGATTACGGATGTTGATTGGGGTCACGATCGTTCTCTGGTCTTGCCGGCAATCACGACAACCCAGGGCATGCCAGCATGCCCGGAATGTGCGTGTCGAAGCGCGGCAGGTGCTTCAAATGCAGGCGCGAACGCTCAAAGGTTCGACGCCGCACGGCCGCAGAGGGCAGACCAGGAAGAGATTCTTACACCAGTTTCCGGTCAGCCCTGCAAACGCATTTGCAGAGCATTGACGGGGCCACGCTTGACATGGTGATCGACAAATATCGCCACGACGCAGCCCTCCTTTCCCGGTTGAACGATGTGATGGATCGACAGTAGCCGGACGTGCAGCGCAAGGCAAGCAAGCCGGTCGGCGGTCCTACGCGGTCTTGCGCGCCGGCTCGACGACATTGCTGCCGCCGCCGACGAGGGCGGCATACTGGCCGATCGGCGCGGGCTTGCCGATCAAATAGCCCTGCACGGCGTCGCAGCCCTCCTCCGCAAGGAAGGCGAGTTGCTCCTCGGTCTCGACGCCCTCGGCGACGATCGACATTTCGAGGCCGTGGCCGAGATCGATGACGGCGCGCACGATGGCGGCCGATTGCGGGTTGCGTCCGAGATTGATGACGAAGGCGCGGTCGATCTTGATCTTGTCGAACGGGAACGCCTGCAGGTAGCTCAGCGAGGAATATCCGCTGCCGAAATCGTCCATCGAGATGCGCACGCCGAGCGCCTTCAGTCGCCGCAGCAGCGACAGGCCGCGATCGAAATCCTCGATCAGGACGCCTTCGGTGATTTCGAGTTCGAGCCGGTCGGGCGCAAGCCCGGTCTCGAGCAGGATCGAGTGAACGAGGCCGACAAGGTCGCCATGGGTGAATTGCGCCGGCGACAGGTTGACCGCGACCTGCAGCGGCGCCGTCCAGGAGGCGGCCTCCCGGCAGGCCTCGCGCAGGATCCATTCGCCCATCTCGACGATCAGGCCGCTCTCTTCCGCGAGCGGAATGAAGTCGCTGGGCGGCACGAAGCCGCGCACCGGATGGTGCCAGCGCGCCAGCGCCTCGAAGCCTATCGCCTCGCTCGCCGTCGCCGACACGGCCGCCGCAGCCTGCGGCTGGTAATAGAGCGACAATTCGCCGTTCTTGATCGCGACCGACAGCTCCTGATGCAGCACGCGGCGGTCGCGGATCTGCTGATCCATTTCCGGCTCGTAGATCGAGATGGTGCCGCGCGACTTCCCCTTGGCGCGGAACAGCGCCGCGCCGGCATTGGCGAGCAGCGAGGCCGCATCCGAGCCATTGTGCGGGAACACCGAGATGCCGGTGGTGAGGCCGGTGCGGACCGACTTGCCGTCGATGGAGAAGTCCCGCCCCAGCGCCTCGGCGGCCTGCTCGGCCAGCGCAATGCCGGCCGCCGGCTGCTTGCCGTCAATGATGAGGCCGAATTCGTCGCCGGACAGCCGCGCCACGACGCCGCCACGCGCCACGGCCTGCAGGCGCTGTGCGACCTCGATCAGCACCTTGTCGCCGGTCGCATGGCCGAAGACGTCGTTGATCTCCTTCAGCCCGTCGAGGTCGACGCAGAGCACCGCAAACTCCTCGTCGGTGCCGGCACAGGCCTCGATCATCTGGGCCAGCGCCTGCAGGAAGGCAGCGCGGTTCGGCAGATCGGTCAGGCCGTCGTGATAGGCCATGTGCGCCATCCGCGACTCGGTCTGGCGCCGGTCGGTGACGTCTTCATGGGTCTTGATCAGATATTGCGGCTCGCCATTGTCGTCGAGCACGGTCATGCGGCGGGTCAGGAACAGCCGCAAGCCGTCCTTGGTCGAGATCGGATGCTCCTCGGCGATCATGCCGCGCTTGCGGATCGCGGCCTCGTCGCGGGCGATGATCAGCTTGGCTTCGCGCGGATTGAAGATGTCGGCGGCGGTGAGGCCGGTGGCATCCTCGCGGCGGCGGTTGAGGATCGTCTCGGCGCTGCGATTGGCCAGGAGATAGCGGCCGTCGCTGACGCGCTCGACGATCAGCGAGACCGGGATGTTGTCGACCACGAGCTCGAGGAACCGCTTGTTGTTCTCGATCTCGCGCGACAGCGTACGGCGGTCGGTGACGTCCTCGAACAGCGCGATCAGGAATTCCGGCGCGCCGGCCTCGTTGCGGGCGATGACGCGATTGGAGGCGAGGATGCGCTTCTCCGAGCCGCGCTCGACGAACAATTCGCTGCGATGATAGCCCTTCGGCGCGTTGATGGCCGCCTGGTCCGCAGCATCGATGCTGGCGGCGGTCTCGCTGCTGAAGATCTCCTCGGCGCGCTTGCCGATGATGTGGTCGCGCGTGAAACGCGAGAAACGCTCGAACGCGCGGTTGGCGAAGATGTAGCGGCCGTCCTCGATATTCTTGGCGGCGACGCAGACCGGGACGTTGTCGAGCACCGACTCGAGAAACTGCGTGGTCGAGGCGAGCTTGCGCGACAGCTTGCGCTGGTCGGTGCAATCGAGATGGGTCGCGACCGAGCCGCCATTCGGCAGCGGGAAATATTTCACCAGCACAGATTTGCCGTTCGGCAGCTCGGTGACCAGCCCGTCGGGCTCCGCGGCTCGCGCATAGAAGTCCTCGACGCTGACATCGAGCGCGCCGCGGCTGCGACGCAATTCCAACAGCTCGGGCCCGGTCATGTTGCGCGGAACGTCACCACGCGACAGGCCGTAGATCTCGAGATAGCGGTCGTTGCAAAACACGATCCGCATCCGCGGATCGGTCATCACCACGCCCTGGTTCAGATGATTGAGGGCCGACGAGATGAAGGCCGTGCGCCGCAGTTGCGACCGCTTGGCCTTGCGCAGGGCCGAGAGGATCCACAGCACGATTGCACCAACAAAGGACGCAACCACCACGCTGCCGATCAACAGCTCCCAGACCACGTCGGGATCGAGGTCACCGAGAACGCCTGCCGGCACAAACGCATTCGAGGCTGCCCAGGCCGAGCCGCATGGCGTGGCGATCCCGATCAGGCAAAGCAAACCCTTTGCCGGAATCGAATCCTTCCCGCCCGCCTGCCTCGTCCTGCCAGCCATCAGTCACCCGCGGATTTCCACCTGAAGTGTCCGACTTTGGCGGTTTGGATCGGGTAAACACGGTGCGATACAACCGCAAAATGCGAGTCAATTTACGGCAATTGCCCTGACATGATTAATGGTTCACTAACGGGAACTAACGGAGACAGCCCAAGCACTTGCCGGACGACGGCGGCCGGGCGAAACGATCATGATCGCGCGCGACGGCGGTTCGGCGGGGTGCCGATCCGCAATGCTGAAGGACGAGATGGACAGGGTTGATTGTGTGATCGTCGGAGCCGGGGTGATCGGCCTCGCAGTGGCACGCCGGCTGGCGCAGGCCGGGCGCGAGGTCGTCATTGTCGAGGAGGCCGAGGGGATCGGCACCGTGACCTCGTCGCGCAACAGCGAGGTGATCCATGCCGGCATCTACTACCGGGCCGGCAGCCTGATGGCGCGGATGTGCGTCAGCGGCAAGCGCGCACTGTATCGGTATTGCGCCGAGCACGGCATCCCGCACAGGAATTGCGGCAAGCTGATCGTCGCCACGACGCCTGCGGAGACCGAGAAGCTGCAATCGATCCGTGCCCATGCCGCGGCCAACGGCGTCGACGACATGCAGCTGTTGTCCGGCGATGCGGCGCGCGCGCTGGAGCCGGCACTGAACTGCGACGCCGCCCTGCTCTCGCCATCGACCGGCATCATCGACAGCCACGCCTATATGCTGGCACTGCGCGGCGATGCCGAGGAAGCCGGCGCGGCGTTTGCGTTCCATACGCCGCTGCTGCGCGCCAAGGCCAGCGCCGGCCGGATCGAGATCGAGACCGGCGGAGAAGCGCCAATGACGCTCGCCTGCGATCTCCTGATCAATGCCGCCGGGCTCGGTGCGCCGGCGGTCGCGCGCGGCATCGAGGGCATGCCGACCGAGCTGATCCCGACCGCCTACCTCGCCAAGGGCAATTATTTCAGCTGCAGCTCGCGGGCGCCGTTCTCGCATCTCATCTACCCGGTTCCGGAGCCGGGCGGGCTCGGTGTGCATCTCACCCTCGACCTGGCCGGACAGGCGCGGTTCGGTCCCGACGTCGAATGGATCGATCACGTCGATTATGCCGTCGACCCTGCTCGGGCCGAGCGATTCTATCCGGCGATCCGGAAATACTGGCCGACCCTGCCCGATGGCGCGCTGATGCCGAGCTATTCCGGAATCCGGCCCAAGATCGTGCCGCCGGATGTCGCGACCCAGGATTTCCTGATCCAGGGGCCGTCGGAACACGGCGTGTCCGGCCTGATCAACCTGTTTGGAATCGAGTCGCCCGGGCTCACCTCGTCGCTCGCCATTGCCGATCAGGTCGGCGAACTGGCCGGGCTCTGAGCCAACTCAGCATGCACCCGCCAAGGATGGACGCAGTGGAGCGACCATCCGGCGGGGAAAGACTGGGTAAACTGTGCGGGGGGACCGACTTAGTGGACTGTATCGTCCGCGGTTTGCCTCAACCGCTCGATCTGGTCCTTGACCATCAACTTACGACGCTTCAGCTCGCAGATTTGCAGGTCGTCTACGGAGGGATGCACGAGCGCTTCGTGCAGTTCGTTCTCGAGTATTTTGTGCTTACGCTCCAGCTCAACGAGATGGGCCTGTATCGCCATTGCGAACTCTCCTCGGTGGGTTAAACCTCAGATTCGATCCGGACAAATGAGTGTACACAAGTGGACGGGGCTGTCGATGGGGAACGCAAAATGCCGCAGTCGCATTTTCTGCTTTATCTGTAATCAATCGTGACTATGGAACTCCGCCAGCTTGCGCGGCGCTCGCGCAGGGACGATATTTCGTCAAGCGGCGGCCGCTTCGTCCGCCACAACCTCACCGTGCTTATCAGTCAACATACGCCATGAACGATCAGGATGAGCGCGAACTCCACGCCGAGCTTGCGCGTCTGCAACAAGAGCACCGCGACCTCGACGCCGCGATCGACGCGCTACATCAGTCGCCGGCACCGGATCTGTTGATGCTGCAGCGCCTGAAAAAGCGGAAGCTGCAATTGCGCGACCGCATCGCCTTCATCGAAGACCAGATCACGCCCGACATTATCGCGTGATCGCCGCGCGGGTGCTGCGGCCGGATTCGCGTCGCGCGCACCGGCTTATCCCCGTGATCCACAGCGGTCACGCGCTTCACATTCGCGGCAACGCCGCAGCGCCCGCGATTTCCGGCCCTTGACTCTATAGGAACAAAAAGAGAACATACTGATCGAGCCGCCAGACCGGAAATGCCGCCAGAGAAAAGGGAGTTTCGCCATGTCCGCACCGTCTTCCCTGCCCGAGAACAGCCGCTACGAGCAGGCCTGCGATCAGGCGATCGCGATGTGCGACGGCAATCTGCGCAGCACCATCAAGGCGCTGATCATGGCCAACGAATATCTGGAGACCGAGCTCGAGGAATTGCAGGCGGCGATCAGCGCCGGCTGCGTGCCGGCGCGGTCGCAGGAGGCGACCAACGCGGCTTGACGCTGGAGCCAATTGAAGGAGCGCAAATCGATGGCCGATGTCACCTACTACGTGGCGCTGCCGTTCATGCAGGATGACGACGGCGCGCCGGTCGCGGGCAATGCCGAGGAATGCCAGAGTTCGGCGACCGCGCTGCGGCGGGCCGAGATGATGTCGCGGATGCCCGGCAGCATCGGCGCAGTTGCATTTAGCCGCACCGGCGATCCCGCGATCGGCGAATTCGGGGACGCCAAGCTGCTGCGGGCCTTCGGCAACGTGCCCGCGGATCTGAGCGCGCTCTAAAACGTTTTCGAGCGAAGTAGGCACCGGTTCGCGTGAAGAAAGCGCGTCAGGACCAGAATCTAGCGCGTCTCGTGCCGGCGCTGCGCCTTGCGCACATACATGGCGCGGTCAGCCTCTTCGAGGGCGCGCTCGACATCGGAATGCGCATTGAGAATCGCGACGCCGGCCGAGGCGCCCGCCGCGACATGGCTGCCGCGGAAAACGAAGGCCAGG
>Ga0153933_1000168_pt1 | contig 33089 bp, 32 predicted proteins | sample TSNJ017MetaG_FD_102275 | JGI IMG/M metagenome (GOLD analysis project Ga0153933, IMG submission 102275) | Attine ant fungus gardens microbial communities from New Jersey, USA - TSNJ017 MetaG | ecosystem: Host-associated > Fungi > Mycelium > Unclassified | place: USA: New Jersey, Wharton State...
CGCTCGTTCAGATATCTGCGCACCGCGAGGTTGCCGGGCGTGCCGAACGAATTGAACATCAGCAGCACCTTCTCCCGCTCGACCAGTCCCCTGGTCAGATCGAGCGCGACCGAGGGGTCTGAGTTGTCGTCGCGGGAGATGAAACGGATCTTGCGGCCATTGATCCCGCCGCGGTCGTTGATCATCTGGAAATACGCGGCCTCAGCCTTTCCGATCGATGCAAATTCCGAAAGCTCGCCGGTGTAGGGCGTGAGGTTGCCGACGCGGATCTCATCGTCGGTCGTGCCATCGTCGTCATGGCGCTGGCGCTGGGACATCGCGCTCAACGACATCAGCGCGGCGAGCAAAGCGATCAGCAAACGGCCCGGTGCTTTCATGCGAGCCTCCGGAAGCTTGGGCGTCCTCGTCGCGCGAACCCGCGGTTGCGCGTCAAGGTAGCGGGCGGATTCGGCAATTTGTCGGCAAAGCGCGAGCTGCCGTCCTGGCGGCTACAAAAAAGCAGGGCGCGACCGGCATCACCACGGTCGCGCCCTACGTCACCGGTCAATGGGGCAGGGGGAATAACCGGCTGCCGGAATGACTCGAAAGCCCCTCGACTCGTTCCAGGGACGCGAAAATAATTTCGTACACGGTTAAGTGATGACGCCGGGCGCGGGCGTTTTCGCGCGAAGTGGGGACCCGTTCGCGTGAAGAAAGCGCGTCAAAACAAGAGCCTAAAGCCCTGTCCCGATGAAATCGCAACGGCGATGGCCCTGATGGAACCGCGGCCGTTTTGTTCGCGTTGTGTCCGTGATCGCCAAGGGAAATGCCACGGGGCGAGGGACATCACATGTCACAGATTCGGAAGGGAATTCTCGGCCTGCTCGCGGTTGGCCTGACGCTCGGCGCGGTTCAACTCGCATCCGGCCACGACCTGATTGGCCGCCAGGCCACGGCGGCCGCCACACCGGAAAACCTCATCAATCGCGCCGCCAAGGCCGACCGCGCGGCGGTTCCCGCGCTCGGCCCGAAGAGCCGCACCATTGCGCTGAAAGTGGCCGGTCTCGCCGATACCTCGGTGCTGGTCCGCGTTCCCGTCGCGAACGAAGTCGCGCGCAATCGCCCGGTCGGACCGGGCGCGGCGCGGCCCGGCGAACCCCGCAAGGTCGCCTGCGAGCCCGTGGTCAGCGTGCTGACCGACGTCGCCAAGCTGCTGCAACCAGGGCGGTGCGTCACCTGAGGGTGGCGGCTCACGCCGTCGTCCCTGCGAAGGCCGGGACCCATTACCCCGACTGCGCATGATTGCAGCATGCTGTGGCCACGGCACGGTGCCGCAACTACGCCCTGTGGTTATGGGTCCCGGCCTTCGCCGGGACGACAGCGTGGAAGGACGGGCGCTCCTACTCCGCCGGCTCCTCGCTCGTGCTTGCGGCGCCGCGGCTGGCCATCAGGCCGAGTGCTATCCCACCGATGGCCAGGATCGGGATCAGCCGCTTGACGCCGATGGCGCGGACGATTTGCAGGCCGGTGGCGATCAGTGCGGGATCAGCGAGCATCGAGGCCGCGGCCGATTTCGCTGCCTTGGCCGCCTGCTCGGCGCGCCGCTGCAACTCGCGTTTGCGCAGCACATAGAGGCCGGCTGCGATCAGCGTGACCAGGAAGAAGATCGCAGCGCCGGCCAGGCACGCCTGCACCGGACCGTAATTCTGCAGCACGAACACGAAAGCGGCCGCGCACAGGAAGGCGATGGCGATGAACAGCGCGATCGCCGCCGCGCCGGCAAGCGAGGTCAGCCGCAGCATGCCTGCCACGGAATCCTTCAGATTATCGATCAGCCGCTGCAGCATGGAGATGCCTTGCCATGAAAGTGCTTTTCGACAAACGGCCCTGCGACCGATCGTCTAGCGGCGCCAGGTGACGCCGATCAGGAAGCCGAGGCCGAGCGCGAGGCCGACGGTCGCAAGCGGCCGCTGCGTGATCACCTCTTCCAGCGTCTCCTCGATCGAGGAGGCCGCGTCCTGCGCCGCGCCCATCATCGCACTGCCGCGTTCGGACATCTCGTCGAGCGTGGAGTCCGCATTGGCGCGTGCCTCCTTGTAGCGTCGGCGCGCTTCCTTGCTCGCGCTCCCGCCAAATGCGTTGAGCGTCTCGGTGATCTGCTCGGCGAGCGCGGCGATATCGTTCTTCACTGCGGTGACATCCTTTTCGAGACGCTCATAGGTCGCTTTGTCCGTCATGTTCCTGATCCCAAATGCGCTGTCCGTACCCGACATCGAAAGCTCCCGGAATACTGCTGCGGTGCAGGAAAAACGCCGCGCCGAAGGCAAAGTTCCTGCGACGAAACCGAGCATTCCTTCCCGTCTAGTCCTCCGGCAGCTGTGGTGAATTGACCGGCATCAAATGCTCCTTCACGATCAAGCCGACGATCAGAAGCGGCGACGACAGGAAGGCGCCGATCGGGCCCCACAGCCAGGTCCAGAACGCCAGTGCAAGGAAAACCGCGAGCGCATTCAGCGACAGCCGGCGACCGACGATCGTCGGCGTCACGAAATGGCCTTCGAGGAAGGTCACCGCCGCGAAGCAGGCCGGTGCGATCAGCCCGGCGCTGATGCTCGGAAAGGCGACGATGCCGACCGTGACCAGCACCGCAAACATCGCGACCGGGCCGATAATCGGGATGAAGTTCAGCGTCGCGGCCAGCGCACCGAGCCCCGCCGCATTGGGCATGCGGGTGATGGCGCAGATCACGCCGGTGATGATGCCGACGCCGACATTGATCATGGTCACCGTCAGCAGATAATTGCCGAGATGAGTTTCGAGCTCGTTGAGGATGCGCAGGGTGCGCAGCCGCGCCTGCCGTTCGCTGAAGGTCATCACCAACGCACGGCGCAGATCCTTCCAGCTCGCGATGAACAGGATCAGGGTCGCGATGAACAACAGGAATTCGGCGAAGGTCGGCGACAGGAATTCCAGCGTCGGCTGCACCCAGTCGAATTTGGGTATCTGGAACGAAGCCAGGCTGTTGGAGCCGCCGACCATGCTCTGCAACTCCTCCCACAGCGCGAGCGGGCGGTCGAACACGTGCAGCTTCTCTTTCAGGATCGCGCCCAGCTCCGGCAGCCTTGCGCTCCACTCCACCACGGGTGAGGAGATCAGCCCGACCATGAAGGCGACCGCCGCGCCGACCGCGATCACGAGCAGCACTGCGCCGAGCGGGCGCGGAATCCGGTAGCGTTCGAGCAGGCTTGCCGCCGGCGACAGCATGGTGCCGACGATGAAGGCCATGGTGATCGGCAGGAAGAACGGGCGGGCCACATAGAGCACCGCGACGACCACGATGACGAGCAGTGCGACGAGCGCGAAGGCCACGACCTCGGCGCGGCGGATCACCGGCGGCAGTTCGACCTTGCTATCTGGGACCGGCGTGCCCTCGGAACGACCTGGCGGCGCGTTGGCAAGCACATGTTCACTCGGAAGGACACGCACCAGGATTCTCCCGCCCCGGGGCACAAAAAATACGCGCCGCGAAGTCGCCCCGCGCGTCGAATTGCTCGAAGGGAACGGCGGGCCCGGCGAAAGGTTCCATCGCGGAATCGTGAGGCCGGGTGGGTTGACAGTCGAGGCTTTGCGACGATTCGCGACGGAACCGTGCGGCGGCTGTTCGCGTTGACTCCGCACAGCATCACCGCGATGCGTACTATTCCAGGGGCAGCACATGACACAGCAGTCGCTCTCCAGCCGCCGGCTTTCGTCGCGCGCCACGCGCACCCTTGCCTTCGCCAGCATCCTGTTCGTCGCGCCGTTCGTCCTCCCTGGCGCGGCCAGCGCGCAAGTCAGCACGCGCGCGCTCGGCTACGCCTCGCCTCAGCCGGACGGATTTCCGAACGACCAGGTGATGAACGATCCAGCGACCGAGGACGGCGCGCTGCCGGAGCGGCTGCGCCGCACCGTCGTCGCGATCAACACCACGGAAGCGCCGGGCACGGTCATCATCGATACCGGCAACACTGCGCTCTATTACGTGCTCGGCGGCGGCCGGGCGATCCGTTACGGCGTCGGCGTCGGCCGCGAGGGTTTCACCTGGTCGGGCGTGCAGACCATCAGCCACAAGGCCGAGTGGCCGGACTGGCATCCGCCGGCCGAGATGATCAAGCGCCAGCCCTATCTGCCGCGCTTCATGGCGGGCGGACCGGGCAATCCACTCGGCGCACGTGCGATGTATCTCGGCTCGAGCGAATACCGCATCCACGGCACCAACGACCCCACCACGATCGGCAAGTTCGTGTCGTCGGGCTGCATCCGTCTCACCAATGAGGACGTCAGCGACCTGTTCAGCCGGGTCGATGTCGGGACCAAGGTGGTGGTGCTGGCGAAGAACGCGCCGCATCTCGCCGCGCGCGAGCTCGGCCCGACGGCGACCCAGATCTCGGTCCGTCCGGCGCCGACGCAGCCGCGTCCTGCGGTGATGACGCTCCCCTCCGGCCGCCAGGCGATGAACATTCCTGCCTCCGCGTCGTTGTACTAGAGCGTTTTCGAGCGAAGCGGACACCGGTTCGCGTGAAGAAAACGCGTCAAAACAAGAATCTAGAGCTTCGGTTCTGATCCAATCAGAACCGAAATTGCTCCAGGGATCGGCGACGGTGAGGTGGCGATGGTGATGCGGCATGGCAAACGGTGGGTGTTCGGCGCGGCCGCGCTGCTCGGCTTGGCGCTGGCGCCCGCTGCCCAGGCACAGGATTTCTTCTCGGCGCTGTTCGGCGGCCTGATGCGGGGGCGGCCGCCGCTGATCCGGATGCCGTTCGACGATGGCGGCAGCGCACCCGTGGCGCAGCAGGTCGAGCGTCCGCGTTATGGCGGCGGCCAGGCCTATTGCGTGCGGACCTGCGACGGCCGCTACTTCCCGCTCGCCGCGACCGGCAACGAGAGCAAGGCCGAGGCCTGTAACAGCTTCTGTCCGGCGAGCGAGACCAAGGTCGTCTACGGCGGCGGCAGCATCGACAGCGCCGCGACCGAAGACGGCGAGCCGTATTCGGAGCTACCGAACGCGTTCCGGTATCGCGACGAACTTGTCGCAGGCTGCACCTGCAACGGCAAGGATTCGACCGGGCTTGCCGCGGTCAGGATCGAGGACGACCCGACCTTGCGCAAGGGCGACATCGTCGCCGGCAAGGATGGGCTGATGGCGGTCAGCCGCGGTCCGGACCGGCGCGGCGCGTCGTTGAACTTCACGCCGGTGCCGGAGCGCATCCGCGCCAAATTCGAGCGCGCACCGGTCGTGGCGCGCGAGTAGCTGACGACTTTCGGTTCCAGGACACGGAACCGACCTTGCTGCGGCACGTTAGCAACGGGCGAAACGCACCTTCACCGATGCCATCAGGGGACCCCGCATGCTCGTCGGCGTACTTGTCACATTCCTTGTCGTTATTCTCGTCCTCTATCTCATCAACATGCTGCCGCTCGACGGTCGCGCCAAGCAGATCGTGCGCGTTGTCGTCATCATCCTCGGCGTGATCTCGCTGTTGAAATACATCGCGGTGTTCTAGCGTTGCACGGAGTCAACAAAAAAGCCCCGGCATCGCGCCGGGGCTTTCCTTGTGTTGGGCATTCCGCGGGAATCAGCCCGCGGCCTTGGCCTCGCGGCGGCGCGCGGTGAGGATGAACTCGGTGTAGCCGTTCGGCTGCGTGCGGCCCTTGAACACGAGGTCGCAGGCGGCCTTGAAGGCCACGCCATCGAACGCGGGCGCCATCGGCTTGTAGAGCGGATCGCCGGCGTTCTGCTTGTCGACCACGACGGCCATCCGCTTCAAGGATTCCATCACCTGGTCCTTGCTGACGACGCCGTGCTCCAGCCAGTTCGCGAGATGCTGGCTCGAGATGCGCAAGGTGGCGCGGTCTTCCATCAGGCCGACATCGTGGATGTCAGGCACCTTGGAGCAGCCGACGCCCTGGTCGATCCAGCGCACGACATAACCCAGAATGCCCTGGCAGTTGTTGTCGATCTCCTGCTTGACGTCGTCGGGCGCCCAGTTCGACTGCGACACCGGGATGGTGAGGATGTCGGAGAGCTTTGCACGCGGCCCGCCCTTGGCGAGCTCTTGCTGCCGGGCGATCACATTGACCTGGTGATAGTGCAAGGCGTGCAGCGTGGCGGCGGTCGGCGACGGCACCCAGGCGGTGGTGGCGCCGGCCTGCGGATGACCGAGCTTCTGCGCCAGCATGTCCGCCATCTTGTCGGGCGCGGCCCACATGCCCTTGCCGATCTGCGCGTGGCCGGGCAGGCCGTCGACCAGGCCGGTGTCGACGTTCCAGTCCTCATAGGCCTTGATCCAGGGCTGCGCCTTCATGTCGTTCTTGCGGATCATCGGACCCGCTTCCATCGAGGTGTGGATCTCGTCGCCGGTGCGGTCGAGGAAGCCGGTGTTGATGAACATGATGCGCTTGGAGGCGCGCTGGATGCAGGCCTTGAGGTTGACCGTGGTGCGGCGCTCCTCGTCCATGATGCCGATCTTGAGCGTGTTCTCGGGCAGGCCCAGCATCTTCTCGACCTCGCCGAACAGCTCGCAGGTCAGGCTGACCTCGTCCGGGCCATGCATCTTCGGCTTGACGATGTAGGCTGAGCCGGTGCGGCTGTTCTTGGTCTTGGAACTGCCCTTGAGGTCGTGGATCGCGAGCAGGCCGGCAACCGCGGCGTCGAGAATGCCCTCCGGGATCTCCTCGCCCTTGGCGTCGAGCACCGCGTCGGTGAACATGTGATGGCCGACATTGCGCATCAACAGCAGGCTGCGGCCATGCAGCTTCAGCTCGCCGCCGGCCGGCGTCTTGTAGACACGGTCGGCATTGAGCGAACGGGTCAGGGTCTTGCCGCCCTTCTCGAAATCGGCCGACAGCGTGCCGTTCATCAGGCCGAGCGTGTTGCGATAGACCAGCACCTTGTCCTCGGCGTCGACCGCGGCAACCGAGTCCTCCATGTCGAGGATGGTGGAGACGGCCGATTCCATGATCATATCGGCGACGCCGGCTGCGTCGTCCTTGCCGATGGTGTTGTTGCGGTCGATCTTGACCTCGACATGCATCCCGTTGTTGACCAGCAGGATCACGGAGGGATGCGCCGGGTCACCCTGGTACCCGGCGAATTGCGCGGCGTTCTTCAGCGCGGTGGCGTTGCCGCTCTTCAGCTTGGCCGCGAGCTGGCCGGCGATCACGCTGTAGGAGACGACATCGGTGTGGCTTGCGGTTGCCAGCGGCGCGGCGGCATCGAGGAAGGCTTTCGCCTTCGCGATCACCTTGTCGCCGCGCGCCTTGTTGTAACCCTTCCCGCTCTCGCTCGGATCATGCGGGATCGCATCGGTGCCGTAGAAGGCGTCGTAGAGCGAACCCCAGCGCGCATTGGCGGCGTTCAGCGCGTAGCGGGCATTGGTGAGCGGCACCACGAGCTGCGGGCCGCAGATCTTGCCGATCTCTTCGTCCACGTTGGCAGTCTCGACCGTGTGGGTGGCCGGCTCGGGCAGGAGGTAGCCGATCTCCTTCAGGAACGCGGTGTAGGCGTTGATGTCGAATGCCTTGCCCTTGTGGGCGCGATGCCAGTCGTCGATCTTGGCCTGCAGCGTGTCGCGGAAAGCGAGCAGCTCACGGTTCTTCGGACCCAACTTCTGGAGGATGGCGGCCAGCCCCGCCCAGAACGCATCAGGCGCGATCCCGGTCTTGGGCGCCGCCTCCTTGGCGATGAAATCGAACAGGACAGGGGCGATCTTCAATCCATGGGCATCGACACGAGTCATGATGGGCTTTCTCAAAAAATCGGGCGTTTCGAGGCTGTTTTCCTTAGGAATACAGCAAAAAGCGCGCCAAAGGGCCGCGTTCACGGCCCTTTTAGCCCTAAAGTCACGGCTCTGAGAAGGCCCTCTGTGTCCCCACCCTTCAGCTGTCATGCCCCGCTTCAAGCGGGGCATCCGGTACGCTGCGGCTTCTCGATCTTGCGTTGGCGTCTCTGGAATACTGGGTCGCCCGGTCGGAGCCGGGCGATGACAGCTCAAGGAGGCTAAATATTCGCCGCGAGGTCCGTCAGCTCGTCGAACAGGATGCCGGTCCTCGCCAGCATCCGCTCGATCTCGTCGGCGGCGTCAGTGACCGAGCGGTTCGAGGTGTCGATGGTCAGCTCGTTGTCGGTCGGCGGCTGATAGTCGTTGGCGATGCCGGTGAAACCCTGCAACGCGCCGGCGCGGGCCTTGGCGTAGTGGCCCTTGGGATCGCGCGTCTCGCAGACTTCGGCAGGCGTCGCGACATAGACCTCGCGGAAGGCGCTGTCGGCGATGCGGCGTGCGGCGGCACGATCGGTGGCCGACGGCGACACCGCCGCGACGATCGCGATATGGCCGTTGCGCGCCAGATGGGTCGCGACCTCGGCGAGGCGGCGGATGTTCTCGGCGCGGTCCTGAGGCGAGAAGCCGAGATCGCCATTGAGCCCGGCGCGCAGCGTGTCGCCATCGAGCAGGATCGGCGAGCCGCCGTTGGAGAACAGCCGCCGTTCCAGCGCACGCGCCAGCGTCGACTTGCCGGAACCGGGCAGGCCGGTCAGCCAGATCACCGCGCCATTGTGGTGATAGCGCGCCGAGCGCTCGTCGGGCCGCAGCGCCGATTCCACCGGCACGATATCGACCGGCACAGCAGGCCGGCCGGCGTCGACCGACAGCACGAGGCCACCGCCGGCGATGCGGCCGTTGACCTCGATCACCAGGCGCCCGGTGCGCGGGTTCTCGGTGTAGGGATCGGTCGCGACCGGCTGCGCCAGCGAGATGTCGATCTCGCCGACATGGTTGCGTGCGATCGCGCTGTTCTCTTCATTCGACAGCGCGCCGGGATCGATCGCCTTCTCGATCGCGACCACGGTGGCGCGGGTCTCCTTGGCGCCGAGGCGGATCAGGATCTGCTCGCCCTTGGTCAGCGGCTTGTCGTGCAGCCAGAAGATCCGGGCGTGGATGCGGCGGGTGTCGCGCGGGCTCTGCCCGGGATGACCGATGACGTCGCCGCGCTCGAGGAACAGCTCGCGGTCGAGCGTAATACCGACCGATTGTCCGGCGGATTGCGGACCGCTCACCGGCGTCACCGGCCAGCTCTCGACGGTCTTGATTTTCGCGATCTTGCCGGCGGGCATGATCACGATCTCGTCGCCGGCCTTGAGCGAGCCGGATTCGATGCGTCCCGCGACGATGCGGCGATCGTCGAATTTGTAGATCGCCTGCACCGGCAGGCGTAGCGCGAGCTCGGCCAGCGGACGTGCCGGCTCCAGCGCGTCGAGCGCCTCGACCACGGTGGGGCCCTGGTACCAGCCGATCCGCGGCGTGCGTTCGGCAACCCCGTCGCCGTCGCGGGCGGAGATCGGGATCACCGCGGTCGGCTTGACGCCGAGGCCGATCAGATGCGCAGAGATCTCGTCGCTGATCTCCTTGAATCTATCCGCGCTGAAATCGACGCGGTCCATCTTGTTGACGACGACGGCGACCTGCTTCACCCCGAGCAGATGCAAGAGATAGCCGTGCCGCCTGGTCTGGTCGCGCACGCCTTCCAGCGCGTCGATGATCAGGACCGCGCCGTCGGCCTGCGAGGCACCCGTGATCATGTTGCGCAAAAACTCCGCATGGCCGGGCGCGTCGATCAGCACGACGTCGCGCGAGCCGGTGCGGAAGCGGATTTGCGTGGTGTCGATGGTGATGCCCTGGTCGCGCTCGGTCTGCAGCGCGTCGAGCAGGAACGACCATTCGAACGGCATGCCGCGCCGTGCGCTGACTGCCTTCAGCATCTCGAGCTTGCCGTCGGGGAGGCTGCCGGTCTCATGCAGCAGGCGGCCGACGAGGGTCGACTTGCCGTGATCGACATGCCCGACGATGACGATGCGCACCTGCGGCCGCGTCGTGCCGTTGGGCGTGGCCGAGATCGAGGCGGTGGGAAGGATCATGTTCATCGAAACGCTCTCACGCCTATAGGGAAATCAGAGATAGCCGGCGACACGCAGCCGCTCGAACGCATCCTCGGTCTCGTGGTCGAGCGCGCGGCCGGCGCGCTCGGGCACCTTGGTGCCGTCGAGTTCGGTCAGGATCTCGTCGATGTTCGAGGCGGTCGAGGCGACCGGGAAGGTGATGTCCTGATCGCCGAGCGAGCGATAGCGCTTGCCGTCCTTGGCGAGGTACAGCGGGATGATCGGGATGTTCTCACGCTTGGTGTAGGCCCAGATGTCGGCCTCGGTCCAATGCAGGATGGGATGGATCCGCAAATGCGCGCCCTGCGGCGGCGAGGCGTTGAAATGGTCCCAGAATTCCGGCGGCTGGTCACGCACGTCCCATTCGCCTTCGAGGCCGCGCGGCGAGAACACGCGCTCCTTGGCGCGGGTCGCTTCCTCGTCGCGGCGGATGCCGGCGATCAGGCCGTCGAAGCCGAACTTGTTGAGCGCAAGCTTGAGGCCCTCGGTCTTGCGCGCGGCGGAACGCGCCGCCGGCGGCAGGGTCGGGTCGACGCTGTCGATCGGCGGGCAGGGCTCGACGCGCAGGTCGAGATCCCATTCCTTGCCGAAGCGGTCGCGGAACGCGTACATCTCCGGAAACTTCTTGCCGGTGTCGACATGCAATGCGGGGAACGGGACCCGGCCGAAGAACGCCTTGCGCGCCAGCCAGATCATCACGTTGGAATCCTTGCCCAGCGACCACAGCAGCGCCAGCTTCTTCAGCCGCGCGAACGCCTCGCGCAGGATGTAGATGCTCTGCGCCTCGAGCTCGTCGAGGTGATCCATCGAAGGCGCCCCCCGATCGGCCGAAATATTCGGCACGGAAGCTGCTTGGCGGAGGACTGAGGGGATTGACCCGGTGGCGGCAGATTCGTTGTCGAGAAGATGCATCTATCGGCCTTGGCCTTGGGAGGTGAAAATTCTACAGTTGCGGCGCAATATAGAAGAAATAATTTTCTCTTTATTGGCCTTGATCGACACATAAATAGAAAATAATTTCAGTCAACCCCCAAGTTGGGGAAGCGAGTAACTGATGCGATATCTGCCCGTCTTTCTGGATCTGCATGCTGGCAAGGTGCTGCTCGTAGGAGCGGGCGAGCTGGTGCGTGCTAAATTGCGCCTGCTCGCTGCCGCCGGTGCGCAGGTGCTTTGGTATGCGACCGATGCCGACCATGATCTCACTGGCCTTGCTGCTGACGACGCGGCGCGGATCGAGCGCGCCGAGGGCGATCCGCTCGCGGCCGATCTGAACGGCATCATCGCAATTCTCTGCGCCGGCGCGGGCGATGTCGGTGTCGCGATGTCGGTGCGTGCAAGGGCGGTTGGGCTGCCCGTCAATGTCATGGACGACCTCGACCACTCGACCTTCATCTTCCCGGCGATCGTCGATCGCGGCGATGTCGTCGTGGCTGTCGGGACCGGCGGCACCTCGCCAGTGGTGGCGCGCCGTATCCGCGAGCGGATCGAGGCGGTGTTGCCGGCGCGGATCGGCGATCTCGCCGGCTTCATCGGTGGCTTCCGCAAATCGATTCACGGCCGCATCTCCGACGCCCTGCTGCGCCGCCGCTTCTGGGAGCGCGTTGTCGACGGCCCGATCGGCGCACTGGTGCTGGCCGGCCGCAAGGCCGAGGCCGCGCAGGCGCTGGACGGAATCGCCGATCCGGCCGCATACGCCGGTGCGGCCGCCGAGGGCAAAGCAGAAGGTCATGTGACGCTGGTCGGCGCCGGTCCCGGCGATCCGGATCTGCTCACCGTCGGGGCTCTACGCGCGCTGCAGGATGCCGACGTCGTGTTCCATGACGAGCTGGTGTCGCCGGAGATCCTCGACCGCATCAGGCGCGATGCCGCGCGCGTTCCGGTTGGCCGCCGCGCCGGTCAGGACGCGACCAACAGATTGATGATCGAGGCCGCGACATCCGGCCAGCGCGCGGTGCGGCTGAAGGGCGGCGATCCCTTCGCCTCAGGCCGTGGCGGCGAGGAAGTCGCGGCGCTGCGTGATGCCGGCGTTGCCTGTTCGATCATTCCCGGAATCCCCGCTGGCCTCAGTGCTGCCGTGCAATTCGAGGCGCCGCTGCTTCGCGGCGCCAATCCTGCTCCATCAAAGTCCTCACCAAACCCTCTGGAAGCTGCCGAATGACCTCTCCGCTTGAACAAAAAAAGATCCGCATCACGGGACCGTCGGTCGTGACCGCGAACCGCACCTGGGATGGCGCGGTGGTTTACCGCACCGCGCAGAAGGGCTGGTCGACCGAGCTGACCGAGGCGGCTGTTGTCAGCACCTCGGACGATGCGCGCGCTCTGCTCGCCGAAGCCACAGCCGACGACGTCGGCGCGGTCGGGCCCTACATCGCGCCGGTCGAGCTCAAGGACGGTGGCAAGATCAAGCCCGGCAATCTCCGCGAACACATCCGCGCCAAGGGCGTCACCATCGACATCCAGGTCCCGGCCTAAGGTTGCCGCGTAAGGTTCATCGATCATGTATGCATATGACGAACTCGACCGCACGCTAATCAACGAGCGTGTTTCGGAATTCCGCGATCAGGTGAAGCGCCGCTTGTCCGGCGAGCTCACCGAGGATGAATTCAAGATCCTGCGGCTGCAGAACGGCGTGTATCTGCAATTGCACGCCTACATGTTCCGCGTCGCGATCCCCTACGGCACGCTGTCGTCGAAGCAGCTGCGCCGGCTCGCCCACGTCGCGCGCCGCTACGACCGCGGCTACGGCCATTTTACCACCCGGCAGAACATCCAATACAACTGGATCAAGCTCGCCGAGCTGCCGGACGCGCTGGCCGATCTCGCCGAGGTCGGCATCCACGCGATGCAGACCTCCGGCAATAACATGCGCAACGTCACCTCGGACCAGTGGGCCGGCGTCGCGCCGGGCGAGATCGAGGACCCGCGCATCTGGTCGGAGCTGATCCGTCAGCACACCACGCTGCATCCGGAATTCTCATTCCTGCCGCGCAAGTTCAAGATCGCGATCACCGCCTCCGAGCACGACCGTGCCGCGGTCAAGATCCACGACATCGGGTTGCGGCTGCACCGGAATGCCGACGGCGAGACCGGCTTCGAGGTGTTGGTCGGCGGCGGCCTCGGCCGCACCCCGTTCATCGCCAAGACCATCAAGCCGTTCGTCCACGGCCGCGACGTGCTCAGCTACATCGAGGCGATCCTGCGCGTCTACAATCAGTATGGCCGCCGCGACAACATCTACAAGGCGCGCATCAAGATCCTGGTGCACGAGCTCGGCATCGAGAAGTTCGCCAAGGAAGTCGACGAGGAATGGAAGCAGATGGGCGACAGCGAGCTCAGGCTCGACCACGCCGCCATCGAGGAGGTGCGCTCGCGCTTCTTCTACCCGGCCTATGAAAAGCTGCCGCACATGCCCGACGAGCTGAAACAGGCCGCGCATGATCCGCTGTTCGAGCGCTGGCGCAAGAACTCGGTGGCCCCGCACAAGGTGCAGGGCTATGCGATCGTGACGCTGTCGCTGAAGCCGGTCGGCGGCCCGCCCGGCGATGCCACCGCCGAGCAGATGGACGCGGTCGCCGATCTTGCCGACAAACATTCGTTCGGCGAGATCCGCGTCGGCCACGAGCAGAATCTGGCGCTGCCGCACGTCGCCAAGCGCGACCTGCCGCTTCTGTTCAAGGCGCTCGATCGTCTTGGGCTGGCGACGCCGAACGTCAATCTGGTCACCGACATCATCGCCTGCCCGGGGCTGGATTACTGCTCGCTGGCGAACGCGCGCTCGATCCCGATTGCGCAGGAGTTGACGCGGCGCTTCGCCAACCACGACACCGCCGGCTTGATCGGCCGGCTCCATATCAATATCTCCGGCTGCATCAACGCCTGCGGCCATCACCATGTCGGCCATATCGGCATTCTCGGCGTCGAGAAGAACGGCGAGGAATTCTACCAGATCACGATCGGCGGCCGCGCCGACGAGAACGCGCAGATGGGCACCTTGATCGGCCCGGCCGTTCCCTATGCGGAAGTCGCCGACGTGATCGAAGACATTGTCGAAGCCTATCTCGCGCTGCGCGACCGTCCAGAGGAATTGTTCGTCGATACGGTGAAGCGTCTGGGCGTTGAACCATTCAAGGAGCGCGTCTATGCCACTCGTTAAGCAGGGAAGACTAACCACCGATCTGTTCGTCCATGTCGCCGACGGCACTGAATTGCCCGGCGACGGCGCGATCCTGGTGACCGCAGAGCGTTTCCTCGCCGATCCCGAGGCGTTGCTGCGCCGTGCCGGCAAGACCGGCGTGGTCTGGCCGAACAACCGCGATCTCGACGCGCTCGTGCCGTATCTCGATCGCCTCGCCGCCGTCGCGCTGGTGTTCCCGACCTTCCGCGACGGCCGGGCCTACAGCCAGGCGCGCCTGCTGCGCGAGCGCCATGGCTATGACGGCGAGCTGCGCGCCACCGGGCAGGTGCTGCGCGACCAGTTCGTGTTCATGACCCGCGCCGGCTTCGACGCCTTCGAGGTCAAGAAGGAGGCGGACGCCACAGCCTTTGCGGAAACCATGAAGCGCTATTCGGTGTTCTATCAGCCGACCGGCGACGGCCGCGTCACCGCGCTCAACCGCCGCATGCAGCAGCGCCACTCGGAGAGTGCAGGCCAGTGAGCACGTTTGCCCCGGAACTGTCGCCGGCGCGGCCGGACGGATTGCGGTCACCCGACGTGCTCGATCGGGCATTGCGGACGGCCTCGCCCGCGGAGGTGATTGCGACCGCGTTGAAGACGGTCGGCCGCGAGAATCTCGCGCTGGTGTCGTCGTTCGGCACCGAATCGGCCGCGCTGCTCAAGGTGATGGCGGATGTCGATCCGGCGATCCCCGTGATTTTCCTCGACACCGGCTGGCTGTTCGAGGAGACGCTGGCCTATCGCGACACACTGATCGAGACGCTCGGCCTCACCGATGTGCGCTCGATCAAGCCCGATGAAGCGGCGTTGGCTAAGCAGGATCCCGACCGCGAGCTGTGGTTCAGCGATCCCGACGCCTGCTGCCGGATCCGCAAGGTCGAGCCGCTGGCGCGGGCGTTGAAGCCGTTCTCGGCCTGGATCAACGGCCGCAAGCGGTTTCAGGGCGGCGCGCGCGCCGACATCCCGGTCGTCGAGGAGGACGGCGCGCGGCTGAAGTTCAACCCGTTCGCCAATGTGTCGCGCGAGGAGATCGAGGCGATCTACGCGACGGCCAAGCTGCCGCCGCATCCACTTGTCGCATCGGGTTATCTTTCGGTCGGGTGCATGCCCTGCTCGAGCCGCGCCGCATCAGGCGAGGATGCACGCGCCGGCCGCTGGCGCGACCGGGCGAAGACGGAGTGCGGCATCCATACGATGAAGATGTCGTAGAGCAGGGTCCGGCGCCGGAGCCGCGCGACAAACGCTTCGTGTCGCGGCGGCTTCGTAGCATAGCTGCGCTGCGCGGCCGCAAACAATGAAAAGCGGTTTCGTTGACTTGGAGCCTCTTCGCCGCGAGTTATGTCTTGCGTGTTCCCTGGCGCAATCCGCTCAGGTTGAATGGAGAGAGACATGGTCCGTCGTATCCTGCCGCTGGTCGCGGGACTGTTGTGGGCAAGCTCGGCCTTTGCCGCCGACTATTCGCTGCTGAACGTATCCTACGACCCGACGCGCGAGCTCTATGTCGATTTCAACAAGGCGTTCGCGGCCGCCTATCAGAAGGACACCGGCAAGAGCGTCGAGATCAAGCAGTCGCATGGCGGCTCGGGCTCGCAGGCCCGCGCGGTGATCGATGGATTGCAAGCCGATATCGTCACGCTGGCGCTCGCCTACGACATCGACGCGATCGCGGGCAAGGGACTTCTTGCTGCGGACTGGCAGAAGCGGTTGCCGCTCAACGCCTCGCCCTATACCTCGACCATCGTGTTCCTGGTGCGCAAGGGTAATCCCAAGGGCATCAAGGATTGGGACGACCTGATCAAGCCTGGCGTTGCCGTGATCACGCCGAACCCGAAGACCTCGGGCGGGGCGCGCTGGAATTATCTCGCCGCCTGGGGCTACGCGCAGAAGAAATATGGCTCGGCCGACAAGGCGCGGAAGTTCGTCGCCGACCTCTATGCCAACGTTCCGGTGCTCGATACCGGCGCACGCGGCGCGACCGTCACCTTCGTCGAGCGCGGCGTCGGCGACGTGCTGCTGGCGTGGGAGAACGAGGCATTCCTCGCACAGCGCGAATTCGGCCAGGACAAGTTCGAGATCGTGGCGCCGCCGCAGTCGATCCTCGCCGAGCCGCCGGTCGCCGTGGTCGACAAGGTCGCCGACAAGAAGGGCACGCGTGCCGTCGCCGAGGCCTATCTGAAATACTGGTACAGCAAGGAAGGCCAGGAGATCGCCGCGCGCAACTCCTACCGCCCGCGCGATCCGGAGATCGCCAAGGAGTACGAAAAATCCTTCGCCAAGGTCGAGCTTTTCACCATCGACGACGTTTTCGGCGGTTGGACCAAGGCGCAGAAGGATCACTTCGCCGAAGGCGGCATCTTCGATCAGATCTACAAGAATTGATCGAACAGGGGGACATGTGAGCACAGCGGCCGCGCGACGCAGTACTTTGCCGGGGTTTGGTCTCTCCATGGGACTGACCCTGACCTGGCTCTCCGTCATCATCCTGATCCCGCTGGCTGCGCTGTTCCTCAAGACCTCAGAGCTCAGCCTCGACCAGTTCTGGGGCATCGTCACCAGCCGCCGCACCCTGAGCGCACTGAAGATTTCGTTTGGGCTTTCGTTTGCGGCGGCTATCGTGAATCTGGTGATGGGCACCATCATCGTCTGGGCGCTGGTGCGCTATCGCTTTCCCGGCCGCCGGCTGTTCGACGCCATCGTCGATATTCCGTTTGCGTTGCCGACCGCGGTCGCCGGTGTCGCGCTGACGCAGCTGTTCGCGCAGAAGGGCTGGCTCGGCGCGCCGCTCGCCGAACTCGGCATCAAGGTCGCGTTCACGCCGATCGGCATCTTCGTCGCGATGATCTTCATCGGCATTCCATTCGTGGTGCGCACGGTGCAGCCGGTGCTGATCGACCTCGATCCCGAGATCGAGGAGGCGGCCGCGAGCTTGGGGGCCAGCCGCTGGCACACGGTGTTTCGCGTCATCCTGCCGAGCCTGATCCCGGCGCTGCTCACCGGCTTTGCGCTCGCCTTCGCCCGTGCCATCGGTGAATACGGCTCGGTGATCTTCATCGCCGGCAATCTGCCGAATGTCTCCGAGATCGCGCCGCTGTTGATCGTGATCCGGCTGTCCGAATTCCGCTATGCCGACGCCACCGCGATCGCGGTGGTGATGCTGGTGGCCTCGTTCCTGATCATCTTCCTGATCAACCGTCTGCAGCGCTGGGCGCAGGCGCGTAGTCCGGTGCATTGAGGTCCTGATGTCGATGCAGACAGGAGTGGCGACCTCGCCCAAGCAACTGCGCAGCTACGCGCCCGGGACCGATGTCAGCATCGCAGCGCCGGCGCCGCGCCGCGAGATCGTGCGGCCGACGCCGGTTGCGGCGCAGCGCAATCTGCGCACCGAGCCGGGACCGGTGCGCTTCATCATCATCGCACTGGCGGTGGCCTTCCTCGGCATCTTCGTCGTGTTGCCGCTGGTGGTCGTGTTCGCGTCCGCCTTCTCCAGGGGCATCGGTGCCTATATCGCGGCGCTGGCAGAGCCCGAGGCGCTTGCCGCGATCCGGCTGACACTGCTGGTCGCGGCGATCTCGGTCACGCTCAATCTCGTGTTCGGCGTCCTCGCGGCGTGGGCGATCTCGAAGTTCGAGTTCGCCGGCAAGACCTTCCTGATCACGCTGATCGACCTGCCGTTTTCGGTCTCGCCGGTGATCTCGGGCCTGGTCTTCGTGCTGCTGTTCGGCGCACAGGGCTATTTCGGGCCGTGGTTGCAGGCGCACGACGTCCAGATCCTGTTCGCGGTGCCCGGCATCGCGCTCGCAACCGTGTTCGTCACCTTCCCGTTCGTGGCCCGCGCACTGATCCCGCTGATGCAGGAGCAGGGCACGCAGGAGGAGGAGGCGGCGATCTCGCTCGGCGCCTCCGGCCTGCAGACCTTCTTCCGCGTCACCCTGCCCAACATCAAATGGGGCCTGCTCTACGGCGTCCTGCTCTGCAATGCGCGGGCGATGGGCGAGTTTGGCGCGGTCTCCGTCGTCTCCGGCCATATCCGCGGCGAGACCAACACGATGCCGCTGCTGGTCGAGATTCTCTACAACGAATATCAGTTCGTGGCGTCGTTCGCGATCGCGTCGCTGCTGGCGATGCTGGCGCTGATCACGCTTGTGGTGAAGACCATCCTCGAGCGGCGCCTGGACGAGACAGAGGTGAATGATGGCGATTGAAGTCAGGAACATCGTAAAGCGGTTCGGCAGCTTTGCCGCGCTCGACAATGTCGATCTCAAGGTCGCCGACGGCGAGCTGCTGGCGCTGCTTGGTCCATCCGGCTCCGGCAAGACCACGCTGCTGCGGATCATCGCCGGCCTCGACTGGCCCGATTCCGGCGAGGTCGCGATCCATGGCGAGAATGCGCTGTCTCGTGGTGCGAGCGAGCGCCAGGTCGGCTTCGTGTTCCAGCACTATGCCCTGTTCCGCCACATGACGGTGTTCGAGAACGTCGCCTTCGGGCTGCGCGTGCAGCCGCGCGCGATCCGCAAGGACGAGGCGACGATCCGCGCCCGGGTCAAGAATCTGCTCGATCTGGTGCAGCTCGACTGGCTGGCCAACCGCTATCCGAGCCAATTGTCCGGCGGCCAGCGCCAGCGCATTGCGCTGGCCCGGGCGCTGGCGATCGAGCCGCGCATCCTGCTGCTCGACGAACCGTTCGGCGCGCTCGACGCCAAGGTGCGCAAGGAACTCCGGCAATGGCTGCGCTCGCTGCACAACGAGATCCACGTCACCTCGATCTTCGTCACCCATGACCAGGAGGAGGCGCTCGAGGTCGCCAACCGGGTGGTCGTGATGGACAAGGGGCACATCGAGCAGATCGGCACGCCCGGTGATGTCTACGACAATCCGGCGACCGCCTTCGTGCACGGCTTCATCGGTGAATCGATCGTGCTGCCGGTCGATGTCAGTGGCGATGGGGTGCGGCTCGATGGCCGTCCGCTCGATATCGCAGCCCATGGCGCGGCGCCCGGCGCGGCAAAGCTGTTCGTCCGCCGCCATGACATCGCGATCGCGCCGGCCGGAACGGGCGCGCTCGAAGGCGCGATCCGGCATGTCCGCTCGTTCGGCCCGATCCAGCGCGCCGAGGTCGCGCTGTCGGGCGGCGAGGGCCAGACCGTGATCGAGATCGACGCCCCCCGCGACCGCGAGCTCCAGGCCGGCGAGATCGTCTCCCTGCAACCCCGCCGCTACCGGATCTTTGCAGCGCGGGATTGATGTGTCCGTCATTCCGGGGCGATGCGGTAGCATCGAACCCGGAATCTCGAGATTCCGGGTTCGCTTCGCGCCCCGGAATGACCGCGAGTGGGGTGAAACTTAGCCCCTGTTCACCATTCAGCCACGGTTGGCATGCAACAACGGCACGCCAATCTTGGGGGTTTTCTCACGTGAAACGGACGACGGTCGCCCTGTTCGGGCTTCTGGTGCTGGCCGGCTGCGCCGCCGACACCAAAATCCCGGAAGAGCCGGCGATGTATTTGAACATGGCTCAGCCTGGCGCCGTCCTGGACAGCCAGGCGGCCGCGATCCTGTTCTCGCAATACCGCCAGAACAACGGGCTCGGCGCCGTCGTGGTGGATCCGGCCTTGATGTCACTCGCCGACCAGCAGTCGCAGGCGATGGCCGCCCGCAACAAGATGGACCATGACGTCAAGGCCCCGCTCGGCAAGCGGCTGGAGGCCGGCGGCTATCCCGCCACCGTGGCCGTCGAGAACATCTCCGCCGGCTATCACACGCTGGCCGAAGCGTTCTCGGGTTGGCGCGATTCACCGCCGCACAAGGCCAACATGCTCAAGAGCGGTGTCACAAAAATGGGCATCGCCGCGGTCTATGCTCCCAACACCAAATACAAGGTGTTTTGGACGCTCATCCTGGCGGCGACCTGATTTCGATAAAATCAGCGTGATCCGATCACATATCTCGCCGATTGACGCCGCGGAAAACAGCCGCCACGCTGCGCTGCAACTCGTTTCCTGACTGAGCGGTTTCCCATGGATACGTCGGATTTCGCACCAGCCTCACCGCCCATGCGCGCGCAGCCCGTGCTGGTCTTGCAAGGCGGTGGCGCCCTCGGCTCCTACCAGGCCGGTGCCTTCCAGGCGCTCTGCAAGGCGGGCTTCGAGCCGGATTGGATTGCCGGCATCTCGATCGGCGCCATCAATGCCGCGATCATCGCCGGCAACGAGCCGGACAAGCGCGTGCCGCGGCTGAAGGAATTCTGGGAGATGGTGTCGTCTCCGGTGCCATGGAATCCGGTCTCCAAGCACGAGCGCGCCCGCTCGCTGTTCAACGAGACCAGCGCCGCCATCATCGCGACCTTCGGCGTGCCGGGCTTCTTCACGCCGCGGATTCCGCCGGCGCCGCTGTGGCCGCCGGGCAGCTCGCAATCGCTGAGCTATTACGACACCGCGCCACTGAAGAAGACGCTGGAGCGGCTGGTCGACTTCGATCGCATCAACGATCTGAAGACGCGGCTGTCGGTCGGCGCGGTCGGCGTCACCTCGGGCAATTTCCGCTATTTCGACAATTACGAGTTCAAGAAGCTCGGCAAGAAAATCGGCCCCGAGCACATCATGGCCTCCGGCGCGCTGCCGCCGGGCTTTCCGGCCGTCATGGTCGAGGGCGAGCATTATTGGGACGGCGGCATTGCCTCCAACACGCCGCTCGATTTCGTGCTCGACGAGGAGACCAGCCGGGATCTCTTGATCTTCCAGGTCGACCTGTTCTCGGCGCGCGGACCGCTGCCGGAGACGCTGCTGGAAGCCGCCGAGCGCGAGAAGGACATCCGCTATTCCTCCAGGACGCGGATGAACACCGACAAGAACAAGCAGATCCACAATGCCCGGATGGCGGTGCGCGACCTGATCGGCAAGCTGCCGGACTATCTGAAGAACGACCCCTCGGTCGAGCTGCTGCGCAAGGCCTCGAAAGAGAACACGGTGACGGTCGTGCATCTGATCTACAAGAGCAAGAACTACGAGACCAATTCCAAGGACTACGACTTCTCCCACGTCGCGATGGTCGAGCACTGGGGCGCCGGCGTGCGCGACGTGCATTTGTCGATGCGTCACAAAGAATGGCTAGAACGGCCGCAGTCCGGGGAGACTATGGTGACCTACGATCTCACGGGGGACGAATCCAAGCCCCCCGAAAGCAAATAGGAGCGAAGCAGAATGGGTACGTTGACAGGCAAGACCGCCGTTGTGACCGGCTCGACCAGCGGCATCGGATTGGCGTATGCGCGCGCCTTCGCCGGCGCCGGCGCCAATATCGTCCTCAACGGCATGGGCGTGCCGGCCGATATCGAGAAGGAACGCTCCGGCATCGAGACCGACTTCAAGGTCAAGGCCGCCTATTCGCCGGCCGACATGACCAAGCCGGCGGAGATCGCCGACATGGTCGCGCTCGGCGAGAAGACGTTCGGTTCGGTCGACATCCTTGTCAACAATGCCGGCATCCAGTTCGTCTCGCCGATCGAGGAGTTTCCGCCGGAGAAGTGGGAAGCGATCATCGCGATCAACCTGTCGTCGGCGTTCTACGGCATTCGCGCCGCGGTGCCCGGCATGAAGAAGCGCGGCTGGGGCCGCATCATCAACACCGCCTCCGCGCATTCGCTGGTGGCCTCGCCCTTCAAGTCGGCCTACGTCTCGGCCAAGCACGGCATCGCCGGCCTGACCAAGACCGCAGCGCTCGAGCTCGCGCAGCACAAGATCACCGTCAACTGTATCAGCCCGGGCTATGTCTGGACACCCTTGGTCGAGCACCAGATTCCGGAGACCATGAAGGCGCGCAACATGACCAAGGAGCAGGTCATCAAGGACGTGCTGCTGGCCGCGCAGCCGACCAAGGAGTTCGTAACTTCGGAGCAGGTCGCAGCGCTGGCGCTGTTCCTGTGCGGCGACGATGCCGCTCAGATCACCGGCGCCAACCTCTCGATCGACGGCGGCTGGACCGCGGAGTAGCGAAGGCGCCAAGCCTGCTGGACGTGATTTGAAAGCCGGCCCTGATCGGATCAGGACCGGCTTTCTCGTGTGTCAGCGCTTCCCGAACACCAGCACGTGCAGGCCTAGGCGCGAGCGCACGACGTAGAACAGCAGGATGGTCTCGAAGGTCAGCGACAGCGAGGTCGCAGCCGCCGCGCCCATGCCGCCGTAGCGCGGCACCAGCGCGATGCAGAGCCCGACATTCATGACGAACGAGGCCGCATAGGCCATCGCGCAGACGCGCTGGTGGCCGAGCATGTTGAGCAGCCGCTCCACCGGCCCGATCGCCGAGCGCACCACGAGCCCGATCGCGGCGACGAACATGATCTCGTAGCCGCCGACGAAGCTCGGGCCGAACAGCCAGAGCAGCGGCTTGCCGAACGCGAGCAGCGTGACGGTCGCGGCCAGCGAGGGCCAGAACGTCCAGTTGATGGCGTGCGTGACATAGGCCGCCAGCCGGTCCTTGTCGCCGAGCGCATTGTATTCGGCGAAGCGATGCGCCGTGGTTGCCGCCATCGCGTAATGGATGAAGGAGACCAGCGCCAGCGTCTTCACCACGGCGAAATAGACGCCGACCTCCTCGGAGGAGCGGAACTGCTGCAGCATCAGCACGTCGGTGTAGGACAACAGCTGATAGAAGCTCTCGACCAGCATGATCGGCAGCGAGACCGCGAGCCAGCCGCCGACATCGTAGGCCTTCTCGCCGGGTCCGAGATGGGCGGCGAGGCGGCGGTTCATCACGATGGTCTGGCCGATCACCGCGATCAGCACCGCCGCGGCGCTCGCCAGCAACGCGACGGTGGCGCTAAGCCCGATGCCGAGCATGAGCGCGCCGGCGGTGAGGGCGATGATCAGCGTCTGGCGGATGATGAATTGCGGCATCAGCGCGAGCCGCATCCAGTCATGCGAGCGCGCGATGCCGTCCTGGGTGTTGGCGACCACGAAGGGCGGCAAGGTCAGGCAGCCGACATAGAGCGGCACGATGGCGTTCGGATCGATCCAGGGCGACAGCAGATGGATCAGGCCCGCGAGCAGCAGCGCGACCGCGGTCGAGGTCGCGAGCACCAGCCAGCGGCTGCCGGAGAGGAAGCCGCGAAGCAGCGCGTGGTCGCCGCGGGTGCGGTATTCCGGAATGATCTTCTGCGCCGACGACGCCATGCCGAAATCCATCGTCGCGCCGAGCAGCAGCACCCAGGTCCAGACATAGACGTAGATGCCGTAGTCGGAGCCGGCCATCCAGCGCGCCAGCAGGATCTGCGCCAGATAGGCCATCGCCGCGCTGATGACGCGGATGACGAAGATTGTGCCGGCGAGCCGCTTGGTGACGGAGGCCTCGTGGGTGCCACCAGTGAGGCGCGCAAGGAGGCCGCGCAGGCGCGCGCGCGGACCTGACGTCACACCGGCTGCGGATCGGGTCTCCATCACGGACAAGGCCGAAAATTCCTGAGCGCCGCGATGAGGCGGCGATGGCCTGACCTATCAATGAAACGTTAAGATTGGGTTCGGCGCCTGCGCCGGGGCGACCGCTCAGTTCAAATTGATGTTGAATTCGTAGCTCTTGTCGCCGCCGACCAGCGTCAGCTTCAGCGCGGCGCCTTCGGGGTTCGCGCCTGGCGGCAGCCCGTCGAGCTCGAAGGAGAAGCGCTTCACGCCGGATGGCGATTGCTCGACCAGCTTCGGCACCGGCAGTGCCCAGTCCGGGGTCGGGCCCTCGACGTAAAGGCTGAGGTCCTTCGCCTCGGGCGCGGCGACGTCGACCACGACATTGGTCTTGCCCTCGCGCTTGACGTCGCGGATCGTGATCGGATTGGGGTCGCCAATGTTGGCGGGCTTCGGCACCGCGTTGAGCGCTTCCGACAATGCACCGTCCTCGGTCGAGGCGACGCTGGCGAAGGCGAGCTCGGCCCTGGCTTCGACCGGTACGCACAGCTTGTCGCACACCGCATAGTTGATGTCGGCGCGCAGCGTCAGCGGCTTGTCGGGATTCTTGGCGACGATGCGCAGCGGCAGCACCACCTGGTGCTTGTAGCCGAGCGACGTTCCACCGGCGCCGTCGTCGAATTGCCGCGGCGCCGGCCACATCACGGTCACCGCTTCGACATTATCCGATTTGGAGAAATCGAACCGCGGTGGTACCCCGGAATCGCCCGGCGTCCGCCAATAGGTTTTCCATCCGTCCTGCAATTGGAAGGCGATGCCGCCGAGCAGCACGGCGCCGCTGCGAGACCCCGCGAGCAGCCGCACCGCGGAATGCGCATCCTGCTGCCACGGCGATGCGTCGTCGGCACGAACCTGCGTTGCCAGACATGCGACGGACAGAGTGACGGCAACGCCGAATGCGGCGCGCAATGGAACTGTGACGATCATGAGACGTGTTTACCTGCAACTTTCGTTGCAAACCATTGAATTGCTTGTGATGCGGCGCGGCGATGTATCGGATGCTTGATTGACAGAAGCTCGACCCAATATCAGGATGCCGAGTCAGCAGGAAAGGCCTTTGCGGATGAGCCCTGAAGGCAAGGAAACCAAGACACGCAAGACGGCGCGGAGCAAGAGCCCCGACATCGGCCACAATGTGGCTGACGAAGGCTATCTCGACGGCCAATTGCTGATCGCCATGCCCGTCATGAGCGACCCGCGCTTCGAGCGCTCGGTGATCTATATGTGTGCCCATTCTTCCGAGGGCGCGATGGGCATCATCGTCAATCGCCCGGCCGGCAGCATCGATTTCCCCGGCCTGCTGGTCCAGCTCGACATCATCCAGAAAGCGGACCAGATCATGCTGCCCGAGAACGCCGAGATGATGAAAGTGATGAAGGGCGGTCCGGTCGACACCGGCCGCGGCTTCGTGCTGCATTCCAGCGACTTCTACATCCAGGATGCGACGCTCAACATCGACGACGGTATTTCGCTGACCGCGACCGTCGATATTTTGAAAGCGATCGCCAAGGGCGCCGGCCCCAAGCACGCGATCCTCGCGCTCGGCTATGCCGGCTGGGCGCCGGGCCAGCTCGAGAACGAGATCCAGCACAATGGCTGGCTGCACTGCGACGCCGATCCGGACCTGATCTTCGGCGCCGACGTCGACGAGAAATACGCGCGCGCGCTGCGCAAGATCGGTATCGAGGCAGGCATGCTCTCGAACGACGCGGGGCATGCGTAGTGGCTTCTGTTTCTGCTTGCTCCGACCCGCCTCTCCCCTTGTGGGAGAGGCCGGATTGCATGCAGCGAAGCGGAATGCGATCCGGGTGAGGGGTCTCTCTCCACGAGCGCAGCCTTCTCGTTCTGAATCCGCGGAGACAACCCCTCATCCGGCGCTTTGCGCCACCTTCTCCCACAAGGGGAGAAGGGGAGTATGCCGCGCAGGCCTCGCGCGAAACGGACGCTACTCCGCCGCCTCCTGCGCCACCGTCGGCTGAGTTCCCGCCACCGTGGCTCGGCGCATGTCGCGGGGTTGCGACTGGTCGTAGCGGCGCACGCGGTGCATGGTCTGGCGGTTGTCCCACATCACGAGGTCATGCACGGTCCATTTGTGCACATAGACGAATTCGCTCTGCGTGGCGTGCTCGGTGAGATCGCGCAGCAGCAGCCGGCCCTCCGGCATGCTCATCCCGCGCACCGCGCCGGCGTGTGACGACAGATACAGCGATTTGCGTCCGTGCACCGGATGCGTGCGCACCAGGCGCTGCAGCACCGGTTTGAACATCGCCTTCTCCTCGTCGGAGTAATCGAGGAAGCCGAGCGAGCCGCGCGAAAACATCAGCGAATGCTCACAGATCATGTCCTCGATCTCGGCCTTGGTTTCGTCGTCGAGCGCGTCATAGGCCGCGCGCATGTCGGCGAATTCGGTGTTGCCGCCCTTCGGGTTCACCACGCGCGCCGACAGCAGCGAGAACTTTGCCGGGATCGGCCGAAACGACGAATCGGAATGCCACAGGCAGTTGCCGAGGTTGAACAGATGGGTGCGGTGATCCTTCGGCAGCGGCTTGCCGTCCTTGCCGAGGTTGCTGACATCGTTCAGCCCGGAGGAGAGGCGATAGTCCTCCTTCTTGGTCACCGTGCCGCCGCGGGATTTTTCCCGCTCGCCGAAATTCAGCGCGAAGTTAAGCTGCTGCTCATCCGATATGTCCTGGCCGTGGAACACCAGTACGGCGTATCTGTCCATGCCGGCCTCGATGTCTTCAGCCTCCTGCTGCGTCAGCGGCTTGCGCAGGTCGATGCCGGAGACCTCGCCGACAAAATGCTTGTGAAGCTGCCGGATCAGGACCGTCATGACGTGTCTCCCCATATTCGGGCGGTGTCTCCCGCGCCATTTGCGGAGAAGGCTACTCCCGACGCGCGGCCTGTCAACGCTCCGCGCGTCGGCGCGGATCAGGCATTCCGCGCCATCAACCCGCCATCCACCGGAATGACCGCCCCGGTCAGGAAGGAGGCTGCCGGTAGGCACAGGCTGAGCGTCATATGCGCGACCTCCTCGGGATCGCCGTAGCGTCCAAGCGCAGTGCGCCGCTTGGCATAGATCGTCTTGTGCTCCTCCGAGATGCGGTCGGTAATCCCGGTGCGGATCGGTCCCGGACAGATGCAGTTCACCGTGATGCCCTCGCGGCCGAGCTCGACGGCGAGCGAGCGCGTCAGGCTGGTCACGCCGCCTTTGGCCGCGGAGTAGGGGCTGTGCAGCGCGGTGGCGCCGAGCGCTTCGGTGGAGGCGATGTTGACGATGCGCGGCGACCGCGACTTGCGCAAATGGGGCAGCGCGGCGCGGATGATGCGCGGATGCGCCGTCAGCATGACAGCGATACCCTTGGCCCACGCGTCCTCAAAACCGGGATCGTCGATCGGTACCCGCACCGAGATGCCGGCATTGTTGACGATGATGTCGAGCCCGCCGAAATGCGCGGCGACCTCGCCCACGACTTTGGTGATCGCATCGCGATCGGCGACGTCGAGCACCCAGGCCTTTGCCGAGCCGCCACTCGCCGCAATTTCCTTTGCCACCGCATGCGTGCCGTCTTCCGTCAGATCAGTGACCGCGACATTGGCGCCCTCGTCGGCAAACACGCGCGCGGTGGCGCGGCCCATGCCGCTCGCGGCTCCCGTGACGAGAACGGTGAGGCCCTTCACCGAACGGCTGAGCTGCTTGAATTCGGACATGATGGACCTCGCTGTTTTTTTGCGCGTTGTGAGATGGCGAGGCTGGCATCGATCTGCAGACAGGTCAAACCTATGGTCTCGCCGGGGCTCGTCGCATAGCGCGTTAACGCAAGTCGCGTGTTGGCTTTTCGAAAAGGATCATGCTCAATCAAGAAAACAGCAAGCGAGGAGACGCGCGATGAACGAGCTCGATTTCTCAGGCAAGCAGGTGCTGGTGGTCGGCGGCTCCAGCGGTATCGGCAACGGCATCGCGCAAGCGTTCCGCGCAAAGGGGGCGCGCGTGAGCGTCTGCGGCACGCGTGCCAGCGCGAGCGACTATTCCGCTGACGACGGTTCGCATCTCGACGGCCTTTCCTACGCGCAGCTCGACGTCAGCAATCCGCAGGCGATCGACGCGTTCAAGCCGTCGTTCGATCGGCTCGACGTCCTGGTGCTGGCGCAGGGCGCGGTGATTTACCGCCGCGGAGAATTCGAGATGGAAGGTTTCCGCAAGGTGCTGGAGGTCAACCTGATGAGCCTGATGGCCTGCGCGACCAAATTCCATACGATGCTCAGCGCAGCCAAGGGCTCGCTGATCATCGTGAGCTCGACCGCGGCCTATCATTCCACCATGGGCAATCCGGCGTACAACGCCTCGAAGACCGGCGCGGTCGGCCTGACGCGGACGCTCGGCGAGGCCTGGGCGGAGAACGGCATCCGCGTCAACGGCATCGCGCCGGGCCTGGTCGATACCAAGATGACCAGGGTGACGACGGCAAATCCAAAGCGTCTCGAAGGCGCGCTCGAGCGGATTCCGCTGAAGCGCCTCGGCACGCCGGCCGACATGGCGGGCGCGGCATTGTTCCTGGCCTCGCCGCTGGCGTCCTACATCGTCGGCCAGACCCTCGTCGTCGATGGCGGGCTGATCCTGTAGGTCGGATCCAAGCCGAATTGGATCGGTCGCGCGACGGACTGGCTGCACCTCTCCCGCTTGCTTGCGGCGGAGGTCGCATCGCATCGAAGGTGCGAAGCGGGTGGGGGCTCTCTCAACAATGCGACTCGTGGAGAGAGCCCCCACCCCGGCCCTCCCCCGCAAGCGCCCGCAAGCGGGAGAGGGGGCACACCGCCTTCGCGATGACGATCCGACCTCATCTCGTCGCGCTGTAGCCACAGGAACCAGCGCTGTCCTCGCTTGTTAGCCTCCCGACAGATCAGGGAGCGGACGCGATGGACAAGGATCGCATTTATGGTTCGGCGAAGGAGTTTGCCGGCAAGGCCGAAGGCGCCGTCGGTGACGTGACCGGTGATGCCGAGACGCAGGCCTCGGGCCGCGTGCGCGAAGCGGCTGGTGCCGTGCAGGATCTCTACGGCCAGGCCAAGGACGCCGCGCGTGATGCGGCCGACACCGCGGCCAACTACGCGCGGGATGCCTATGACAATCGTGGCGAGACCATCCGCAGCGGGCAGAAGGCGATGGCGAGGACGGTGCGGGACAATCCGCTCGGTTCGCTGCTGATCGCCGGCGGAATCGGCTTTGCGCTCGCGCTCTTGATGACGCGCCAGCCGCGCCGTCCGCCGCCGCGCTGGCGCTATTACGGCTAAGCCAACGTACGATCTACATTCGTTACTGCGCGCCGTTCGCCGCCGAGCGCCCGACATTGGCGGGCGGCCGCGGCGGGCCGGGTGCTCGCGGCGGCTGGGTCACCAGCGGTCGCTGCTGCGGTGAGCCGAAGCCGAAGAAACTGCCAAACGATGGCGATGGTTGCGGCGCCGGCTGGGCCTGGTGGGCCGGGCGGAACACCCGTTTCGGCGCGGGCCTTTGCGGAGCGGTGATGATCGTGCCGTCGGGCGCGATCGCGGTCGTCGTCGGCGGCGGGTTCGCGCTTCCCGGCGCCGTGGCGGCGACCGGGACGTCGCCCTTGGCCTGCTCGCGCCCGATCTCGCGGCGCGGCCAGGCATAATCATCGGCACGGCCGGCCGGCGGTGCCAGCGCTTCGCCCTTCACCAACGTGCGCGCGGCGAGCGCGTCGACGGCGGCGGGTCGCGAACCGGGACCCCCGAGCAACTGGTCGGTGCCGACCGAGGAAGCCACCAGCGGCAGGATCGGTCCGGCGAGCGGACGCGGCGGCGGCTTGCCGGGTTCGGCGCTGACCTCGGGCGTCGCCGGTTCGCTCGGCAGCGCGATCGGGCCGGAGCGTGCGGCAAGCAGGCGCGTCACCTCGCGCTCGACATAATGCGCGAGCTTGCGCGCGCCGGGCTTGGTGAAGAACACGCCATCATCGGAGCGCAGCTTGCGCGGCTGGCCTTCGAAGTCGGGGCCCTTGGCCATGAAGCGGCCGGCCTCGTCGACGAAGCCGTCCCAGACGTCGACATAGGTGATCCCCGCCTTGCCGGCCTCGTCGCGATACAGCGCGTCGAGGAACAGCATGTCGGAGGTGCCCTTCGGGCCGCGGATCGCGGGCAGGCCGACCCACAGCACCGGCACGCCCTTGCTCTTCAGCACGTTGATCATCTCCTCGATCTTCTTGCTGTAGAGCTCGACCCAGCGGTCGTCGCGGAATTCATAGACGCCGTTCGGCGTGCGCGCGGTCTTTCCCGGCGCTGCGAGATGCGGCGTGTCGCTGTCGGCGGCATCGTCGGGCGACAGCTCGCTATCGACCGGCTTGTCGTCGGGCTTCGCGGCCGTGTTGGGGTCGCCTGGCTTGGCGTCCCCCGTCTTGGCGTCGCCGGGTTTGGTCTCGCCGGGCTTCGCCGGCTTGGCGCGGGCGTCTTTCTTATCGTCCTTGGCGTCGGTCTTCTTCTCCACGGCCGGCTCGTGGATCGAGACGCGGTCGTTGAGGCCGAGCATGACGACGATCGCGTCCGGCTTCTCGGTCGCGAGAATGCCCTTGGCGGCGGCGGCCCAATCCGCCGGATCGCCCTTGGGCTGGTAGCGGATCAGGCCGGACACCGTCTTGTGTTTGCGGATCACGCCCATGTCGGGCTGCTCGGAATAGGCATCCTCGAGGCCGTAGGCCAGCCAGTCGGCCATGGCGTCGCCGAGCACCAGCACGTTGCGCTCGGCCACGGTCTCGCGCTTCGCCGGTGCCGGCGCACGCGAGAAATCCTCGCGCGGCCGCTGCACCTGTTCCGGCCGCTGCTGGAACGGCTGGAAGAAGTCGGACCCGAACCAGCCGCCGCCCCGCTCACGCTGAGGAGGAGCCTGCCGGGGCGGCGGACTGCCGAAACCCGGGAAGTTGAAGAACTGCGCCGAGGCCGGCGCGGCGATGCCGAACAGCAAGGCGAGCGCCACCAGAAGCGTGACCAGCGGCCCGGCTTCGGTGAACACGCGCAGGAAGGATTTCGGCTTCGGCATGGATCCGGTCGCAATGGGAAGTGCCCAACATAGTAGCGGAATCGGGCCGCAAGCGGGCAGCTTTTCCACCATAAATCGGGCGCATCAGGTTGCCGTCAAGGCGCCGGGCAAGTATCGGATTTCAGGGTTACTTTTGGGCGCGGGTGGGGCTACGGGCACCCCACGCCTACCGTCCCCGCAACCGCTCCAGCATCTCGGCGGTGGCGAATCCGTCGGCGGGGGCGCCGATCGAGGCCTGGAAGCTGCGCAGGGCGTCGCGGGTCTGGCCGCCGAACTGGCCGTCCGGGGTGCCCTGATAGAAGCCGCGCTGGGCGAGCAGCTGTTGCAATTCCAGCCGCTCGGCCCGCGACAGCACCCGTTCCTGGCGCGGCCAGGGCTGCACGAAGGGCTGCCCGCCGCGCAGGCGGTCGGCGAAATGGCCGATCGCGAGCGCATAGGCCTCGGCCGGGTTGTATTTCATGATCACCCGGAAATTCTGCAGCATCAGGAAGCCCGGGCCCTCGGCGCCGGCCGGTGCCAGCAGATAAGCCTTCTCTGCAGGGTGCGGGAACGGCTGGTTGGTGGCGCGCTTCAGCCCGAGATGCTCCCATTGCGACAGCGGCATTGCCTTGGCGCGGTCGGCCAGCATGTAATTGAAGCCCTGGGGTACCACGACCTCGTAGCCCCAGCTCGCTCCGCTCTGCCAGCCGTCCTTCTTCAGATTGTTGGCGGTCGAGGCGATCAAATCGGCGGCGTCATCGACGACGTCGCGGCGGCCATCGCCATCGCCATCGACGGCGTAGCGCTTGAATGCGGTCGGCATGAACTGGGTCGGACCAAAGGCGCCGGCCCAGGAGCCGCGCATCTGCTCGGGGCTGAGATCGCCGCGGTTGAGGATCTCCAGCGCCGACAGGAATTCGTCCTTGAAATAGGCCTGGCGGCGGCCGACGCAGGCCAAGGTCGCGGTCGACTGCACCACGCTACGGTCGCCCATCTGCGTCGAGTAATTCGACTCGATGCCCCAGATCGCGGCGATGATCGTGCGGTCGACGCCATAGGCCTTCTCGGTGGCGTCGAATTGCGCCTTGTACTTGGCGAGGATCTCGCGGCCCTTGGCGAGGCGGTTGTCGTTCACCAGGATATCGAGATAGTCCCAGATCGCCTTGGTGAACTCAGGCTGCGAATCCAAGAGATCCATGATGCGCAGATCGGGCTCGAGGCCCGCGGTGAAGCGCTGGAAATTCTCCTGGCTGATGTTGCGCCGTGCGGCATCGGGCCACATCGCTGCGACGCAGTTCGGGAAGTTCGCCGCCGCCTCGCGGATCGCGGCGGCCGTCATCAGCGGATGACCGGAGGCGCCGTCCTCGCCGCTCCAGGGTGGTGCCGCACCGTCCTGGCCGGTCGCAGCCTGCGGCGGCGCACTCGATTTCGAGAAGATGCTGTCGATCAAGCTCGTCAGCCCGTTGCCCGATGATTGGGCCAGAGCCTTGCCCGGCATCATCAGGTCGACCGACGCCAGAAGCGCCAGCGCGAGCATGATCGCGCTCCGATTGGAGTTTGGTGATGCCATCGACCGCATGTGTGCCTGCCCTCAAACGTCCGTCTCACAAGGCCTCGTCACGGTTTCCAATAGCTTAACAAAGGCGGGATTTTGGAGGCGCCGTCATCGGCCTTCCGTCTCTCTCAGACCGGCCAGCACACCTTCGGCATTCTCAAAGCAGTCGCCGCCGGGCGGCAGAGCCTCAATGCGGCTGATGACCGCGTTGAGGCCGGCATGCGTTGCCGACAGCCGCTTTTGCAATGTTTCGATCTCGATCACTTTGCCCTTGAGGGCGGCCAGCAGCTTGTCACGGCCCCGGTCGGCCTCGCCGTGCGCCGGCAGCAGGCTGCGGATCTCGTCGAGTGAAAATCCGGCCTGCTGGGCGACAACGATCATTTCGAGGAGCTGTCGGGTGCCGCGCGAATATTGCCGATAGCCGTTCAAACCGCGGTCGATCGAGCCGATCAGACCCTGCCGCTCGTAGTAGCGGATGCGTGACGGCGCGAGGCCGGACTCCCTGGCCAGTTCTCCGATCTTCATATCGGCGCTCCAAAATGATCCTTGACCTTAAAGTTAAGTTTAATCTTATGGTGCCGGCCGTCAACCGAAAGGCGCGGTCATGTCACCATTCGAATCGCTCACCCTGCCCAATGGAACCGCTGTTCCCAATCGCATCGCCAAGGCGGCGATGGAAGAGAACATGGCCGATGCCAAGCATCTGCCCTCGGCCGAGCTTCTCCGCCTCTATCAGGCGTGGGCGGATGGTGGCGTCGGCCTGATCATCACCGGGAACGTCATGATCGATCGCCGCGCCATGACCGGCCCCGGCGGCGTCGTCCTGGAAGACGGCACCCATCTCGAGGCCTTCCGCAATTGGGCACGTGCCGGCCGGTCCAGGGATGCCCAGATGTGGTTGCAGCTCAATCACCCCGGGCGGCAGATGATGAAGAATC
>Ga0153933_1000169_pt1 | contig 33073 bp, 32 predicted proteins | sample TSNJ017MetaG_FD_102275 | JGI IMG/M metagenome (GOLD analysis project Ga0153933, IMG submission 102275) | Attine ant fungus gardens microbial communities from New Jersey, USA - TSNJ017 MetaG | ecosystem: Host-associated > Fungi > Mycelium > Unclassified | place: USA: New Jersey, Wharton State...
ACGTCCGCGGGATCGCCGACATCGGGCCAGAGCCGGAACGGCAGGTGCGGCGCGCGCTCGGCAAAGAAGCGGGCCCATTCCGCGCCACGAACAGCATTGGCCTTGTAGAGAAACGTCATGGCGCCGCTCGCACCGCTAGAATGGGCTGACCGGCGCGAGCCGTCGTCCGTCGATCATGCGCTTGTGGCTGTAGGCCGCGGGATCGACCAGCGGCGTCGAGCCCGTCACGATGTCGGCAGCTAGCTTGCCGGCCGCGGGCCCGATCCCGAACCCGTGGCCGGAAAAGCCGGTCGCAAGGAAGAATCCCGGCAGCGCATCAACCGGAGAGATCACCGGAATGGTGTCCGGCGTGCAATCGATCGTGCCGCCCCAGGCTTCCGCGATCTCGATGTCCTTCAACTCGGGATTCGATTTGATCAGTGCAGCGAGCGCCGAATTGACGATCGACATATCCGGCGCCGGATCACGCACGCGCTCGCTCTCGAACGGCGAAGGCTTGTCGAGGCTCCAGCTCGTGCCGCGCACGATCTGGTCAAGGAAGGATCGTCCGATGGACAGCTTCAGTCCCTTGCGACGGTGCTGGTAGGTCGGCAGGAAGGTTCGGGCATAGCGAAACAGATCGGGCGACAGCTCCACGGTACCGCGGTTGCGCAGCGCGAGCGTGAAGCCGCCGTCGAGCCGGCGGCGGATGCAGTAGAAGTCGGTGCCGAGCGCACCCGACGTGATCTCCGGTCCTGGCGTGGTCCGGCATGCGGTCGCATTGACGAGACCGATCGGCAGCTCGACGCCGTGACGCCGGCAGAACAGCGACGACCACGCGCCACCCGCGAGCAGCACGGACTGCGCGCGAATGGTCCCCTTCTCGGTGACGACGGCGCTCACCCGTCCCCCTTCCGTCTCGAGCCCGCGCGCGGCGCAGCCCTGAAAAATGGCCACGCCGTGCTTGCGCGCCGCCGTGGCGAGCGCGGGCACCGCCATTGACGGCTCGGCGCGCCCGTCGCTTGGCGTATGCAGGCCGCCGACCCATTTGTCGGCATTGCCGGGCATGCGTTCGGCGATCTCGGCAGGCGTCAGAATGGTGGAATGAACCTGCTGCTCGCGCGCGACGGCGGCCCACCGCTCCCAGCCGGCCAGTTCATCCTTGCTCTTGGTCAGGAACAGCACGCCGGTGCGCCGGAAGCCGGCATCGACGCCGGCATCGTTCTGCATATCCTCCCACAGCCGCAGCGCCTCGCGGGCAAGCGGGATTTCCTCGCGCGCACGGCCCTGCTGGCGGCACCAGCCCCAGTTGCGGCTCGACTGCTCCGCGCCGACATGCCCCTTCTCGACCAGCGCGACCGAATGCCCCTTCTTCGCGAGGTGGTAGGCGGCCGAGACGCCGATGACGCCGCCACCGATGACGACGACATCCGCCTGCGCCGGCAGGCGCTCGTCGCTGGCTATACGGTTGAGCGGCGGGGACATGGTGCTCTCCTGGCAATCGGCCCGATGGAAACCTGCGGGCTCTTCATGAGATGTTCATCCGCGGATCGAGCGCGTCGCGCAGCCCGTCGCCGAGGAAGTTGAAACTGGTCACTGCAAGGGTGATGGCGACGCCCGGCGCGATCGCGAGCCAGGGTGCGCTGGTCAGGTAGATCTGGGCATTGTTGAGCATGTTGCCCCAGCTCGCGGCCGGCGGCTGGATGCCATAGCCGAGGTAGCTGACATAGGATTCAAGCAAGATCGCCTTGGCGACGTTCAGCGTGGCCGCCACCACGATCGGCGCCATCGCATTGGGCACCAGCTCGCGAAACATGATCCGCAGGTTCGACGAGCCGAAGGCAACGGCTGCGATCGCAAAGTCGCGCTGCCGAAGCGAGCGGACCTGAGCCTCGACGACACGGGCGACGCCCATCCACGCGGTGGCCGCGATCAGGACGGTGGTCGTGACCAGACCCGGCTCGATCAGCGCCGCCAGCGCCAGCAGCAGAAAGATCGTCGGGAAGCACAGCACCGCGTCGACAAGCCGCATCAGCACCGCGCCGAGAACACCGCCATAGAAGCCGGCGAATGCGCCGACGACAATGCCGACGGCCATCGCAATCCCCATTGCGACGATGCCGATCGAGAGCGACACGCGACCTCCCATCATCAGCCGTGCCAGCACGTCGCGGCCGAGTTCGTCGGTGCCCAGCAGATGAGCGCCCGACAATGGTGGCGCGAACCGCTTCAGGACGTCGATGTAGGTATCGTCGAACGGCAGCAGGTAAGGACCGAGCATCGACGCAAGGACAAGGACGAGGATGGTCACAGCACCTGCCATGGCCAGTCGATGACGCCGGAACCGGCGCCAGGCCGCCTGGCCCGGACTAGGATGAACGACTTGCAAGACCGCGGTGCTCATCGCCTATCCCACCCGGATGCGCGGATCGACGACGGCATAGAGGATGTCGGCGATGAGCGAGCCGAGCAGCACCATCGTCGCCGAGAACATCAGGATGCCCATCACCACCGGATAGTCGCGATAGCCGATGGAATCGAGGAACAGCCGACCCATGCCCGGCCAGGTGAACACGGTCTCGGCGACGAGGGCGCCTCCAAGCAGCGTCGGAAACTGAAGACCGGCGACGGTGATCATCGGCAGCAGCGCGTTGCGCAGCGCATGCCGCGTCAGGACGCGCCATTGCGGAATCCCCTTGGCCCGTGCGGTGCGGATGTAGTCCTGATTGATCACCTCGAGCATCGACGAGCGCATGAAACGGCCCCACATCGCGGTCTCGACCAGCGCCAACACCACGGCGGGCGCGATCAGGTGATGCAACAGGTCGAGGAAGGAGCCGTCGCCGACGGTTTCCCGGTCGCCGGCCGGAAGCCAGCCGAGCTTCACCGAGAAGACGTAGATCGTGACGAGCCCGAACCAGAAGGTCGGGATCGACAGCGCGATCATGGCGCCGACCGTCGCCAGCGTATCGAACAGCGAGTAGCGTCGCAGCGCACCGAGCACGCCGATCCACGAGCCGAGCAGCACCGCAATGATGGTCGCGGTCGCCATCAATTCGAACGTGGCGCCCAGATGCGAACCAATGACGGACAGCACCGCCTCGCCGTCGCGGTAGGAGTGGCCCCAGTCACCCCCGAGCATGCGGCTGAACCAGTCGAGATACTGGATCGGCAGCGGACGATCGAGCCCCAATTGCCGGGAGACGCGATCGAGATCCTCCTGCGTCATCTGCGCGGAGGCTGCGTATTGCGACAGCGGACCGCCGGGCGCCAGATGCAGGATGGCAAAGCCGATCGCCGAGACGATCACCAGCAGCATAATCGCCTGCGCCAGGCGATTGGCGACGTAGCGGGCCATCTCAGGCGATCTCGCGGGCTGGACGCATCAGGCCCAATACCATTCGCGGATATTCCAGCAATTGATCGAGGTGTTGATGTTGGGGCGGAAGCCTTGCAGCCCCTCCTTCACGCCCTCGGCAATGAAGCCCTGGAATAGCGGCAGGATAGCGAGGTCGTTACGGATCAGTTTCTGGAGATCGCCGTAGGTTGTCTTGCGCTGCGCAAGGTCGAACTGCCTGGCACCCTCGGCGAGCAACCGGTCGGCCTCCGCGCTCTGGTACTGATAGGTGTTGTAGCCGCGCCCGCCCTTGGCGGGAATGGCGCCGGAGCCGAAGCGCGGTGTCACGTCGGGGTCGCTGCCCAGCATGAAGTTCACCGACACCAGCACCGAGTTGAACTTCGATTGCAGCCAGTAGTCGCCCCAAATGACGGCAGCCGGCATGTTGTTCACCCGCATCGCAGCGCCGATCGCGCGCCAATCCTGGATCAGCAATTGCTGGGTCTGTTCGCGGACGGCATTGCCCGACGTCGTCGAGTTGGTGAATTCGAGCTTCACGCCGCCCTTCTCGCGTATACCGCCGGCGCCCCGCGTCCATCCGGCGGCATCGAGCAGCGCATTGGCCTTGGCCGGATCGTAGTTGTGCTGAGGCAGACCCTGCTGGAACGACCAGGCCTGTTGCGGCACGAAGCTCTCGGTCAGCGTCGGCAGGCCGTAGTTGAGCGCATCGATGATCGCCTTCTTGTTGATCGCGAAATAGAGCGCCTCGCGCACGGCGCGGTCGGCGAACGGACCGAATTCGAGGTTCGGCGCCACATGCTCCACCGAGGACGTCGAGGAGACGAAGACCTTCCGGCCGCGCAGCGCCTTCGCCTCCTGCACGAAGTTCGGCAAGATGCCTTGCAGGCCGGTGTAATCGACCTGACCGGTGCGGAACTGGGTGTAGAGAACCGTGAGGTCGGGGATATATTTGAAGACCACGCGCTCCAGATAAGGCCCCTTGCCGTGGTAACCGGCATGGGCACTCAGCTGGATATGGTCGCCGGGCACGCGTTCACCCCAACGGAACGGTCCGGTGCCGACGGGCGCGTTGTGGAACGGCGACGCGTTCGGATCCGACAGCTTCTCCAGGATGTGCTTTGGCACCATGAAGGTCAGCGACAGGATCGACAAATAGGGCGAATAGGGAGCCTCCATTCGCCAATGAATTTCGTCCGGCGCGACGACCTTGACGTCCTTCACCAGGCTGTGGCCGACGCGACTGCGCGCGCGGAAGTCCGGATTATTGTTCAGCTCAAGGGAGAACTTGACGTCGTCGGCGGTGAACGGCGTGCCGTCATGCCACTTCACGTCGCTGCGCAGCTTGATCTTCCAGGTCAGCCCGTCGGCCGACAATCCGCCGTTCTCGATGGTCGGGACCTCGCGGGCGAGATCGGGAACGAACTTGCCGTCGGGATCGATGAACCAGAGCGGCGAGAACACCTGCCACCAGATGCCCTGATCGACCTCGATGCCGGGCATCAGCGGATGGAAGACGGTCGGCTCCTGCGACAGCGCGGCAATCACCTGGCCGCGCGGCTTGTCCGGAGGATTGGTTGGACGTTCGGTCTGGGCATGGGCTGCGCCCGAGAGACTCCAGCCCGCCGCAGCGCCCGCGCCGATCTGAATGAACTGGCGGCGGTTCGGAATGCCGAGGCCCAGTGCCCGAACGCCGAACTTGCCGGTTTCGCCTGCCATGACCACTCTCCGATTTTTTGCGCACGGCACCCTCTCCCGCGCCCCGACACCCGGCAAAGGGGACAGGATTGGAATTTAGTGCTTCTAAATTTTTCGAAAGAAATTTCATCACGACTAAATACAGCTGTCAATCACATTGCTAGTATGCGCAGCCTTTTCACTCTGACTAAACTTCGCCGGCAGATGCGGCGCGACAATGCGCGGGAGAGCAACATGGATGGGCGCGGCGACGCGAACGTTCCGAAGAACGCCTCAACGATCGACGGCGACGAGGCGATCGACCAGCGCCTCGGCGAGACTGTGCGCCTGCTTCGTCAGCGTGCTGGCCTCTCGATCCAGGACGTTGCCAATCGCACAGGCCTGTCGACCGGCATGATCAGCCAGCTCGAACGCGCACGCGCCATGCCCTCGGTGCGTACGCTGCGCCTTCTCAGCATCGCCCTCGACGTGCCGATTTCCTATTTCTTCGAAGCGAGCGATGCGGGCGAGCCGCAACGCTACATCGTGCGAAAGAACAATCGGCGGCTGCTTCGGCTCACGGCCAGCGGCGTCGTCAAAGAAGCGCTCACGCCGGCCGGGAAAGGCGAACTCGAACTGTACGAGCTCACGCTCAACCCGGGCGGCTCGTCGGGCACCGATTTCTTCCAGCACACCGGCGAAAAGGCCGGCTACATCCTGTCCGGCAGCCTGCGTCTGTGGCTCGACCATCAGGCCCATCTGCTCGAGGCCGGCGACAGCTTCCGCTTCCCGAGCATCGTGCCGCACATGTTTGACAATCCGACACAGCAGGTCGCTCGCGTCATCTGGGTGACCACGCTGCACCAGGCCGATCCGCCGGCCGGTTGACGTCGGGCTGCGGCCGCTCAGCCCTTGAGCGCCGTCACCACCACTTCGATCAACGCACCGCCGCCGAGATCGGCGACGCCGACCGTTGCCCGCGTCGGCAGATTGTCGCCGAAGAACTCGATCCAGGCCGCGTCCATCTCCTTCTTCGCGGAGAGATCGGTGACGAAGATCGACGCGCTGACGACGCGCGACGGGTCGGTCCCCGCCTCCTTCAGATAGCCGGCGATCTTGCCGAGGATGTTCTGGGTCTGCGCGCCCATCGAGACGCTGGTGTCGTCGGCGATGGTGCCGCCGATGAAGACGAAGCCGTTGGCTTCGACGGCGCGGTGCATGATCGGGGTGCGGATGCTGCGGGTGATGCTCATGATGTCCTCTCGTTAGAGCGCGGAAGGATGGAAACGGTCGATGCCGAGCGCACCGATCCGGGTCTGGGTGCCGCCGTTGACGATCAGCTCGGCCATCACGGCGCCGGCGCCGGGACCGAGCTGGAAGCCGTGCAGCGAGAAGCCGAACTGATGGTAGAGGCCCTTGTGAAGGGCGCTGGGTCCGAAAACCGGCAGATCATCCTGTGTCTTGGCCTCGATGCCGGCCCAGGCGCGGACGATGGTTGCGCCGCGCATCACCGGAAACAGCTCGAACACGGTGCGTGCGCTGACGGCGAGGCCGCGCCAATCCAGCACGGTCTCGTTGCGATCCTGATCAGGCGTCGCCAGATGGCCGCCGCCGATCAATACGGTGCCGTTCTTGAATTGCTTGAAGGACAGCTTGCGGCCGCGCAGGATCACGACGGGATCGATGAAATGCGGCACGCGCGAGGTGATCATCAGCATCGGCGCCACCGTCTCGACCGGGACCGGCTCGCCGAGACCGGCCGCGATCCGTCCGGCCCACGCTCCGGCGGCGTTGACGAGAACAGGCGCGGCATAGCTGTCCGCACCGACATCGACCTGCCAGAGCCCGTCGTGCTGCCGGATGTTGCGCGCGGCCACACCCTCGCGCACCGTGGCACCGAGCTGTTCCGCCTTGCGCCGAAACGCGGTCGTGGTCTGCGCGGGATTGGCCGCGCCGTCGCGGCGCGAGACCACGCCGCCCGGACAGGTGTCGGCCACTGCCGGCACCAGCCGCCGCAGCTCGGCGCCGTCGATCAGCTCCTCATGGGTGAAGCCGAGCGCGTTCAGCTCCGCAACCCGTGCCCGGCATGTCGCGAGCTCCGTGTCATCCTCGGCGACCAGCACCTGGCCGCGGCTCTCGAAGCTGCAATCGTCGTCGAGCAGCGCTTCGATCCGCTCCCAGATTGCCATCGAACGGATCGACAATGGAATCTCGGCGACATGGCGCGCGAGCTGTCGGACACCGCCGGCATTGACGCCCGAGGCGTGGCGGCCGGCATAGTCCTTCTCGATCAGCACGGGCTTCATGCCCGCGAGGCAAAGATGAAGTGCGGTCGAGCATCCGTGGATGCCGCCGCCGACGACGATCGCATCCACAAGCCTGGTCATCCGCGCACCACCGCCTTGACGTCGTCTTCGGTCTTCGGACCGGCGGCAAGCTCGGCGAGCGTGATCGGCTTCACCGGCGCGCGCAGCCGGTAGTAACCGATCTCCTGCGGGCACTTGCCGCGGGCCTGCGCCATCAATTCGGTGACGGTGAGGCCGCACAACCGCCCCTGGCATGGTCCCATGCCCGTGCGGCGATAGGCCTTGAGCTGATTGGGACCGGTCGCACCGATCGCAACGGAGTCGAGGACGTCCTGCGCGGTGACCTCCTCGCAGCGACAGACGATGGTGTTGCCTGAGGGAATGCGAAACTGCGGCGCCGGGCGGAACAGCACGTCGAGAAAGCTGCGGCCGCGCTCGGCCTGCGCCAGTGCCGTCCTGACCACGTTCTCGGCGTCGAGTTTTGCAATCGCAGCCGGCGCAAGGGATTCGACGGCGGCACGCGCGGCGATCCGCCCGCGCAGCACCGCAACGGCAGCGCCGCCGATCCCGGCGCCGTCACCGGCGATCGCGATGCCCACGACCGACGTGTTGCCATCGGCATCTGTTAGCGGCGACCAGCAGAGCTGCCGGTCATCCCAGTGATGCTCGACGCCCGCGGCCATGGCGAGGTTGACGTTGGGCACGACGCCCTGATGCAGCAGCAAGAGATCCGCCGGAATGGTCTCGCGATGTCCTCGCGCGGCATAGGTCACGCTGGCCAACTGCCCCTCGCCGGACGCGACGAGTTCGCTGACGCCAGTGACGACACGCGCCTTCGCCTTCACCTCGCGCATCATCGCAAGCCCCTTTGCGAAGTAGGGCGACGTCACGAAGTCCAGGGCGTAAGGTAGCGCCGCAAAATAATTGCCGCGCTCGGTCGTATCGAGAATGCAGTCGATCCGGCCGCCCAGCCGCAGGATCTGGGCCGCAAGCAACCACAGCAGCGGCCCCTGCCCCGCGATCACGGTGCGCCCGTCCGGCACCAGGCCCGACGACTTCAGCATCGTCTGCGCGGCACCCGCGGTCATCACGCCGGGCAAGGTCCAGCCCGGAATCGGAAACGGCCGCTCCAGCGCGCCGGTCGCGAGGATGACGCGGCGCGCGGTGACGAAAGCCGAGGCGCCACCGGAGGAGACGGCGATCTCGAGACGGCGATCGAGGCTCCAGACAGTTGCGCGCTGGATGATCTCGGCGCCGCTCGCTTGCGCCTCCTTGACCAGATCGGCACCGGCCCAATAGTCGGCGCCAAGCTGCTCCGGCGCGGTCACCGGTGTCGATGCAATGGCGCGCCACACCTGGCCGCCGGGACCTGCATTCTCATCAAGCAGCAGCGTCGACAGGCCGGCTTGCGCCGTCGTCGCGGACGCGGCGAGCCCGGCAGGCCCTGCCCCGATCACCACGACATCATAGCTGTCGCGCTTCGGCGTCGTGGTCATTTCCCGATCTCCCGCTTGCCCTTCTGGATCTCGATCTGCATGCCATCGGCAACCGGCACCAGGCAGCCCTGGCGGTTGCCGACGCCGTCGATGGTGACGAGGCAGTCGAAGCACACGCCCATCATGCAGTAGGGCAGCCGCGGTGCGCCGCTGACCGCGGTGGCGCGGCGGACGTCGCGGCCGGAGGCGAGCAACGCTGCGGAGACCGTGTCGCCTTGGCGCGCCGCGACGGCGGCGCCGTCGACGAAGATCTGCACAGACAGTCGATTATCCTGGTCGGATCGCTTGAACATTGGAACCGCTGGCTCCTTCCTCAGGTCAGTACTGGTTGTTGACGACAGCGCTGTCGCCGGCGAAGCGGCGCGCCGAGAAGGCGCCGACCAGCTCCGGCTCGAGCGCGCCGGCTGCGACCATGCGCGCGACGTCGAAGGCGTGGTTGGAGGCGAGCGTCACGCCGGAATGGCAGCAGGCCACGAATGCGCCCGGATGCGTTTCCGACTGGTCATAGATCGGGAAGCCGTCCCGCGGCATCACGCGGATGCCGGCCCAGCTCCTGACCACGTTGAGCCGCGCCAGATGCGGGAACATGCGCTGGGCGCGGTCCGCCATCACGGCGCTGATCGAATGCTTCAGCGTGCGGTCGTCGAGCTCGTCTTCCTTGCTGTCGCCGATCATCACCGTGCCCTCGTCGGTCTGGCGGATCGTGGTCAGCGGATGCGGCAGGAACGGCATCGTGCGCTCGGTGACCACGATCTGACCGCGTGTCGGGCCCATCGGCGCCGCGAGACCCACCTGTGGTGCGAGCGTCTGGTTGGCGTTTCCGGCCGCGAGCACGATCTTGCCGGCACGGATCTCGCCCTTCGGCGTCGACAGGCGGAATTCACCGCCATCGCGGGCGATCGCCGAGACCGGACGTTCCGGGAAATAGTCGATGCCGAATTGCCGGAAGCCGGCGTGGAACGCGCGGTAGGTGCGCAGCGAGTTCACATGGCCGTCGAGCGGACAAAAGCTGCCGCCGGAGACCTGCGGGCCGATCAGCGGCAGCATCTTCCTGACCTCGGAGGCCGACAGCATCTCCATCCTGTAGTCGGCCGCGCCAACCTGGTTGTGCATGCGCGTGACGAGCTGGCCGCGCTGCTCGAACTCGGCCTCGCCGAGCGTCAGATGGAAGCCGCCGTTGCGCTGGTGGCTCACGTCGAGGCCGGTCTGTTCCTTGAGTTCGGCCGCAAGCCTCGCCCAGCTTTCCGAGGCCCGCACCGTCCACACCGTATAGGCCGGCATGCCGAGCCCCTTGCTCTGCACCCAGACCAACGCAAAATTCGCACGCGAGGCGCGCTTGGCGATGTCGCCCTCGTCGAGCACGGCGACCGTCTTGCCGAGCCGGCCAAGCCCCCATGCGATCGCGGAGCCGAGCAGTCCGCCGCCGACGATCGCGACGTCATAGTCCCTGTGCATGGGTTCTCCTATCGCCCGGTGTCGCTCTTGCCGGCGAGCACGCGGTCGAGCCCGTAGAAGCGGTCGAGCAGAATGAGGGCAGTCATGGTCACGGCGATCACGCAGGCCGAGACTGACGTCACCAGCGGATCGATGTTGTCCTGGATGTAGAGGAACATGCGCACCGGCAAGGTCTCGGTGCCTGGCGCAGCGAGGAAGACGGTCATGGTCAGATCGTCGAACGACTGGATGAAGGCCAGCGCCCAGCCGCTGATGACGCCGGGCAGAATGAGCGGCAAGGTCACGCGGCGGAACAGGGTCCAGCCGCCGGCGCCGAGCGAGATCGCCGCCATCTCGACCGACCGGTCCATGCCGGTGGTGGCCGCGAGCGTCAGCCGCAGCGCGAACGGGAACACTACGATGACATGGGCTGTGATAAGCGCCGGAAAGCCGCCGCCCATCCCGATCGAGGTGAAGAAGCGCAGGAAGGCGATGCCGAGCACGACATGCGGAATCATCAGCGGCGACAGGAACAGCGCCGCGAGCGCATCGCGGCCGCGGAATCGATAACGTGCGATCGCGAGCGCCGCCGGCACGGCGAACAACAGCGCCACGAAGGAGGACAGCGCGCCGAGGCCGAGGCTGATCCAGAATGCGTGCACGAATTCCGGATACTCCGCGATCTCCCTGAACCAGCGCAACGAGAAGCCATGGGTCGGCAGCGACAGATAGCCCTCGGGCGTGAAGGCCACCAGGCAGACCACGACGATCGGCGCCAGCATGAAGACGACGAACAATGTGTGGAAGATCAGCGCCAGCGGGCCGTTCCGTCTCATCGGAACACCTCCGCATAGCGCCGCTCGATCAGCGCGTTGCTGCCGAGCACGATCAGCGCCAGCGCGATCAGCAGCAGCACGGCGACGGCAGCACCAAGCGGCCAGTTCAGCGTGTTGAGGAACTCGTCATAGGCGAGCGTCGCCGCGACCTTGAGCCGGCGCCCGCCGATGATCGCCGGTGTCGCGAACGCACTCGCCGACAGCGAGAACACGATGATCGCGCCCGACAGCACGCCCGGCATGATCTGCGGCAGGATGATGCGGCGGATGATGGTCGGCGCGCTGGCGCCGAGCGACAGCGCGGCGTTCTCGATCTGCGGATCGAGCCGTTGCAGCGCGGCCCACACCGACAGCACCATGAACGGCATCATGACATGGGCGAGCGCGACCACCATGCCGGTCTCGGTGAACATGAAACGCAGCGGCGTTGCGATCAGGCCGAGCGACATCAGGAGCTTGTTGACGAGCCCGTTGCTGCCGCCGAACAGCAACGCCCAGCCGAGCGTGCGGGCCACCACCGAGATCAACAGGGGCCCCAGGATGACGAGCAGGAAGATACTCTTCCAGGGGCTGCTCATCCGGTTGAGGATATAGGCTTCCGGCGCGCCGAGCACGGCGGTGATCAGGGTGGTGAGCAGCGCGATGCGGAATGTCCGCCAGAACATCTCGGCATAGTACGGATCGGTGGCGATTTCACGCCAGTTCTTCAGGATGAAGACCGGCTCGATGCCCTTGTACTGGCCCCAGTCGTGGAACGACAGCATCACGGTCATCGCCAGCGGAATCACCAGCACGCCTAAGAACAGCACCAGCGCCGGCGCCGTCAGCAACCAGGGCGCGCCGCTCGCCTGCCCATCCGCCGCAGCGCTCGCCGGAGCCGTGTCGACGACTGCGCTCATGCGGCGCCTCCGGCCCGCAGGCTCATGTCATCGTGGCGCCAGGCGAGCCGAACGGCGTCCCCTTCCACCGGCTGGGGCTGGCCGTCGTTCTGCCGGATCACGATCGCGGGGCCGCATTCGCTCTCGCATTGGAACAGCCAGTGATTGCCCTGGAAGATTCGCGTCACGATTTTGGCGGCCAGCCCAGCGTCGCCGAACCCGATCCGCTCGGGGCGGATGCTGATCGTCACTGGACCGCTGATCCCGGCCGGCGCTGGTGCATTCCACGAGCCTGCGACCAGCCGCGCGGGCGCGGCTGAACGATCGACCGTCGCGGCAAAATCATTGGTCTTGCCCAGGAACTGCGACACGAACGCCGAGGCCGGCCGTTCATAGGTATCCTGCGGCGTGCCGATCTGCTCGATGCGGCCCTGGCTCATGACGACGATCCGGTCGGACAGCGACATCGCCTCGTTCTGGTCGTGGGTGACCAGGATCGTGGTGGTGCCGAGCGTGCGCTGGATCTGGCGCAGCTCGATCTGCATGCCCTCGCGCAGCTTGGCGTCGAGATTGGACAACGGCTCGTCGAGCAGCAACACACTCGGCCGGATCACCAGCGCGCGGGCGAGCGCGACGCGCTGCTGCTGTCCCCCCGACATGCGACGCGGATAGCGCTCCTCATAGCCGGCAAGGCCGACCATCGCGAGCGCGGCGCGGACACGCTCGGCACGTTCGGCGCGCGCAACGGCGCGCATCTCGAGGCCGAAGGCGACGTTCTCGGCCGCCGTCATATGCGGAAACAGCGCGTAGCTCTGGAACACGATGCCAAGCCCGCGCTTTGCGGGGGGCACCGCGGTGAGATCCTTGCCCTCGAGCCGGATCGCACCGCGCGACGGATCGAGAAAGCCCGCGATCATCTGCAAGGTCGTGGTCTTTCCGCATCCGGACGGACCGAGGAAGGAGATGAACTCCCCCTTGCCGACCGCAAGGCTGAAATCGTCAACGACGGTCTGCGCGCCGAACTGCTTGGCGACGCGATCGAGCTCGAGATAGGCCATGGATCCCGCTCCGCGCTGCGATCGGCTCAGCGCTCGACCTCGCGATTCCAGCGCTTGGTCCACTCCTCGCGCTTGTCGTTGATGACGCTCCAATCGGGCGTATAGAGCTTGGCGGCGCGATCGCCGATCGGCGCCATCTTGCCGAGTTCGGGCGGGACGACCACCGATTTCAGCACCGGACCGTAGCCATAGTCCTTCAGCATCACGAGCTGGATCTTCGGCTCGAGCAGTTTGCGGATGAAAACCGACGCGAGCGGTGAGGCGTTGGGCTTGGCGATCGGGCACGCGGCGGTCAAGAGCGTGACCGCGCCTTCCTTGGGATAGACGAAGTCGACGGGAAAGCCGGTGTTGGCGAAGCTCTGCACGCGCCCGGTCCCCCACACCGCCAGCACGGCCTGGCCGGACTGGAACAGCTCGGTCATCTTGCCCGGCGAAGGCTCATAGGCCAGCACGTTGGAATTGATCTCATCCTTGAAGATATTGAATCCCGCATCGACATTGGATTCGCTGCCGCCATTCATCTTCGCGAGCATCAACAACGCGTGCAGGCCGTAGGTGTTGTTGATCGGCGGGATGACGAGCTTGTTCTGGTACTTTGGATCCTTGAGATCGTTCCATGAGGTCGGCGGCGCCCAACCCTTATCGGCAAAAACCTTGGTGTTGTACATCAGGCCGGTCGCGACCAGGCCGGTGCCGACGGCACGATCGTCCTTGAAGCGCGCCGCGTCGTAGAGATCGGCCGGCAGGCCATCGACCTTGCCGCAGAAACCGAGCTGGATCGCCTGGTACATCGGACCGTCGTCGACAATGGCGACATCGATCTGCTGGTTACCCTTCTGCGCCTGCAATTTCGCCAGCGTGTCCGTCGAGTTTCCGGCGACATATTCGACCGTGACGCCGTTCGCCTGCTCGAAAGCCGGTATCACCTCGTCGCGCATCGTCTTCTCGAACGAACCGCCATAGCCGGCGACATAGAGGGTCTTTTGCTGGGCCGAGACATCCGACGGAAATGCAGCGAGCGCTATGATGCTGGCCGCGGCGAGAAGGCTGAAAGGCTTCATCTGGACTGATCTCCACCCAAAGGAGGCCCTGCGGCCTCGGTTTGCTGCAAAAACGGGCTATGTCCGGCACTGCTGAAAAAGATCGCAACAGCCCCTTCCGTCGTCCAATGAATAATGGCACCATCTGCATGCCGAAATGTTATGAATAGGTTTTTGGGATGGTGCGGATCAACCCGCGGCAGGTGGAAGCCTTCCGCGCGATGATGCTGACCGGCAGCGTGACCGAGGCCGCCAAGTTGATGGCCGTGACGCAGCCGGCAGTCAGCCGGCTGCTGCGCGATTTCCAGGCCCTGCTGAAGATGGAGCTGTTCGAGCGACGCGGCACTGGCCTCGTGCCGAGCGCCGCCGCGACCGCGCTCTACACCGAGGTCGAGCGCTCTTTCGTAGGCCTCGAACGCATCACGGCGGCGGCGGAGGAAATCCGCGGCCGCCGCACCGGCACGTTGCGGGTCGCAGCGCTGCCGGCGCTCTCCAACGGCTATCTGCCGCGGCTCGCCGGGCGCTTCCTGAAAGAACGGCCCAACCTCAACCTCGCCTTCTTCGGCGTGATTTCGCCGATTGTGGTCGACTGGGTGCTGAACAATCAGTGCGACCTCGGTTTTGCCGAAGTACCTATCGCGCATTCCGGCCTGCCCAGCATGCGGCTGCCGGCACCGGGGCGCGTCGCAGTGCTGCCGGCCGGACATCGCCTCGCGGCAAAAGACGTTCTGGAGCCGCGCGATTTCGAGGGCGAGACGTTCGTATCGCTGTCGGCCGGCTCGACCGGCCGACACCTGATCGACCAGGCCTTCAACCGCGACGATGTCCGCCGCGTGTTGCGGGTCGAAACCCACCTCTCGGAGATCATGTGCGGGATGGTGTCGTCCGGCCTCGGGGTTGCGATCTGCGATCCCTTCACCGCGCAGGAATTCGCAACGCGCGGCGTCGTCGTCCGTCGCTTCGTGCCGCGGATCGATTTCGAGTTCGCCGCCGTATTCCCCGCCCAACGCAGCCCGTCGCCGGTGGCGCTGGACCTGGTGGACACCGTGCGGCGGGCGCTCGAGGAATTCGATCGAAATCCGCCCGGTCTGGCGTGTCGACAGGACGAGACCATCGATCAGATCTCGGCGCCGGTCAGTCGCTAAACGCGGCCTGTGCTTCAGGCAGGTCCCAGATCTTGCCGATCGCAGCCGCACCGGCTGATGCAATCGCAGCCTCATCGCCGCTGATGTAGCGGCCCTCGTCGATGAGCACACGTCCATCGACGATCACCTTGTCGATGTTGGCCCGGTTGGCCAGCGCAACGAGCGCGCGCCTCGGATCGTAGAGCGGCTGAAGGTGCGGGTGGGTCAGGTCGACGACGGTGAGATCGGCGGTCGCGCCCGGTGCAATCGTGCCGAGATCGGGACGCTCGATGACGCCGGCCGCGGTCGCGGTGATCGCCTCGATCAGTTCAGGAGAATTCGCGACATCGGCGCGTTGCGACGAGGTCTTCGAGATGAAGGAAGCCGCGTTGAGCTCACCGAGCAGGTCCATGTTGTAGCCGTCGGTGCCGACCACGGTGCGGACCCCGTGTTCGGCGAAGCGGCTGAAAGCAGCGGTCACGCCGGCGCGAGCAAAGACACGCGGGCAATTCAGCACGGTCGCACCGCGCGATGCCATCAGTTTCAGATCGTCGTCGGTGCTCGCGATGCAGTGCGCAGCCAGCAGATCGGGTGCAAGCAGGCCGAGCCAATCGAGATACTCCGCCGGAGTGCGGCCGCCGTAGCGCCTGCCTATGGTCTCGACTTCGGCGCGGCTCTGCGCCAGATGCGTTGTGATGGGAACGCCGAGCTCTCTCGCGCGCGCCGCACAGGCCTTGAGCAGATCCGGCCCGCAGGTATCGGTCGCGTGCGGGCTCATCGCGAGGCCGATGCGGCCGTCGCCGCGGCCGTTCCAGCGTTGATAGAGCGCCTCCCAGGTTGCCATGTCGGCCGCCCCGTCATCGCCGGCATAGCGGACCACGCCGTCGGGACCCGCCTTGGCATCCGAGGTCGAGAACAAATAGGGTGCGCCGTAGAAGCGGATGCCCATCTCTTCCGCGGCGTCGAACATCTCCGGGATCGAATTGCGGAACGGCTCCATCACCGTGGTGGCGCCGCCCTTGAGCAGCTGGAGGATACCGAGCCGCGCGATAGCGAGGCGTTCCTCGGCCGACAGCAGGTCTGCACCGCGCTTGGTCAGCGGCAGCAGCACGGTGTAGACGATGCTCTGGTTGTTGCGGCGGCCGTTGCCATCCTCGGTATGGCTGCGCGCCACCGCCTCGCTGAAGCAGTGATTGTGCAGGTTCAACAGGCCCGGCAGGATGAAGCGGCCCGGCCGGTCATGGACCTGATCCGCGGACGGCTTGTCGCGCGTCACTGCGGCAATCCTGTTGCCCTCGACCAGCACCCAATGGTCGCGCAGAACATCCTGCGCGCCGTCCTTGCGTGACAACACATAGCTTCCGAAGATCGCGATCGTGCTCATGCGGGCCTTACGTTCCAGAACACGGCAGTGCCGTCGAGGATGCCGGTGATGCTTTTGCGATAGGCGGTCGGCTGCTTGTACAGGCCGATCGGGAGATAGGGAATCTCCTCGAATGCCAGCGCCTGGATCGCGCGGCAGATGCGCTGTTGCTCGGCGAGCTCGGACGCGGCCAGCCATTGGCTGCGCAAGCCGCCCATCTTCTCGCTCGCGTACCAGCCGGCGACCTTGCCCTCACCGCGCAGATTGGTATTGGCGGCCGGATTGAGCCAATCGATCCCCTGCCAATTGCCGACGGCAGCGCTCCAGCCGCCCTGCCCGATCGGATCCTTCTTGAGCTGCCGTTGCAGCACGACGGCGAAGTCCAGCCCGGCATATTCGACGTTCATCCCGGCTTTCCGCAACGTGTCGGCGGCGATCTCGCCGAGCGGCCGCTGCGCCAGCGAATTGGTCGGCACCAGGAGCACGATCTTCTCGCCATTGTAGCCCGCGGCCTTGAGATCGGCCTTGACCTTGGCGTAGTCGCGGGGGCCGCGGAAAACGTCGAGGCCGACATCGCTCGCCATCGGCGTGCCGGGGGCGAAGAAGCCGATCGGCGAGGTCTGATAGGCCGGATCGGTGCCCGCCACCGCCGTCATGAAGCTGGATTGATCGATCGCACCCAATAGCGCGCGGCGAACCGCCGGATTGTCGAACGGCGGCTGCAGGTGATTGAGCTTCAGCATGCAGGCATAGCCTTTGGGATCGAGGATCCTCGTCTCGATGTCGCCGGCGGCCTTGATCACCGGCAACAAATCGTGCGGCGTGGTTTCCTGCCAGTCCTGCTCGCCGGTCTGCAGCGCGGCGACGCCGGTGCCGGCGTCCGGCGTGGTGGTCCAGACCACGCGGTCGTAGTGCACGATCTTCGGACCGGCGGTCCAGTCCGGCTTGCCGTCAGTTCGCGGCTGATAGCGGTCGAAACGGGCGTAAGCGTTGCGCGCGCCCTGCACACGCTCATCCGCGAGATAGCGGAACGGGCCGCTGCCGACCACTTCGGTCAGAGGCTTGAAGGGATCCTGACTCGCCAGCCGTTCCGGCATCATGAAGGCGGCGTTGATCGCGGCCTTGCCGAGCGCCTGCGGCAGCAGGGGAAACGGGCGCTTGAGACGGAAGCGGATGGTGCGGTCGTCGGCGGCCAGCAGCTCGTCGGTCGCCGCCATCAGCTCGCCGCCGAAGCCGTCGCGCGCGGCCCAGCGCCTGATGCTCGCGACGCAATCGCGCGCGAGCACGCGTTCGCCGTCGTGCCAGAGCAGGCCATCGCGCAATGTAAGGTCCCACTGCTTTCCGTCATTGGAGACGACATGGCCTGACAGCATCTGCGGCGAGACCTCGAGCGAGGAGCTCATGCCATAGAGCGTGTCGTAGACCATGAAGCCGTGATTGCGCGACACTTGCGCCGTTGAATAGATCGGATCGACGAAGGCGAGATCGATCACCGGGATGAAGCGGAGCGTGGTCTGCTCCTCGGCGCGCAGGATCCCCGGCAGCGATAGCGCCGGCGCGGCAGCTACCGCCTTGAGCAGGGAGCGACGAGAGATCGGCATCGAACGAAACTCCTAGGACGCGAAACGGGCAAGGCGGCCGATCGGTATGCCAAGCACCTCGTCGTCGCGCATCACGGTATGGCCGCGCACGATGGTGGCGACCGGCCAGCCCGTGATCTTCCTGCCGGCGAACGGCGTCCAGCCGCAGGGCGAGACGATCCAGGATTCTTCAATGGTGCGTTTTGCCTTCATGTCGACCAACGTGAAATCGGCGTCATAACCGGCCGCAAGCCGTCCCTTGCCGACGAGGCCGTAGACGCGCGCGGGTCCAGCCGCCATGAGGTCGACGAGGCGCGACAGCGGAAGGCGGCCCGCGTTGACGTGATCGAGCATCACCGGAACCAGTGTCTGCACGCCGGTGAGGCCGGCCGGGCAATCCGGCCAGGGCAGCTCCTTGGCGGCGCGCGAATGCGGCGCATGATCGCTGCCGATGGTGTCGACGATGCCGTCGCGTACCGCAGCCCAGCTCGCTTCCTGGTGGCGTGGTCCACGGATCGGCGGGTTCATCACGCCAAACCCCCTGAGCGTGTCGTAGCAATCGGGCGCCACCTGGGTCAGATGGTTGACCAGCACCTCGACGGTCGCGACGTCGCGATGATCACGCAGATAGGTCAGCTCCTCCGCCGTCGAGACGTGCAGGATGTGCGCCGGGCGTCCGGTCTTGCGGGCAAGAGCCATCAGGCGCCTTGTGCCGAGAAAGGCACATTCCTCGTCGCGCCACTCCATGTGCGAGCGATGCGGCATGCCGCGCGAGAACATCGGCTTGCGCGCCTGGAGCCGGTATTCGTCCTCGCTGTGGTAGGCGATGCGGCGTCGGCCCGCCCGCATCACGCGTTCCAGATGCTCGTCGTCCTCGACCAGCAGCGAGGCCGTCGACGATCCCGCGAACACCTTGATCGCGCACACACCAGGTTCGCTTTCGAGATGGGCGAGCTCGCCGATATTGGTCTTGGCGCCGGCGATATAGAGGCCGATGTCGCACCAGCTCTGCTGCTCGGCGAAGCCGCGCTTCCAGTCGAGCCGCTCCTGATCGACGATCGGCGGGTTGGTGTTGGGCATGTCGAACAGCGTGGCAATGCCGCCGAGCACGGCGCCGCGGGTGCCGGTCGCAAGCGTCTCCACCGAGGGATCACCGGGGTCGCGCAGATGGACGTGGCTGTCGATCAGGCCGGGCAGGACGTGAAGGCCGCTGGCGTCGACCACCTGGTCGGCGGTGTCGGCCGAGGTCGCCGCCAGCGTCGCGATGCGGCCGCCGGAGACGCCGACATTGGTGGCGTCCTCGCCCCACGGAGTGACGCAGGTGCCGTTCCGGATCAAAAGATCAAAGTGCATTATCAGCCTTTCACACTCTCAAGAGAACAGCACCGATCGCGGCGGCGACCGCCTGCTGCGCCGGCTCGACCACGGGCACCCCGATCGCAGCTTCGATCGGCGCGCGGTGCGAGGCCATGCCCGCGCAGCCCATCACGACGACATCGGCGCCGCGTTGCGTGACCAGCGCCCTGCCCGCTTCGATCAGGCGCTCGCGGATATCGGCGCCCGCCGTCTCGGCTGCGCTCGCGCCCACCGACCAGCTCCCCGCATAGCGGCCGTCGACACTCATCTGCCGTACCATGCGTTGCTGGCGCCGAATGCTTTGCGGCGACAGCGCGATGATGCCGAAGCGCTCGCCCAGGGTCAGGGCGCGCAGAATGCCCCATTCGGCGATGCCCATCACCGGCCGACCGCCTGCCGCCTCACGCACCGCATGCAGCCCGGGATCGCTGAAGCAGGCGATCACGAAGGCGTCGGCGTCCTCGCGCGCGACACGGCCCACGAGCGGCATGACGACGCTGTCGGCATCGCGCTGCGTGGTGACGCTGGGTGGGCCTTCGGCCAGACCTATGACGTCGATCTCCGGACCGCCGGCGATCCTGAGCGGCGCGACAGCCTCGTCGATCGCTGCGGTGACCGCGGCCGACGAGTTCGGATTGATGGTCAGGATACGGCGGCGGGTCATGCTCGGCTCAGCGATCGGCGGCCTCGTGGCGCTGGAAGTTGCCGGCGATCGCCTCGCCGGTGGTGATCCAGAGGTCCGGACAGGATTTTGCGTAGGTCAGGAATTCGCGCAACAGACGAAGTCGCATGGGACGGCCGCTGCATTGCGGATGCAGCACGGTCGTCACCATCGCGCCCCAGTCCCTGACCTCGTCGAGCTCGTCCTTCCAGATCGAGAGCACGTGCTCCTTGGGAAAGATCGACCGCGGGCTGAAGCGTGCCGAGAGGCCGTGCATCCAGTCGTCATAGCTCGCCGTCACCGGCAGCTCGATCGTGCCCGGCCTGCCGTCGGCGAGACGATGGCGATAGGGCCGCACATCGTCGCGGAACGAGGATGTGTAGACAATGCCATGGCGCATCAGCGCGGCGCGCAGCTCCTCGGTGAATTCACCGTATGGCGCGCGATATCCGATCGGCTTGACGCCAAGCCGCCGCTTCAGCGCCTCGAAGCCACGCTCCAGCTCTTCCTCGATCCAGGGATCACCAGGATCGGGCAGCAGATGGTGGTAGCCGTGATGGCCGATCTCGTGACCGGCCTTGAGGATCGACTCGGCCATTGCCGGGTGCGCATCGACCGACCAGCCGGTGACGAAGAACGTCGCCTTGAGATCGAGCTGATCGAGCAGCTCCAGCAGCTTCGGCGTGCCGACGCGCGCTTCATAGCCGCCATAGCTCATCGTGATCAGGCGCTGGGCGTGCACGGCGTCCTTGCCGGTCCAGGCGCTTTCCGCATCCACGTCGAAGGACAGGAACATCGCCGATGTGTACGGCTTGGGCCAGGGATAGTCAGGTGCGGGATCCGCGGTGTTGGCCGGGACGAGCGGGATGCTCGCAAGTGCCTTACTGTCCAGCATTGATGGTCGCCTTTTCTAGTCCGTTGTCGTTCAATTTCCACTTCGCAAGCAGCGCGCGGTAGCTGCCATCAGCGATCAACGCGTCGAGCGCCTCGACCATCGCCTGCTGCAGCGCCTTTTCCTTGACCGGCAGCGCAATCCCCGTGAACCCCGACGCGAAGGTCTCGCCGACCGGCGTGTAGGCGCCGGGCTCGAGATCCATGATGTAGGGCAGCGTCTCGCTGCCCTGGACCGCGGCGTCGATGCGCCCCTGCTTGAGCTGGGTGCGGGCATCGGCCGAACCGTCGGTGCCGACGAACTGGATCGCATTGCCGCCGCAATGCGCTTCGCTCCACGCCGCGATTTCCTTGGGGAACGCGGTGCGGCGGCTGGCGCCGACCTTCTTGCCGCACAGCGCGACCGCGTCCTTGAATTCCGCCGCGCGCGATTGCTGGACGAAGAAATGCGGCCCGCTGCGCAGATAATCGACGAAGCTCGCCGCCTCGTGCCGGCTCGCATAATCGGTCATACCGGACAGGATGGCGTCGACGCGGCCGGTCGCGATCGACGGCATGAACTGGTCGAAGCTGGTCTCCTGCCATTCGAACTTGATGCCGAGCTTGCGGCCGAGCGCCTCGCCGAGATCGATGTCGAACCCGGCCAGCGCGCTGGTGGCAGGATCGCGGAACTCCATCGGCGGATAGTTCGGCACGATGGCGACCTTGATGCTGCCGCGCTTGGCAAGTTCCGCCGGCAATTCGATCGCCACCGCCGCGGCGGTCGTAGCAAAAACGAGGGTCGTTGCAACAAGGAGCCTGATCATAGTGTCCCCATTCAGATCACCGCCGACAGAAACGCCTTGGTGCGCGCCTCGCGCGGCGCGCCGAGCACGTCCGACGCCTGTCCGGATTCGACGATCGCGCCCTGGTCCATATAGACGACGCGGTCCGCGACCTCGCGTGCAAAGCCGAGCTCATGCGTCACCACCATCATGGTCATGCCGCTCTGCGCCAGCTCCTTCATGACCGCAAGCACTTCGCCGACGAGCTCCGGATCGAGTGCGCTGGTCGGCTCATCGAACAACATCAGCATCGGCTTCATGGCAAGCGCCCGCGCGATCGCCACGCGCTGCTGCTGGCCGCCGGAGAGCTGCGCCGGATAGGACTCGGCCTTGGCCGCAAGCCCGACGCGCCGGAGCAGCTCGATCGCTTCAGTGCGAACTTCATCGAGCTTGCGGCCCTGGACCTGTACCGGGCCTTCGGTGATGTTCTCGAGCGCGGTCTTATGCGGAAACAGGTTGAAGCGCTGGAACACCATGCCGGTCTTCAGGCGCTGCCGGCCGATCTCCCGCTCGGTGAGACGGTGCAGTCGCCCGCCTTGCTCGCGCACGCCCAAAAGCTCGCCGTCGAGCCAGATCCCGCCGCTGTCGATCGCGGTGAGCTGGTTGACGCAGCGGAGCAGCGTGGTCTTGCCCGACCCCGATGCGCCGATCAGGCACATCACCTCGCCGGGCCAGACGTCCAACGAGACCCTTTTGAGAGCCTGAAACTCGCCAAAATGCTTGCTGACGGAGCGGATCGCGACGAGGGGTTTTGTCATCGGGCCAACCGCATTGTGCCGCGGGCAAAGCGGCGCTCGAGCAGCATCTGCAATGGCGTCAGGATCGACACCACGAGCAGGTACCAGAAGCCGGCGACGATCAGAAGCTCGATCACGCGCGAATTGGCGTAGTAGATGTTCTCGGCGTTGTGCAGCACCTCCGGATACTGGATGACGCTGGCAAGCGATGTTGCCTTGACGAGGCCGATGAACTCGTTGCCGATCGGCGGGATCACCACCCGCATCGCCTGCGGCAAGATGATCCGCCACAGCGCCCGCAGCCGTCCCATGCCGATCGCCTGCGCCGCCTCATATTGCCCGATGTCGACCGAGAGCATGCCGGCGCGCATCACCTCGGACGTATAAGCGCCCTGGTTGATGCCGAGCCCGAGCAGCGCGGCGAGGAACGGCGTCATGACGTCGACGGCGCGGGCGGTCCACAGGCCCGGAATGCCGATGGTCGGAAACACCAGCGCGAGATTGAACCACAGCAGCAGTTGCAGGATCAGCGGCGTGCCGCGGAACAGCCAGGTGTAGCCCGCTGCGACCGATCGCAGCACCGGGTTGGGCGACAGCCGCATGATCGCGGCGACCACGCCGAGGACAATGCCGAGCGCCATGGCAAGCACGGCCATCACCATCGTGTTGACGATGCCTTCGAGGATGACCTTGGCGGTGAGGAAGCGGCCGACATAGGACCACTCGATCTGGCCGCCGGCAAAGGCGCGCGCAATCGCGGCGAGTACCAGGATGATCAGCGCCGCGCCGAGCCAGCGGAACCAGTGCGGCTCGCGCGCAAGCCGCATCCCGGACAGATCGGGAAAGCCTTCCGCGACTGTCGGCGCCGCCTTCATTGCGGAGCCGCATTCATCAGGGGTGTGGCGACCGCGTTTGCGCCCAGTCCCCATTTGTCGAGAATGGCCTTGTAGGAGCCATCGGCGATCATGGCGGTGAGCTTTTCCATCACCACCTCGCGCAGCGCCGTATCGTCCTTGCGGAACATGATGCCCTGATAGCCCTTGGCGAAGGGCTCGCCGACGATTCGGTATTTGCCGGCCTCGAGCGCCTGCGCATAGGGCAAGGTTTCGCTGCCCTGCACGGCGGCGTCGATGCGACCCTGCTTGAGCTGATTGCGGACGTCGATCGAGTTCTCGCCCGGAACGTACTGGATCGCAGGCTTGCCGGCCGCCTCGCAGTTCTGCTTGCTCCACTTCTCGATCTCGACCGGGAAGCTCGTGCTGCGCGTGGTGCCGACCTTCTTGCCGCAGAGGTCAATGGCGGCCTTGGCCTCGCTCTCCGCCAAGACGAAGAATTGCGGACCAGTCACGAGATAGTCGACAAAATCGGCGGTCTCGCGCCGCGAGGCGCGGTCGGAGATGCCGGAAATGATGAAATCGGCGCGCTTGGTCTGAAGCGAGGGGATCAGCTCGGCGAACGGCGTTTCGCTCCAGGTGATCTTGAGGCCACCGAGCCGCTTGGCGAGTTCGCCCGCAAGATCGATATCGAGGCCGACGAGTTCGCTGGTCGCCGGATCGCGATATTCCATCGGCGCATAGGTGGAATTGACCGTGAGTTTCAAGGCGCCCGCCTGCTTGATCTCGGCCGGAAGTTCGGCCGCCCGTGCGGAGGTCCCAGCCGCAAGCGCTGCAAGTCCGAGAAGAAGCGAGAGGCGTGTCATGTCAGCTCCTTTGCCAACGCCGTGACCGGCCGTTTGATGTCAGTCCGCGTCGAGAACGGCCGGCTCGATGACGCCTGCCCGTTCGGTGATGACCTTGTATTGCTCCGGCCGCCGATGGGCCGCGAAATTGAACATCTTGTCCTTGCCCTGGCGGCAGAGATCGAGGTCGATGTCGGCGACGACGACTTCGTCGGCCAGCGTCTCGGCCTGTGCGACGATGCGACCGTTGGGATCGACGATGCAGGAGCCGCCGATCAGCCCGGAGCCGTCCTCTTCACCCGCTTTCGCGACCGAGATCGCCCAGGTCGCGTTCATGTAGGCGTTGGCTTGCGTGACCAGCGTCGAGTGGAAAGTGCGCAGGGATGCGTCTTCCGTCGTGCCGCCATTCGGATCGTAGGCAGCCGAGTTGTAGCCGATGCAGACGAGCTCGACGCCCTGAAGCCCGAGCACGCGCCAGGACTCCGGCCAGCGGCGATCGTTGCAGATCATCATGCCCAAGATGGCGTGCTCCCAGGCCGAACTGGTGCGGAAGGCGGGAAAGCCGAGGTCGCCATATTCGAAATAGCGCTTCTCCAGCTGCTGATAACGCGCGCCCGGCCGCGGCTCGACCGAGCCCGGCAGGTGCACCTTGCGATAGCGGCCGACGATATCGCCGTCGCGGTCGACCAGGATCGCGCAATTGTAACGGTGCCCGTCCGCCGTCAGCTCGGCGTAGCCGACATAAAAGCCGACGCGCAGCGCGCGCGCGCGATCGAACAGCCGCGCAACTGCGGGGTTCGGCATGCCGCGCTCGAAATACTGATCGAGCAACTCGCCCTCGAGCAGCCAGCGCGGAAAGAAGGTGGTGAAGGCAAGCTCGGGAAACACCACGAGGCTGGCGCCGCGGCCGGCCGCTTCCTCGAGAAGCCTCAGCATCCGGTCGAGCGTATGCGCGCGCGTATCGGCCTTTTGCGTCGGCCCCATCTGGGCCGCGGCGGCACGAAGGATACGAACCAAGAGCTGCCTCCATTATGTGCGCAGTGCCGCCTCAATGGGCGAATGAACCCGTTGATCCAGCGTGCAAATCCGCTGCCATTACACGAAAGCCGCGCGACGAAATCAATTCATCGTGCTATGATGTTTTGGCCGGAAGTATAATTGGGAGTTATATGAACCTGCGCCAGTTGGAGATCCTGCGCGCCGTCATTCGCCACCGCACCACGGTCGCGGCGGCGGACGAACTGGCGCTGTCCCAGCCGGCGGTGAGCAATGCACTGAAGACGATGGAGGCGCAGGCGGGCTTTGCCCTGTTCGAGCGCGTCAACAACCGGCTGTTTCCGACCGCCGAGGCGATGGCGCTCTACAAGGAGAGCGAGGCGATCTTCGCGCTGCATGCCAAGCTTGAAAACCGCGTGCGCGACTTGCGGGAGAACCGATCGGGCCATCTGTCGCTCGTGGCAACCCCGCCGCTCGCCTACAGCATCATTCCGCCCGCGCTCTCAGGCTTCCTGCGCCGCAGGCCGGAGACGCGGGTGTTTTTCGATGTCCGGCGCTACGAAGGCATCATCGAGGGCGTGCTCAGCCGCGTGGCCGAGCTCGGTTTCGCACTCGGCCTGACGCATCATCCGGGCATTGCGCATGAGGTGGTTCATTCCGGCGAGATGGTCTGCGTGCTGCCGCCGCAACATCCCCTCGCCGAACAGCCGATCATCTCCGCGACCGACCTGGTCGGCCTGCCCTTCATCGGGCTCGAGCGCGGCACCCGCCTCGGCGAAGCCGTGCGCGACAGCTTTGCCAGGGCCGGCGCGCCGTTCCAGCCGACCGTCGAAGTCCGCTATTGCAACACCGCCTGCGTCCTCGCCGCCGCAGGCGTCGGCGCGGCTGTCGTCGATCCCTTCTCGCCGCGCCAAGGCAGCAGCAACGGCCTCGTCGTGCGCCCGTTTGCGCCCAAGACACTCGCCGTTGCCTACATGCTATGGTCGGAGGCCGAGCCCTTGTCGCGGCTGGCGAAGGCGTTCCTGAGCGAAGTCCGGCAGGCCGGCCGGCTGCTGGACTGAATGCGGCAAACGATGCGGAACGCACGAGGAAACCGGTTGTTGACTTTTTTGGCACCTATTTGATGCTGGGTACCCATTAGCGAGGTTGGACGAATTGCGAGACAGGAAATGGGATGAGCGGTTCATGCTCCTGGCGCATCATTTGGCGCACTGGAGCGTTGAAAAGGGCCGCCGCGTGGGCGCCGTCGTGGTCGGCCCCGACAATGAGATCCGCTCGACCGGGTATAATGGCTTGCCCCGCGGGGTTAACGATGCCGTTGAGGAGCGACACTCCCGCATCACGGGCGCAAAATACATCTGGAGCTGCCATGCCGAGCAGAACGCCATCTTCAACGCTGCGCGCATCGGGGTGGCGCTCAAGGGCTGCACGATCTACGTCCCCTGGTTTCCCTGCGTGGAATGCACCAAGGCGATCATTCAATCGGGCATCTCGGAGGTCGTAGGCTATCAACTCGACAAGCCCAATTCCAACTGGTCTCAGGATTTTGCGATCGCGGCCACGATGCTGAAGGAAGCAAACGTCGTGGTACGGTTCATACCGAGGCTCGCAGAACTGCCGGATGAATCCGAAGACGGTGACTGATCACGCAACCTTCCGGTAGAACAACCGACCTCGCCTATCGTGTCCCATAGGCGCGGTCGCCGGCATCGCCAAGGCCCGGAAGGATAAAGGCGTTCTCGTCCAGTCCCTCGTCGATCGCCGCAAGCCAGACTGGAACATCCGGGTGAATGCCGCGGATGCGCTCGATCCCTTCGGGAGCGGCGATCAGGCTGACCAACCGGATGTCGTTGGCGCCGCGCTCCTTCAGCCGGTCGACCGCCGCAACCGACAGATTGGCGGTCGCCAGCACCGGGGAAATCACAATCACAAGTCGCTCGTGCAGATCGCTCGGCGCCTTGAAGAAATACTCCACGGCGACGAACGTTTCGGGCTCGCGATAAAGGCCGATATGGGCGACACGCGCCGTCGGCACCAGGTCGAGCATGCCTTCCGCAAACGTGACGCCGGCGCGCAGCACCGGCGCGAAAACCAGCTTCTTGCCTGATATCTCCGGCGATTTCATTTTCGCCAGCGGCGTCTCGATCTCGACGTCGGCCAGCGGCAGATCGCGGGTCACTTCGTAACACAAGAGCATCCCGATCTCCTTGAGGAGCTCGCGAAACGACTTCGTCGAAGTGTCCTTGCTGCGCAACAGTGTCAGCTTGTGCTGCACCAGCGGGTGGTCAACGATCGTGACGCCTTCCATGACAAAGTCCTTGTCCTAAAATACCGTTCCGTCACTGATGATCTTGATCGGCGGTGACGCGTCGGCGCGGCGCTCACGCGCCAGCCGTCGGCCCGTGGCCCAGGTCCCACCTTCGAGGATTTTCGCGAGTGGCAGCGCGTCGGCATCGAGCCCGAGACGGCGCCGCACGTCATCTGCGACGCGATCGAGCAATGCTACCGTCAGCCCGCGCCACTCCACCACAAGCGACGAAGCGACATCGTGCTCCCGGACTGCATCACCTTCGTCGCGGAACGTCAGCACGCCATTGTCGACGAACAGGCCGCCGTTGCGATACTCGGCAAGGCCGGTCAGCCCATCGATATCGGCCACGGCAATGCCGGCATTCTGTAGCGGCTCGATCAGCGAATAGGCCAGCCATTGCGAGAGCTTGTGCAACGGCATCAGCCGGCTGGTCGCATCGTCAGTCGTCAGCATCGGATGCGTCCAGCAATCGCCGAGCGCAATTCCGCCGAGCGTCAGCCGCGACGGCCAGATCGGCCCAAGCTCTCGCAGCAGTTCCGACAAGATCGTCGGCGCAGGAAGCCTGCGATCGTCGGCCAGCGACGTGAGGTGATCGAACAAACCACCGGGCCGCGGCGTATCGCGGCGTCCGAACACGTCAGGCTTCGCGGCCACCAGCCGGCCGAGGCTGCGCAACAGATGAGCCCTGCCGTCGATGCCGACCAGCGGATTGGCATCCGACACCTGCATGCCGCTTGCGAGGTCCGCAACGGAGAAATTCGCAAGCACGTCGGCATCGGCGCGAAGCGGCTGCCGCGGATCCGACGAGAACGCGCCGCCGATGAACATCGCCAGCGAAGCCAGTCCCAATCCCTCGGAACGACCAATCGCTGATCCGGTCACCGGGTCGCGGTAACGCCAGGACGGCCCGGCGCCGGCGTCGAGAAAGACGCTGACCATCGCCAGATCGAATTCGGCACGGGCCCGTGTCGCGGAATCCGGCCATTCGACCTTGTCGGCGACACCCTTCCAGCGATCGACACCATTGAGCGAAAAATGCCGCCAGCGCGAATGAAACGGCACAGCCAGCGCGGGATAGGCTTGTCGCGTGGTCTCCACCACCAGCGCGGCGGTCGAATCCAGGCGGTCGAGGTGGACGCGGAAATTCGGGAGCCGATCCTCGAGGCCGATGGCAAGAAGCCGATGCGCGCGCTGGCGCACCGCCCCGGCACACAGCAGTGACAAGGCCGCCGACATCTCGGAATTCACGGAGGACACGGCCGCGCTCAATATTTGTCGAGCGGACGGCCGACGAAGTCGCGCTGGGTCGGCTCCTCGGCCGAGTAATAGCCGGCAGCCTTTTTCGCCACGATCTCCACCTGGGCATCCGCCGGCACCAGATCGTCGGGGATCGGTACGCGTTCGACGATATCGATGCCCTGGCTCACCAGCGCGTCATATTTCATGTCGCTCATGGACACGAAGCGGTCGATGCGCCTCAGGCCGAGCCAATTCACGACGTCAGGCATCAACTGCTGGAAGCGGGCATCCTGCACACCCGCCACGCATTCGGTGCGCTCAAAATATTGCGCGGCGGCGTCGCCGCCTTCCTGCCGCTTGCGCGCATTGTAGACCAGGAATTTGGTCACCTCGCCAAGCGCGCGGCCCTCCTTGCGGTTGTAGATGATGATGCCGAGCCCGCCGGTCTGCCCGGCCCGGACGCATTCCTCGATGCCGTGCAGCAGGTAAGGGCGGCAGGTGCAGATGTCGGAGCCGAACACGTCGGAGCCGTTGCATTCGTCGTGCACGCGGCAGGTGATGCTGGTGCGATGGTCCGGCAGCTTGGCGACATCGCCGAACAGATAGGCCGTGGTGCCGCCGATCGGCGGCAAGAACACATGAAGGTCGGGACGCGTCACCAGCTCCGGAAACATGCCGGCCGTCTGCTCGAACAATTGCCGGCGCAGATTGTTTTCGGTCGTGGCGAAGCGCGCCGCGATTCCCGGCAGATACCAGACCGGGTCGATCGCGATCTTGACGACCGAGACGCTGCCGTTCTCGTGAACGACAGCGCCGTCGCGCTTGAGCCGACCAGCCGCCATCGCCGCCTGCAATTCGGGCAAATCGAGCCGGGCGCGGGTGATGGCGATGCTCGGACGGATATCGACACCCTCGGCGATCTCCTTCGAGAACGCCTCTGCCGCCAAATGTCCCCATGGATCGAGCGAGACGATCCGGTTCGGATCCGCCCATTGCGGGAATGGCCCAATCGTCGCGGCGGGTTGCGTATTGGTCAGGTCCGGACGCCGGATCGGATCCAGCGCGCCCGACGAGACCGCCAGCGCGCGATAGATCGAATAGGAGCCGCTGTGGGTGCCGATGACATTGCGCTGCTGCGGACGTGAAACCGTCCCGATCACCGGCCCGCGTTCACGCGCCGTGGCCGCTCCCCAATGAATCGGGAATTCGACCTTGGCGCCCGGCGCCGGATGGGATGTAATCCGAATATGATCAGTTCGATTAGAACGCGTCATCATCACGCACCAACAAATATAGACTGCCCGCCGGGCGGACAGGCCCGGTTGCCAGCAATCGAAGGATTCTCCAGTATGGCCGAATTGCAGCTGAACACAACGGCCGTTTCGGAGCGTCGCGGGCATTAACCGTATGGTTTACGACGCGACGATGACCCGCGGGGCCGCGCCCGCCCCTATCGGCCGCCAATCAACCAGGCGGCGCGTGATGGCCAAGACAGCATAGGGCACACTCCTTGCACGACATCACATTTGCGCCACCCCGGATAAGCGATCTCATGACCAAGAGCAGCGTGAACCTCGTCAGCCATCCCCTGGTCCAGCACAAGCTCTCGCTGATGCGCGACAAGGATCGCTCCACCAAGGGATTTCGCGAGCTGCTGAACGAGATCGGAATGCTGCTCTGTTATGAGGTGACGCGGGACTTGCCGTTGGAGATGGTCGACATCGAGACGCCGGTCGCAGCGATGAAGGCACCCCAAATCGCAGGCAAGAAGCTCACGCTCGCTCCGATCTTGCGTGCCGGTGTCGGATTTCTCGACGGCATGCTGGCGCTCGTTCCGTCAGCGCGCGTTGCGCATATCGGCCTCTATCGCGATCCGAACACGCTGCAAGCCGTGGAATACTTCTTCAAGGCGCCGCAGGATGTGTCGGACCGCATCGTGATCCTGCTGGATCCGATGCTGGCGACAGGCAATTCGGCTTGCGCCGCGGTCAGCCTGCTCAAGTCGCGAGGCGCCCGGGATATCAGGTTCGTCTGCCTGCTCGCGGCCCCCGAGGGGATTGCCCGATTTCAGGATGAGTGCCCCGACGTTCCGATCTGGACTGCTGCCATCGACGAAAGACTGAATGATCACGGTTATATCGTGCCGGGCCTGGGTGATGCCGGAGACAGAATGTTCGGCACCAGGTAGCCATGTGGCATCGCATTCAAGGCATCACCGGCCCCCTGATGAAAATGCGAACAACGTGACTGATTTGTGCGCACGCCCTTCTCGTCACATCTCTCCAGGCTGGCGATAAGGATATGGCAAGCCATCACAGCCTCCGGAGCTCGCAGCTGGGGAAAGGTTCCGACCAGGTTAGGAATGGCCTCGTGAAAGGACCGTTTTTCAATATCGCCTCAATCGCTTACATCCAGGAGTAAGACGCCGGAAGCAGGACTCATGCGGCGACGCAAAATCCGATGACTGGTCCGGGCAGCGCAGTCGACTTTGTCGAACGCTAGGACTTGCCCAGTTTTTGTCGCGCCTGTCGCAATTTTTGGCACATCTGTTGCATTCCACCACACCTAATGTCCCTGGGCGACAAGGTCGCCGAGGGGACTTCGGTACGACGATGCGGAATGGTGCGGATGACGACGACGGCGGCGCTCGAACTTGTTCAATTGACGAAGATGTACGGCGACGTCACCGCCGTTGACGCCATCAACCTCAAGATTCCCGCCGGCTCCTATTGTTGCCTGCTCGGGCCGTCCGGCTGCGGCAAGACATCCACGCTGCGCATGGTGGCCGGCCATGAATCGGTAACGTCAGGCGACATCATTGTTGGGCCGAAGAACGTGACGAACCTGCCGCCTGCCGATCGAAGCACGGCGATGATGTTCCAGTCCTACGCGTTGTTTCCACATCTCTCCGTCATCGACAATGTCGGCTTCGCCTTGAAGATGAAAGGCGTCGCCAAGGCTGTGCGCCACGCCGAAGCCAGCAAGCTCCTGGAGCTCGTCGATATGCAGCCCTATGCAGCGAGGCTGCCGGGCCAATTGTCCGGAGGCCAGCAGCAGCGCGTGGCGCTTGCGCGCGCGCTGATCACCTCTCCCCGGATACTGCTGCTGGACGAACCGCTTTCGGCGCTGGATCCATTTCTGCGGCTGCGGATGCGCGCAGAATTGAAAAAGCTGCAGCGCGAGCTCGGGCTGACCTTCATCCATGTGACCCATGGCCAGGACGAGGCGATGGCGCTCGCCGATATCGTGGTGCTCATGAATGGCGGCCGGATCGAACAGCAGGGCTCGCCGCGCGACATCTTCAATCACCCGCAAACCGAGTTCACGGCGAAATTCATCGGCGGCCACAACGTGATCGCGGTGGGCTCGGAGACCTTCGCAGTTCGCGTCGACCGGCTGATGCTGAAGCGCCCGACCGAAACCCTCGCGGGTCCTTCCGTGGCAGGCACCGTCAGCGAGGTCGAATACCAGGGGACCTATGTCCGCGTCGTCATCGCCATCGACGGCGGAGCCGATATCTCGGCCCAAGTCACCGAAACCCAATTCGACGCCGCCAACTACGCCGTCGGTGAGCGCGTTCTCGCCACGTGGGACCCAGCGCAGGCCAGCCTTCTCAAGTCAACCAGTTCTGCAATCGTCCGGTCGCCTGAAAAGGCGGCGTGACATCAAAGGGAGATGATCATGAGCAAATCTTCGAAATCCAATCGTGGCGTCAGCCGACGCACGGTACTGAAGGGCGCCGCCGGCGCAGTCGGCCTTGCGGCAGGTTCAGGCGCAATCACCGGCTTCCCCTATGTCCACGCGGCCGATCCGAAAGTTCTGCGTTATCTCGGCACGGCGGTGAACGAGGGTGACGAGATCTCGAAGAAATGCCTGGCAGATACCGGGATCAAGATCGAATACATCACGGCAACCACCGACGACGTGACCAAGCGCGTGATCACCCAGCCGAACTCGTTCGACGTGCTGGATACGGAGTATTTCTCGCTGAGGAAGCTGGTGCCATCGGGAAATATTTTCCCGCTCGATGCCAAGAAGATCAAGGAATTCGACAACATCACCCCGGTGTTCACCAAGGGCCAGCTGCCGAACGGCAAGAAGATCGGCGATCAGGGCACCGCGCCGTGGAAGGTGCTCTATCTCGAGGGGCCGAACTCCAAGACATTCTCCAAGACGCCGACCGACTTCGTGACGCTGATTCCGACGGTCTACAATGCCGATACGCTCGGTATCCGGCCCGACCTGATCAAGCGG
>Ga0153933_1000170_pt1 | contig 33048 bp, 27 predicted proteins | sample TSNJ017MetaG_FD_102275 | JGI IMG/M metagenome (GOLD analysis project Ga0153933, IMG submission 102275) | Attine ant fungus gardens microbial communities from New Jersey, USA - TSNJ017 MetaG | ecosystem: Host-associated > Fungi > Mycelium > Unclassified | place: USA: New Jersey, Wharton State...
ACCCAAGAGCAGACGAAACAGGCAAAGATCTCAATTCACTCCCGATGATATCAGGAAAATACCGTGCCTACCACCATTTTAGCCATTCCGCCAGGCACTTGCGTCATCCAGCAGGCGCATGTCCGCACCGGTCAGCATCAGGTGGACAGCCGCCGTGAGACTCTCCAGTTGTTGCACCGAGGTCGCGCTGGCTATCGGCGCCGTCACGCTCGGCCGGGCGATCAGCCACGCCAGCGCCACGGCGGCCGGCGTGCTGCCGTGCTGGTCCGCCACGGTATCGAGCGCCGTGAGGATCCGCGTGCCGCGCTCGTTCAGGTATTTCTCGACCCGGCTGCCGCGCGCACTCTTCGCCAGATCGGCCGTCGAACGGTACTTGCCCGATAGAAAGCCACTTGCAAGGCTGTAGTACACGACCGAACTCAGGTGCTCGGCCAGCACAACCGGTTCGAGGTCGGTTTCGTAAGCCTCGCGGTCGTAGAGATTGTATTCGGGTTGAATAATCTGATATTCGGGCAGCCCGTGCTGGCGCGACACCGCCAGTGCCTCGCGGATACGCGCGCCGCTATAGTTGGACGCGCCGACCACCCTCACCTTGCCCGCCTCGATCAGCCGCTGATAGGCGCCGAGCGTTTCGGCGAGCGGCGTATCGAGCGCATCTTCGTGGGAAAAATACACGTCGATGTAGTCGGTTTGCAGACGCCGCAGCGAATCCTCGACGGCCGCCTGGATGTTGCCGGCGGACAGCCCCTTACGCTGCGGATGCTTCGCCACCTTGGTCGCCAGCACGATCTGGTCGCGCTTGCCGCTGCGGCGAAGCCACTTGCCGAGGATCGTTTCCGACTCGCCGCCCTGGTTGCCCGGCACCCAGGCGGAATACACATCCGCGGTATCGATAAAGTCGAGGCCGGCGTCCACGAACGCATCGAGTATGGCAAACGAAGTCGCTTCGTCGGCGGTCCAGCCAAACACGTTGCCGCCGAACATGAGCGGCGCAACCTGCAATTTTGAATTGCCGATCCTTCTCTTCTGCATGATTTCTCCAAGGTTTTCGACTAGAGAGAGAAAAAGAATACGCCGACTTTTCAAGCTCTGCGTCGCACCCCGACACTCGGCCAACCGGCGTCGCACGGCGGCCTCCGACCGGCCGACGGCGTAATTCGCCGTAAAACAATTGGGTCCGAATTGAACAAAGTCCCTCAAGTTTTTTTTTCCTGCGCCGACATCCTGCTCAGAGGCGGCCAGCAAAGAACGAGTGCACCGCCCATGTCAACGTGGCAGTAACTTTAGGGCAACAGCCTCTTGGGAGATTTTCATGCTCAGCATCAACAGTAATATCTCGTCGCTGACCGCGCAGGAAAACCTGAATGCTTCGGGTAGCGCACTGTCGCAAGCTATTACCCGCCTGTCCTCGGGCAAGCGTATCAACAGCGCAGCAGACGATGCAGCTGGCCTGGCAATTTCGACGACGCTGCAAACGGCCATCAACGGCCTGAACCAAGGCGTGTCGAACGCGAACGACGGCGTGTCGATGGTCCAAACGGCCAGCACGGGTCTGTCGCAAATCACGCAATCGCTGCAAACCATCCGTTCGCTGGCTGACGAAGCCGCCGGCGGTACGCTGTCCGCAAGCAACCAGCAAGCGCTGCAACAGGAAGTTGCCCAGCAAGTTGCTGAAGTGAACCGTCTCGCATCGCAAACCAGCTACAACGGTATCAACCTGCTGGACGGCTCGGCTGGCAACGTCACGGTTCAAGTTGGCGCGAACGTCGGTCAGACGATCAACCTGAACCTGAGCCAAGGCGTGTCGGCAGCATCGCTGGGCAGCGGCCCGGTGGCAGCAGGCAACACGATCGGCACGCTGACGGGCCTCGACCTGAACGCAAACGGCACGGCGAACTCGTCGGGCGGCACGGGCACGATCACCCAGATCAACATCCTGTCGAACGGTACGGGCGGCTTCACCTTCACCGACCAGAACAACCAGGCACTGTCGACGACTGCTGTCAGCAACCTGTTCTCGGTTGCCGGCTCCGCAAGCGGCATCTCGACGATCTCGCTGGCAACGGGCGCCAACAACGGTCTGGTGACGGCGAACGAAACGACGGCAATCAACGCCGAATTCACGACGGGTGGCGGTTCGGCAGCAGCAGCCGGCACGGTGCTGGGCGTGTACTCGGGTCTCGACCTGAACTCGACCAACGGTTCGGCCGCAACGGCAGGCACGCCGAACGCGATCACGTCGATCACGGTTGAATCGAACGGCACGGGTGGCTTCGAATACGTCGACCAGAACGGCAACCAGCTGTCGACGACGGCTGCAACCAACCTGTTCACGAGCAACTCGACCGGCATCCAAACGTTCGCCGGCACGCAAACGACGATCGGTTCGACGGCTGCAGCTCAACCGGCAGGTTCGACGCTGGCAACGGTCAACACCAACAACGTTCCGACTTCGGTGGCGAACGTGGACGTCAGCACGACGGCTGGTGCAAACCTGGCGATCGAAACGATCACCAACGCACTCGCAACGATCAGCAACATCCAGGCAACGCTCGGCGCAGCGCAAAACCGGATGACGGGTATTGCAACGTCGCAGCAAGACGAGTCGACCGACCTGTCGAGCGCACAGTCGCAAATCACGGACGCGGACTTCGCACAGGAAACCGCTAACCTGAGCAAGGCGCAAGTGCTGCAACAAGCTGGTATCTCGGTGCTGGCACAAGCTAACTCGAACCCGCAGCAAGTTCTGAAGCTGCTGCAATAAGCTAGAGTTCGGCGTCATGCGCGGATGAGCCCACAGGCAGCGCGAACAGCTCATCCGCGCATTAAAGAATTACCGGGAGGCTCGTCCTCCCGTAGTGCATTGCAAGACCAGCCCCTTAAGAAGACACCCGTCGCGTGGTCGCGACCACGTATGGAGCTTTTTTCATGTCAACGATTTCCGGTACGACGTCGGGCACCACGTCCACTATCTCCTCGTCCGCAGCGGCAGCCGCCGCGGAAGCCGCAGCCCAATCCGCGCTGCAGGAAGCGGGACAGTCGCTGATCGCCGGCTCGACCGGCAACTCGACGCTGGACGTTCAGTCCATCGTGACCGCGCTCGTCAATGCGAAGGTCGCCGGTCAAACCGCTGCGCTGACCGCTGAAGCAACCAACGACAACACCCAGATTTCCGCGATCGGCTCGCTGTCGGCCGCGCTGTCGTCGCTGCAGGTTGGACTCGCGCCGCTCTTTAACGGCCAGCTGCAGTCCACTTTCAGCGCGACCCTGAGCGGCACGGGCATCACCGCCAGCGCCGGAACCGGCGCGGTGGCCGGCTCGTATTCGATCAAAGTAAGCCAGATCGCGCAGGCACAGAGCATTTCCTCGGGCGCCTTCAGCACGACACAAGCCGCAGGACTCGGCACCGGCAACCTGACCATCTCGGTGGGCGGCAAGTCGATGCAGCTTGCCGTGACTTCGTCGAACAACTCGCTGAGCGGCATCGCCGCGGCGATCAACAGTTCGAGCAGCAACCCCGGCGTCTCGGCCACCGTCGTCAGCGGCTCCGACGGGCAGCATTTGGTACTCAGCTCGACCACCACGGGCGCGGCCAATACGATCAGCGTGAACGTCAGCAACCTCGCGGGCGACAATGGGCTATCGAGCCTCGGCGTCACCTCGACGGCAGGCAGCCCCGCGGGCGCCGCTTCGAGCATCGCGTCGAGCGGCACCATTGCATGGACCCAGAGCACGGCGGCCCAGGATGCCCAGTTCACGCTGAACGGCACCCCTGCAGACACCGGCAGCAACACGGTCACCACCGTGCTGCCCGGCGTGACGTTGAATCTGACCGCCGCGGCGATCCCGGCCTCCGGCTCCACCACGAGCGCGACCCAGACGTTGACGGTCGCACCGGACACCACGACCCAGGTCAACGACATCGAGACCTTCGTGTCGGACTACAACGCCGTCGTGAGTACGATGAGCAATCTGTCGTCGTTCAATTCGAGCGCGTCGGCAGGCTCGCAAGGCGGTCCGCTGCTGGGCGACTCGATGCTCAACCAGATCCAGACCACGCTCGGCAACCTGGTGAGCGGCAGCGTCACCAGCGACGGGATCACGGCAACGCTCTCCTCGCTCGGCATTACGCTGGAATCGAACGGCCAGTTGTCGGTCGACACCACCACGCTCACCACCGCTGTGCAGAGCAACCCGTCGGAAGTCGGCGCGCTGTTCAATTCGACCAACGGCGTTGCGCAGCAAATGAACACGGCGATCAACGCGTTCACGCAAACCGGCGGCATCATTGATATCCGCACCAACCAGCTCACGTCGGACCTGCAGAGTGTGACGACGCAGTCGACTGCGCTGACCGCCTATACGGCACAGCTGACCTCGCAGTACAACAACGAGTTCACTGCGCTGAATACGCTGATGGCAACGACCAATAGCAACTCGCAATATCTGACGCAACTGTTCGGCGGCGCCAATAGCGCCGGCGCGCTGGCAAGCGGCGGATCTTCATCCTGACGGGACGGCGGACATGACTCAAGAACGTGGCGCAATCAATCAGACCCAGCTCGTCGAGCAGGTGTACGAGTTGACGAAAGCGATCGAACAGGCCGCCCACCTCGCCGACTGGCAACGCGCCGCGGAGATCGCAGAGGAGCGCTCGCCGCTCCTGATGTCGATTACCGCGAAGCAGGAACCGGCCGCACTCGAGTTGATCCGCCGTATTCAGACCGTCGACCACACGACTTTGGCCGACGCGCGGCAATCGCGGGACGAACTGGAAACGGAATATCGCGCCGCGATGGAACGGACCAAGGCGGCCAGCCAATACCACCGCGTCGCACGGTTCTAGGCTTCTCCGGCTTGCCCCAGGTAAGCCGCGCACCGTTTCATACAAAAACAACACGCTGAAATAGAGGCGTGCTCGTTCGACTCATGCCCGCTTACCGCGGGCTTTTTTTTGTCCGCGCCGCCCGCAGCCCCCGCCGACGGCCGAACAGCACCGGAATCCGGCCTTTACTCCCCGAATCGCCTGAAGCGCGAGTCGCTAGACTATTTTGAAGCGCAGTGCGTCCGCGGTCGCCCTGGCCATACGAGCCGGCAGCGCGCTTCGTCCAAGCACACAAGGGAATTCATGACTACCGACGCCGACCTGCAACAGGCTGTCAGCCATCACCAGGCGCAGCGTTTTCCGGAAGCGGAGCAACTGTACCGCGCCATCCTGCTCGCCGAGCCGGACCATCCCGACGCCAATCACAACCTCGGGATTCTCTCGCTGCAGAGGCAGCAGCCGGCCGCCGGCCTGCCGTTTCTGAAGACGGCGCTGGCCGCGGCGCCGGAGCGGGCGCAGTACTGGTCGGTATATGCCGAAGCGCTCGCCATGAGCGGGCAGCAGGATGAAGCGCTGCGGGTGCACGAGGAAGCGGGACTTCAGGGCATCCGGCTCGCGCCGCTGGTAGCCGGCAGCGCGCCGCCGGCGGCCACGGCAGCGCCCGAGGACGCCCCGACGCCCGATCAGCTGGACAACCTGGCCAACGAATTTGTCCTCACGCTGGAGACGCTGTCCGCCAAGGGCCTGCACGACAGCGCCGAAGCGCTGGCGCGCCAGATGCTCGCGACCTTCCCGGAAAACGGCTACGCCTGGAAAACCCTCGCCTATGCCTTCCTGCGCCGCGGCGATCTAACCGGTGCGCTCGCACCGCTGGAACAGGCTACCGCGCGCCAGCCGCACGACGCGGAACTGCTGCGTCATCTGGGTGCCGCCCGCGCCATGCAGGAAGGGCTCGCGCTCGACGGGCGCGGCGAGTACCAGCAGGCCGGCAAGTACTATCAGGCCGTGCTGAACGTCTACCCGGAGCATCCCGACGCCAACCATAAGCTGGGCGTGATCGCGATCCGCCTGCTGCAGCCGGAGGCGGGGCTTCCGTACCTCGAGCGGGCCATCGGCGGCGCGCCGAGCGAGCTCCAGTACTGGGCCAACTACATCGACGGACTGCTGCAGGCCAACCGCCTGAAGGCGGCGTGGATCGCACTGGAAATGGCGCAGCAACGCGGCCTGGCCGGTCCCGCCATCGACAAGCTGATCGGCATCATGACCGTGGTGTCGACCCAACCGACCAACAAGGTCTCGCGCGAGGAACTGGCCCAGGCGCCTGTCGCGCCCGCTGCCGTAGCCGCAACGCCTGAATCGGCACCGGCGCCGGCCCAGCAGGAAAGCCCCACGCAACCGGCAAAGTCCGCGAAGCAAGCGCCACGCAAAGCCGGCACCCGTGCTGCTGCCGCCAAGCTGGACCAGGCGCAGATCAACGCGCTCGGCGAGCTATTCAACACCGGCCGCGTCGAAGAAGCCATTGTGGCCGCCCGTGAGATGACGCAGCGTTTTCCGGAACAGGGCTTCGGCTGGAAGGTGCTGGTCGTCGCACTGCACCGGCTTGCGCGCTACGACGAAGCGCTCGAGCACTTGCCGACCGCCCACGGCATCTGGCCGAACGACATCGACGTACTGCAGATCATGGCGAGCGTACTCGAATCGAAAGGACGCCACGACGAAGCGGAAGCCGCGTGCCGGCGCCTGCTCGAAATGAGTCCGAACCGCGCGGAAGGCCACCGGATTCTCGGCATCATCCTGCAGGCCACCGGCCGGCTGGACGAGGCCGAACAGGTGACCCGCAAGGCCATGCAACTCGACCCCAACTCCTCGTTCATCCCTTGCACGCTAGGCGTGACGCTGATGCAGCAAGGCCGGCTCACCGACGGCATCGCCATGTTCCGCCACGCCCTCGACATGGATCCCGGGTTCGAGATGGCGTACAACAACCTCGTGTTCTGCATGACGCACAGTGAGGGAAGTTCGGCCGCCGAGGTGCTGGCGGAGTCGCGCTGCTTTGCCGAGCGTTTCGAAGCGCCGCTCAAGACGCACTGGCCGCAGCACACCAATAGCCGCGATCCGGACCGCCCGCTGCGGATCGGTTTCATCTCCGGGGATTTCTGCCGCCACGCGGTCGCCAGCTTTCTCGAGCCCGTTCTGACGCACCTGGCACTCGATCCGAAGCTGTCGCTGCATGCGTACTCGAACACCTACCTCGACGATTCGATGAGCGAGCGTCTGCGCGAGCTGTTCGGTCATTGGAACCACGTGGTCGGCCTGAGCGACGAAAAAATCGCCGAGAAGGTGCGCGCCGACGGCATCGACATCCTGATCGACCTGGCCGGCCACACCGCGCACAACCGCCTGCTCACGCTCGCCCGCAAGCCGGCTCCGGTGCAGGCCACCTGGATTGGCTATCCGGGTACGACCGGCCTCGAGTCCGTCGACTATTTCATTGCCGACCCACTCTGGGTACCGTCCGAGCAGTTCCGCAGCCAGTTCACCGAGAAGATTGCCTACCTCCCCGCAGTGGCGCCGTTCCTCGCCGACAAGCTGTGCCCGCCGGTCAACGGCCTGCCCGCGCTGCACAACGGCTACATCACCTTCGGTAGCTTCAACCGGATGGACAAGCTGCGCCGCGACGTGATCGCGCTGTGGTCGCGTCTGCTGCGCGAGGTGCCGAACTCCCGCATGGTGCTGGGCGCGATGCCGCGCGACGGCAGTCTCGGCAAGCTGGTCGAATGGTTCGCCGAAGAGGGCATTGCCCGCGAGCGGCTCGACTTCATGCCGCGTTCGAGCGTGCCGGTCTACCTGCAGCAGCATTACCGGGTCGACTTCTGCCTCGACAGCTTCCCGTTCTCCGGTCTCACGACTGCCCTGCACTCACTCTGGATGGGCGTGCCCACCCTGACGCTGCCGGGTCAGACAGTACCGGGGCGCAGCGGCCTGACCGCGATGTCGCACGTCGGCCTGCAAGCGTTCGTCGCGCAGGACAAGGACGACTTTGTCCGCAAGGGTGTCGAACTGGCCGCGGATGTCACGGCGCTTGCGGCGCTGCGCACCGGCATGCGCGAGCGCTGCCAGCAGTCGCCGGTGTTCCGCCCCGAGGTGATCGCCGCGAGCGTGACGAGCGCGCTGCGCGTCATGTGGCGGCGCTGGTGCGAGGGTCTCGCGGCCGAGTCGTTCGCTGTGTCCGAGGTGGACGCAGAGCTGAACGCTGTAGCGGCGCCGGGCGGCTCTGACGTAAGTGCATCAGCGGATGCCGGCCGCATGCAGGCTGCGCCGCTCGCCTCCGCGCCGGTCAATCTGAATCTGGTGCGCGGCTAAAGCCATGCCCCGTCACCCGAGCCTCACCCCGAACTGAGCGAACCACCGGCCAGCCCATGAAACCCATCCGATTCGTCTGCGGAACGAGGCGCACGCCCGAGCAGTTCTCCAATGAGACCGCGCTCGGCCGTTCGCTGAAGCTGTACAACCACTTTGCGCACGCGCAGTTGCACCTGTTCGACAACAACGCGCTGGGCTTGCCGACCATCTACAACCAGGCCATCCAGTTCGCGCAGCAAAACCCGGCGATTCTCGTCTTCATTCACGACGACGTCTGGCTAAGCGACTTCTTCTGGTCCGAGCGAATCCGCGAAGCGCTCGAGCGTTTCGACGTGGTGGGACTCGCCGGCAACACGCGCCGCTCGCCGCGCCAGCCGTCATGGGCCTTCGTCACGCCAGAAGGTAAGTGGGACGAGCCGCAGTACCTGAGCGGCACGGTTGGTCACGGCCAGGGTTTTCCGTGCGGCAACCTGTCGTGGTTCGGTCCGTCCGGACAGGCCTGCAAGCTGCTCGACGGTCTGATGCTGATTGCCGACAGCGCGAAACTGGTCGAGAGCGGTCTGCGCTTTGACGAGCGGTTCATGTTCCACTTCTACGACATGGATTTCTGCCGTCAGGCCGAACTGAAGGGGCTGAGCATGGGGACCTGGCCGATTTCCGTGGTGCATGAAAGCAGCGGCAATTTCAGCTCGCCGAGCTGGCGCGAGGGCTACGTGCAGTATCTGCAGAAATACGGCGAATGAGCAGGCCAATGAGCGACTGCGAATTGGGGCGGATTTTGGGCTCTGTTCCCCCGAATGTCGCGGCGCCAGCCGCTTACACTGCCTGATATCACCTCTTCGAAGGTCTGCTGTCCCGACCGATTCCACGTACCCGTTCAATCCAGTCCATATCCATCATGATTGACTTTCAGCAGGAAGTGCGCGAGCGCATCGCAGCCAACGGACGCGAGCCGGGTCTGCTCGACGCAGGCCTCTCGTTCCTGTGCACGAGCGCCGAACACCGCTACTCGTACAACTTTGCGTGGCTCGGCCGCCCGATCATTCAGTATCCCCAAGATATGGTCGCGATGCAGGAGCTGATCTGGAGCGTGCGCCCGGACCTAATCATCGAAACCGGCATTGCGCATGGCGGTTCGCTGATCCTGAGCGCGTCGATGCTGGCGCTCCTCGACTACTGCGACGCGCTCGAAAGCAAGCAACTGCTCGATCCCGCGAAGCCGAAGCGCCGCGTGGTGGGCGTGGACATCGACATTCGCGCGCACAACCGCGCCGCGATCGAAGCGCATCCCATGGCGAATCGCATCGACATGATCCAGGGGTCGTCGATCGATCCGGCGATCGTCGAGCAGGTGCGCCGCCACGCCGAAGGCCAGCAAACGGTGCTGGTATGCCTCGACTCGAACCACACACACGATCACGTGCTCGCCGAACTCGAAGCCTACGCACCGCTCACCACGCGCGGCAGCTACTGCGTGGCATTCGATACCGTCATTGAAGACATGCCGGCGGGCAGCTTCCCGGACCGTCCGTGGGATATCGGCAACAGCCCGAAGACGGCCGTGCGCGAGTACGTGGCAAAGCACCCCGAGTTCGAGATCGACTTCGCAATGGATCACAAGCTGCTGATCTCGGTGGCGCCGGAAGGTTATCTGAAGCGCGTTCGTTAAGCCTGTCAACCTGATCGCGCCCGGGCGCCAACCCGGGCTTCGCTCACCGCAGTTTTAACTGCACGAAGCAAAATCGAAATGAAAGTTGTCATTCTTGCTGGCGGGCTCGGCTCGCGTTTGTCCGAAGAGACCCAGTCGCGGCCCAAGCCGATGGTGACCGTCGGCGACCGGCCGATCCTGTGGCACATCATGAAGATCTACGCCTCCCACGGGATGACGGACTTCGTGATCTGCTGCGGTTATAAGGGCTACGTCATCAAGGAATACTTCGCCAACTACTTCCTGCATTCTTCGGACGTCACGTTCGACCTCGCGAACAATTCGATGGAAGTGCATCAGCGCTACGCCGAACCTTGGCGCGTCACGCTGATCGACACCGGCGAATACTCGATGACGGGCGGGCGTCTGAAGCGCGCCGGCCATCTGCTGCGCGACGAGGAAGCGTTCTGCTTTACCTACGGCGACGGCGTGGGCAACGTCAACATCACGGAACTGGTGCGCTTTCACAAGCGCCACGGGCGCCTTGCGACCGTCACCGGCGTGCAGCCGCCCGGACGTTACGGTGTCCTGCAGTTTGCCGAGGACGAAAACGCCGTCGTCGGCTTTACAGAGAAACCCCAGGACGGCAGTTCGTGGATCAACGGCGGTTACTTCGTGGTGTCGCCGCGCGTGCTCGATTTCATCGCCGACGACGCGACGCCCTGGGAAGCCGCACCGATGGAAAAACTCGCCGCTTCGGGCGAGCTGCAAACCTTCCGTCACGACGGCTTCTGGCAACCGATGGACACGCTGCGCGACAAGCAGCAACTGGACGCCATCTGGGCCAGCGGCAACGCACCCTGGAAGACCTGGTGATCCCGGTGACGACGCAGACGGGTTTCTGGCAAGGCCGCCGGGTATTCCTCACCGGCCACACCGGCTTCAAAGGGAGCTGGCTGGCGCTGTGGCTGCAGCGGCTCGGCGCCGAGGTGACCGGCTACGCGCTGGCAGCGCCGACCCAGCCGTCGCTGTTCGAGGAAGCCGGCGTCGCGCACGGTCTCGCGCACATCGTCGGCGACGTGCGCGATGCCGGCGCCGTGCTTGCCGCCATGCAGCGTGCGCGACCTGAAGTCGTGTTTCACCTCGCCGCGCAGTCGCTGGTGCGGCACTCGTACGCCGAGCCGGTCGAGACCTACGCGACCAATGTGATGGGCACGGTTCACGTCCTCGATGCCGCGCGCCGGATCGACTGCGTGCGCGCCGTCGTCAACGTGACGACCGACAAGTGCTACGAGAATCTCGAAACCGAGCGCGCCTACCGCGAAAGCGACGCGCTCGGCGGCCGCGATCCGTATAGCAACAGCAAGGCCTGTTCGGAACTGGTGACGCAAGCTTATCACCAGTCGTTCTTCGCTGCGGGCGCCGACGGCGTCATGCGCGCGGGACTCGCCAGCGCGCGGGCCGGCAACGTTATCGGCGGCGGCGACTGGGCCGCCGACCGGCTGGTGCCCGACCTGTTGCGTGCGTTCGATCAGGGCGTGCCCGCAATCGTCCGCCGGCCAAAAGCCGTGCGCCCGTGGCAGCACGTGCTGGAACCGCTCGCCGGTTATCTGGCGCTGGCCGAGCGTCTCTACGCTCAGCCCCGGCATTATTCGGGACCGTGGAATTTCGGCCCGCGAGCCGACGACATGCGTCCGGTCGATGCGATCGCCGCCGCGCTGACGTCGGCGCTCGGGGAACATGCCTCGTTCGTCGTGCAGGCCGAGGCCGGCGCGCCGCATGAAGCCGGTCTGCTGCTGCTTGATGCCGCCAAGGCGCGCCGCGAACTGGTGTGGGACTCGGCGCTGGAACTTGAAGAAGCGCTGCGCTGGATTGCCGAATGGCATCAGGGCCGCCGGGCCGGCCGGGACGTGCGTGAGATCACGCTCGAGCAAATCGGCCGCTACGAAGCCCGACTTGGCAGGACGGCCGCTCACGCGGCGGCGTCGGCTGTCGAATGATTGCGAGGAATGAAGTCTTGAACTGCCGCCACTGTAACCATCCGCTGACCTTTCCGTTTCTGGACCTCGGCTTTGCGCCACCGTCGAATGCGTATCTGACGCAAGGCGATCTGGTGCAGCCGGAACGCTATTACCCGCTCAAACTGTTCGTCTGCGACGCCTGCTGGCTGGTGCAGACCGAAGACTATGCAGCGCGCGAGGCGCTGTTCGATGCGGACTACGCGTACTTCTCGTCCACCTCGGAAAGCTGGCTCGCGCATGCGCGGCACTATGCGTCGTCGATCATCGACGAGCTGTCGCTTGACCGCGAGTCGTTCGTGATCGAGGTGGCGTCCAACGACGGCTATCTGTTGCGCAACTTCGTGGCGGCGGAGATTCCCTGTCTCGGCATCGAGCCGACCGCCAGCACCGCGGCATGCGCCGAAGCGCTCGGCATTCCGGTGCGGCGCGAGTTCTTCGGTGAAGCGCTGGCGCGCTCGCTCGCCGATAGCGGAGCACTCGCGGATCTGATCATCGGCAATAACGTGTTCGCGCATGTGCCGGATGTGAACGACTTCACGGCCGGGCTGAAGACCGCCCTCAAACCCGGTGGCACCATCACGCTGGAGTTTCCGCATCTGGTCAAGCTGCTCGACGAAGTGCAGTTCGATACGGTCTATCACGAGCACTTCTCATATTTCTCGCTGCAGGCGGTCGAACATATCTTCCGCGCAGCCGGACTGCGCGTGTGGCGCATCGACGAGTTGAAGACGCATGGCGGCAGTCTGCGCGTGTACGGTTGCCACGCCGACGATCCCCGCGCAGACGATGCCTCCGTGGAGCGGATCCGCGCACTCGAACAGGCACACGGCATCACCGCGCTCGAAACCTACCGCGATTTCCAGCAACGCGCCGATGCCGCGAAAAACGGTTTGCTGCGTTTCCTGCTGGACTGCAAGGACAAGGGCGTAAAGGTCGGCGCCTACGGTGCAGCGGCGAAGGGCAACACGCTGCTCAACTACGCAGGCGTCAAGCCGGACCTGCTGCCGTATGTGTGCGACGCGGCGCCGTCGAAGCAGGGCAAGTTCATGCCGGGCAGTCATATTCCAATCGTTTCGCCGAAGCAACTGGCCGCGGCGCAACCGGACGTGGTGCTGATCCTGCCGTGGAATATCTCCGACGAAGTGGTGGCACAGCAGCGCCCGGTACTGGGTCCGACTGTGCGTTTCGCAGTGGCGATGCCGACCGTCAGATGTCTGTGACCAGAGACGATGGGGGGCGCTACTCAGCGCCCTCAGCGAGCCACGCCTGCACCGTCGGCAACGCGCGATCGCGCTCGGACAGCAACGTCACCTCGCGCGGCCAGGCGATCGCCAGTTGCGGATCGTCGAAGGCAACGCCGCGCTCGGCAGTTGGGTTGTAAAAGGCGGTGTGCAGATAGAGCAGGCGGCTGTCCGGCTCGATGCACTGGAAGCCGTGCGCACAGCCTTCCGGAATGAACACTGCCTTGCCGTTGTCCGCCGCCAACTCTACGGCCTGCCACTGCATGAACGTGGCCGACGCGGGCCGCAGATCCACGATCACATCCCACACGCGGCCTTCGAGGCAACGCACCCACTTGGCGTCCGCAGCCGCGCCGCGCTGAAAATGCAGGCCTCGCACCGTGCCGGGCAACACCGTATGCGACCAGTTGATCTGGACGATCTGCCGCTCGCCGTGCGCCTGCGCGAAATCCTCGGCGCAGAAGAGCCGCATGAAGCTGCCGCGGGCATCGCCGCGCGGGGTACTTTCGGCTACGAAGGCGCCCGCGATCGGCAAGGCATGCAGGAGATTCTGGGTCATGGTGTGTCGAGAGGGATTCAGGCAACGCCGGTTGCCACCCCGGACGTGAGCCGGGTGTTGCAGCCTTTCATCGCCCGCCGACGTACGCCGCCTGCGCGTCTTCCGTGTACAGATTCAGTTGACCGACGAACTGCTGCTGCCAGTTGACCCCGGCATACTTGCTCACCAGATGGCGTAGCAGCAGGTAGCTGCCGAGGCGTTCCGCGCAAAAAGCCCAGACGCGCGCCTGATAGCCCTCGCGCTTGACGGGGTAACGTTCGAAGCAGGTCCGCACGACGGCTTCAACCGCGGTAATGGCGTTCACCCAGAAATCGGCGGGGAACACCCCCAACTCGATACCGCCGGGTACGAAGACCTGTTCGTTGAAAAACGGCATCACCTCATGGCGCCCCAGCACGCCCAGTTCGATCGCCACCGCCGTGAAGAGCAGGAAGTCTTCCGCGACATGCGACTCGCGGTACTGGTTGAAATAGCCGCCCTGCAGCCGGCACAACTGCCCGAACAGGAAATCGCGGCCCGCGGGCGCCATGATCTCGGCGAGATCGACGCTCTCCAGCGTCGGCCGGGTCACCATGTCCATCACTGGATAGTTCGCGGCAACGGTCTCGGTGAGGCGTCGGGTCGAAACGAATTTGCGGTACTGGCAAATACCGATCTGCTTCACCTGAAGCTGATTCTGCACGATGTAATTCTTGAGTGCAAAGCCGCCGGCGACGGCGCCCAGTTGCGGGTGATACGGCAGCCACTCCGGCGCGATGTCGCGCAAATTGGCCTTGCCCGGACCTTGCGCGTCGCCGAGGTAAAACGGCGAGACGAACGACGGGAAATCGAACGGCAACGGCACATGCGTGAAACAGACATACAGCATGTCGCGCGAGGCCGGCAGTTGGGTCGACAGAAAGCCGTCTTTCGCACGCGCCACGCTCTGGCCATGACGCGTCTGCAGCACCGCGCCGCGCAAGGTGTAGAAGCTGTGCAGCGACTCGCTGTCTTCGTTCTGCGCGTAGCCAGTCTTGAGGTCGTTCAGCAAAGCCAGTTGCGGTTCGCAGTCCGGCGCCGCAGTCTGCGGCAAGGGCATCGATCTGGCGGAGAATGCGCACACCTTGATCTCCGGGCACAACGCGAGGATCAGCGAGGCGATCCGCTCGATCAGCAGCACCCGTAAACCGATCGGCGGATTACACGCCACGCTCGCGGCGAGTTGCTGGCGAAACGCCGGGTTCTCGCCTTCGAACAGATCGAACAGCGTTTCGGTCAACGCGAACCACGTTTCCCAGAACGAAGGCTTCGCAACGACGTAATTGCCATACACGATGGAACGAAAGTCCATCGGCAGCGTGCGCAGGTTCGCGTCGAGGCCGATGGTCCGCAGGAACAGTTCTGCCGCTTCGATGAATCCCGGATAAAGCCCGTTGGCCTGCTCGAATACGTTCAGATAACAGGCACTGTCCTCGATGGACGGCGAAAACGTGTAGACCTCGTGGCCCGGATTGTCGCCGATGAACGCGAGGACTTCGGCCGCACTGAGCGCGGTCCGCTTGTGGAAGTCGGACGATAGAAAGCCGTACAGCTCGTCTTCGTTGACCGATTGAGTCAGGAAAAACTCGCGGATCGTGCCGTAGTCGCCCCAGCCCGGTTTCAGGCTGGCGGCATTGCCAAGCGCGATAAAACCGTCGTCGCCCGGCTGACCGGCCGATCCTTCGTGGGAAATCTGGAAAATATTCGCGCTCATCGCTGCCCGCCGCTTCGGCTAAGTGTCTCGGTGATCCCTCTGTCCTGATCAGCCGGCGCGCGCAGCAGCCATGGATGCACGGGCGCATGTCGCCAATCTGGATCGTGATCGAGTATGGCCGAGATCGGCCCGGCACAAGCCGGCAAACTGACGCCAGATTTGGGCCCAGTTTGGGCCATGAAGCGGGATACGGAAGTGTTAAAAATACACACCACACTGGAGAAGCCGCGTGTCCCGTATCTATTACACCAAACCCTCGATCGGCGAACTGGAAGTCCGCTATGCGACGGACGCCGCCGCCCATGGCTGGGGCGAACGATGCTACGAGTACATCGATCGCTTTGAAAAAAGCTTTGCGGCGTTTCTCGGCGTGCCGTATGCGATCTCGACCTCAAGTTGCACGGGTGCGATGCATATGGGTCTCGCCGCGCTCGGCATCGGCGCGGGCGACGAAATCATTCTCGCCGACATCAACTGGATCGCGACCGCAGCGCCGATCGTCCATATCGGCGCCACGCCGGTGCTGGTCGACATCCTGCCCGACACCTGGTGCCTCGACCCCGTGAAAGTCGAGGCCGCGATTACGCCGCGCACCAAGGCCATCGTCGCGACTCACCTGTACGGCAACGTCTGCGAGATGGACGCCCTGCTCGAGATCGGCAAGCGGCACGGCATCCCGGTGATCGAAGATGCCGCCGAGGCCATTGGCTCCTCATACCAGGGCAAGCGTGCCGGCGCGCTGGGCGCATTCGGCACCTTTTCGTTCCACGGCACCAAGACGCTGACCACCGGCGAAGGCGGCATGTTCGTCACGCACGACCGGGCGCTCTACGAACGGGTGCTGACGCTTAGCAACCATGGCCGCGCCAAGGGCGAGACACGTCAGTTCTGGCCGTCGCAGATCGGCTTCAAGTACAAGATGTCGAACCTGCAGGCGGCGATCGGCTGTGCCCAACTGGAGCGCATCGACGAACTGATCGCGCAAAAACGTGCCATCTTCCAGATGTACGCCGAGGCCCTGGCGCCGCTCGACTCGCATCTGAGCCTGAACGTTGAGCATCCGGGCACCGTCAACGGCTACTGGATGCCCACCGCTGTATTCCACGAGCACGTGAAGTTCGATCGCGATGCGTTGCTGGCAGCGTTCAAGGAAAACGAAATCGACGGCCGCGTGTTCTTCTGGCCGCTCAGTGCGCTCGACCTGGAAGGCTTGCACAGGCCGTTGGATACGCCCGTCTCGCACGGCATTTACCAGCGCGCCGTGAATCTGCCCAGCTATCACGACATGGGTCCTGCGGAAATCGAGCGCGTCGTCGCGGTCGTGCAGCAGATCTGCGCAGCCTGAGTCTTCGCTGCGCTTGCGGACGCATTCCTTCAGATGGATGTCGAAGGGGGTCCGCTCGCGTAGCGTATGACGCGAGCCGGATTGCCATAGGCCACCGCTCCATCGGGCAAATCGCGGGTCACCACCGCGCCCGCGCCGACGACACAGTCTCGCCCGATCTTTACGCGCGGCAAGACGGTTGCGCCCGCTCCGATCATGCTGAAATCGCCGACCTGCACCTCGCCGGCGAGATGCGCTCCCGGCGCCACATGCACACCGTGACCGAGCCGGCATTCGTGATCGACGCTGGCGCTGGTGTTGACGATGCATGCCGTGCCGAGTTCGGCTTCCACGCACACGGCCGCGTTAGCGAGAATCTGACTGCCGGGTCCGACCGTGGCGTTGTCCGCCACGAACGCGGTGCGATGCACGACAACCGCCGCCAGCAGTCCGGCACTCACGAGCTGCTCGTGAATCTCCACGCGAACCTGGCCGCGATCGCCGCCAATCGCCACGAGGAAATAGCACGGGCCAACCGGCCGCGCGGCGCGCCATTCTAGAAAGCCATCCCAGCCGCGGATCAATGGGATATCCACAAACGGTGGCTGCAGGGTGGGACTGTTGTCGAATACGGCCTGCAGGTCGAAGTCGTCGCGAATGAGGTCCCGCAGCACCTTGGCCTGCCCGGTTCCTCCCCAAAACACCATGTCTGGCCTCGCCATTCCCGCCGCCTTTGTCGTGACACCACCAAGGCAGATTATGCGACAGGCGCGGCGTTGCGCGTTGCCTTCCTGCGCGGTTCGTCAGCGCCACGCACTCTCCCCCTGCACATAGAACGCGTTTTGCCCAGGTCCCATTACTGAAACGTCGCATTGACCGACAACTCGACCGCATTCCCCTTCGGCCGGTTGCTGACGTTGAATTCATTCACCCAACGCAACGTCGCGCCTACCGGCGTCTTGCTGATCTTGCCGTTCCACGTGACGATCGGACCAATCCCCACCGCGTGCCCTTGAGCACCGCCCACAATGTCCGCGAGACCGCCGCTGTCATGGCCGAGTTGCTGGATATAGCCGCCCACCACACCCGCGCCCCAACCCTCGCCAAAGCGTTTGAGCGCCAGCAGATCGAGCACGCTGAGCGGCGCGTTGTGATACTGCGTCTGGTTGTTGGCGGTGTAGAACTCGACGCCGTAGTTCAGCGACAGTTCGATGTTCTGCTTCGGCAGCAGCTTCGTGTAGGCGAAGGTCGGCGTGAAGGTCCACGTGTTCTGTCCGGCATTGGCGAGGCGGTCCGTGTTGTAGGCGCCGGTCGGCGCGTAGATCTGCACGCTCAACGCGATATGGTCGGTCTTGGTCAGGTGGTAGCCGGCCACCACCGGCGTGAAGAAGATATCGGCGAACTGCGTGGCGTGGTCGTCCGGCAGGCGGCCATGAAACGAAGACACGTCGGTGTACTGCAGCGGCACGCCAAACGACGACGCAAAATTCCAGCCGCCCGCTGTGATACCCCATGTCTTGATTGCGTTCACGATGTTGTACGAGATGTGGTAATCGAGACCCGCCGTGACTTTCCCGGCAATCGGCAGCGTCTTGCTCGCGCCGAGCGAGCCCTCGTAGTAAATCGAGGTGATCGACACGATCCAGTCGTCGGTGGGCGGCACAATGCCCGCATACGGGGCGATCTGCATGCCGGTAATCGGGCGCCCCACGCCACCTTCCGTCGCCAGCGCATGCGGCGAGAGCGCCATGCCGGTGGCCGCGGCGAACGCGCCGGCGGAAAGCCTGGCCGCGACGGAATGGCCTCGGAACAAGCTGCGAAGTTCATTCATAGCGATCCTCACCAATTGATTCCTCGCCCGTTGCGGCGAGGAAGGTTATACGCCTTGCTATCCACTACCGTGTGTCCCGCACGACCGGCGGCGGTGTCCACGTGCCGTCCAGCGCAGGTTGTTCCGGCCAGTAAGCCCGCACGTAGAGCGAAAAGTCTTCGTTGGCCGGCGCCGGCAACCAGTTGTCGGCCTTGTCGGCGTCGGGCGCCGCGCTCTGCACATAGAGCGTCAACGAGCCGTCGTCGTTGTACTTCAGCGTCTTGTTCTTGGTGCCGAGCGAATAGCGCTTCTGCTCGTTCGGCGAAAAGAAGTGATGCGCGTTGTACAGGGTCAAGGACCAGAAGCCCTTGACCGGCGGCAACTGTCCCTTCGGAAAGGTCACCGTATAGCGCTGCGCGCCGTTGAGACGCTGGCCCGAAGCGTCGGCGTCGGCATAGAAGTACTTCGTCTCGTTCGGCTTGTTGACGAAAATGTTGGACTTCGCCACCGCCGTACGCGTGAAGTAGTCGGTGCCGAATTCCGCGCCGTTGCTGATGGTGTTCCAGTGAGCCGGCAACGGCTTGCCGAACGTATTGAAGTCGAACAGCGGCGTGACCAGATGGGCATCGGTTTGCGCCGCCTCGTCCACGATGGCGGCCTTGATCGCAGGATCTTTCTGCGCGGCGGCCAGCAGCGCGCGAGCCTGGGCGTACAGCGCCTCTTCGCCGGGCTGCGGTGGCGTCTGATCGAGCACCGCAGGCAGCTCGTCCCAGAACTTGTCGGGGTCCACCCATTTGATTTCGGCGGCGCTGGTTTCACCCGAGCCGAAACTCGGCAGCTTCGACCAGTCGGTCACCTTCACCTTGCCGTCGAACTCGGACAACGGATACAGGCCGATCTTGCCAATGACCGTTTGCACGGCCGCCCGGTCTTCCGGCGTGTCGTCCATGAACACGCGCGGAATGAAACTGCCCACCGCCGTGGCCGAGCGGAACACCTGGCGAATGCCCTTCGGCACCTGGCCATGCCAGTCCGGCCCGACGAACAGATAGAAGCCCGGCCTGGTTCCGTAGAGCTTGCCGAGACTGGCGAACCCGTCGGTGCGCAGATCGACGGCCTGGTAGACCCAGAAGCGGTTGCCGAAATCCGGCACCTGCACGACCACTGGCGTCTGGTTCAGATCGAAGATGGCCGAGCCGTACACCACGTCCTGGTTCGGGCACGCCACGAAACGCTCCTGCGGCTCGATATAGTCGTGCAGCATCGAGAGATGATTGGGCGGCGCCACCGGCACGATGCCGCCGTTCAGGCCCGGCTGCGGCACCTGCCTCATCGCCAGCAAGCGGTTGTAGACGTTGACCATCGGCCACGCCCAGAAATAGGTCTGGCGCGCCACCAGCCGGGCGTACGCTTCGGAGACGGCGTAGCCAGGCACGGGGCCGGGTATCGATTGCGCCGTCGCTGTGCCCACCTGGGCCGTGGGCGCCCTCGCCAGAATCGGGCTCGCGAGGGATGCGAGCACAGCGGCCGTGACCCACGTTGCGGTTTTCTTATTCATGTCGGGCTCCGACTCGTCCATTGGAGGTCATCGCTTTTGCGGCGCCGGGAAGGTCCAACTGCCGTTGAAGACCGAAGCGTCCGGGCCGTAAATGCGCGCAATCACGTCGTAGGCGCCTTCCGGAGCGGGCAGCCAGTTGGATTCCTTGTCGGCGCCAGGTGAGTTGTGCTGAACGTAGATATCGAGCGAGCCGTCGGCGCCGTACTTGATACCCTTGGTGCGGTCGCCGATCGAGTAGCGATGGATCGGATTCGCCACCAGATGACGGGCCGGCAGGTCGTACATCGTCATCGACCAGAAGAACTTCGCGGGCGGCAGGTCTTTCTTGTCGAAGTGGATGACGTACGGTTGCGAGCCCACCAGTTGCTCGTGGTCCGCGTTGATTCGCGTGCCGACGTACACCGCTTCTTCCTTGGTGTTGCCGTAGATCCCCATCGCGGCGGCGACTGCCCGTTTCATGTAATCGCCGTTCAGATCCTGGCGGCTGCCGAACAGGTCGTAAGAACTGGTGGTGTGCTTCTCCGCGTCGGCAAGCGCCGCTTTGCCGTCCGCGACGCCCTGTTCGATGGCCTCGCGCGTCGCCGCCGGCAGCGCGGCGGGATCGAAGGCCGCACCCGGCGCAATGCCGATCTTCGCGAAGCGCTGCATCAGCTCCGTTTCGGAGGGCGCCGTGGGCTGCGTGAACTGCAGCAGAAAGTTCAGGTACGCGATGAAATCGATCGAGGTGGCCTTCGCTTCGTCCCACTTCGGGAACGCGACCTTGGCGACCGGCGGCGGCGCGCTGCTGTGTTCAAACGCGGACAGCGGCGTGAGCCGGTACTGCTTCTGGATTGCCTCTACGTCCTTCACATCGGACGGGCCGCTGAGCGCGGTGCGCCCCAGCGTGAGGATGATGTCGGTCTCGGAGCGGAATACCTTGTCGATGCCCTTCGGCGTATCGCCGTGCCAGTTGGGACCGGCAAACAGGTAGTGGCCCGCGCCGTTGCCGGTAGTCCGTGAGCCGACGTAGGCGAAGTTGTAAGTGAACAGATCGATCCACTGGAACACGTAGTAGCGGTCGTTCTTCACCGCCGGCACGGTCAGCACCCACGGCTCGCGACGCAGATCGAGCCAGGCCCACGAGTACGGCGTGTCGTTGTTGGGCGTGACGATATCCTTGTTCTCGGGACCGTAGGGATGCGAGTAGTTGCGGAATTTGCCGAAGCCGCCTACGTACGACTTCGAGCCGGGATCCTCCGCCTGCTCATACAGCGTCTTGTAGTTGAACAGCATCGGATAGGCGTAGATGTACGCGTCTTTGGCGATGGCGCGGGCCTCGTCCGGCGCGGCGCTTACCGTGGCCGCAGGCGTACTCGCCTGGGCGCCGGCGTACTGTTGCGGCAGCATCGCGAGCGTGAGTCCTAGTGATATCCCGCCAAGGCGCAGGAGCGTAGAAAGATTCATAGGGTGGTCTCTCGGGTTAGATTCGTCACTTGCCGAACGTCATGTTCAGACCGGCAAAAATGGTGACTTGCGGTACGCCGGCGCCCGAGTGGGCGACCGAATACTGCGGTTCGATGAACGCGTTGTAGATGGTCGAACCGCTCTTCCACGCCTTGCCCCCGCCGAGCCCGACGGGGATGTAGTAGGTGCCGTGCTGCAGGTCGAAGGTCCAGATACCGGTGGAGCGGATGTACCAGCCGCCGGGCAGATTGAAGATGGCGAACGGCTGGGCCGTGAGCGACTGGGTGGTCGGCCGCTCGCTTTGGCCGGCAAACGAGTGCTGCCACTGCACTAGCGCGCCGAGCAGATGCGCCGGGGTGGCATTGACGGCCACCGCCGCCAGACCGCCCTGCCATTTGCCGGTGCCGAGACTTGGGTCGGTGGCGGTGGGCATGGTGATCAACGGGCCGACGCCGATCTGCACCTCCGACTGCGAGAGCAGGAAGATGTCGAACAGGTTGATGTCGCCGAGCCCCGTGTTGTAGCCGCCGCTCGGGTCCGGGCGGGTGCTGATCGGCACGGTGGCGCGGAAAATCTGCGGCACGCCGATCGGGCCGATAGGCCCCACCGGAACGGTCGGCCGCAGCAGCAGGTCGTTCGTATGACCGCTGACACCGAACAGGCTCGGAGTGTAGTAATTCTGGAGGTTGAACGACGGCGCCAGATTCAGCGGGTTATTGCTCTTGTTGGCATCGTCTGCCGAAGCCTGCGCATAAGCGGCTGACGAGAACACCGCCGCGCACACCACCGCACTCGCTCCAAGGGATCGCTTCATGGCCATGTAGATTTCCCAGGTTCTGGCGTTATTAATAGGCGAGCGCATTCCTTTGCACAGCGCAAACAGAAGATCGTCTAATAACGCAGTCAGTTGATTAATACTGGTGCGAATTCATACTGCCCGCTATCACCGAATGTGGCGGGGAAATCCTGAAACGCGAATATTGATGGCTCAATTGGCGCCGGGTATGAAGTGCGCTGTTATGGAGTTCGACGGCAGAACCCCGGGGCTGGCATGGACGCTCCTCGTATAGGACAGGACGCCGCACAGGACTATGTCTGTACGGCAGTTAAAGGTCGCGGTGAATCACTGTCATCCTTGCAAAATACTAGCAAACGTTTTCTGAAATCACAGAGATAAATTTGTAACACGACAGAAAAGCCGATTTTTCGATGCTTATTGAACGGACATTCTGTCGGATAAATCTGTTTTTGAAATGCCGATGGTTTTTTTATCGAATTGATGCAGATAAATAAACAATTGCGAGTGGTTAGCGCGGAGCTGCGTGGCGCAGAGTGGATGCGCGATGGTCCCGCAGCGCATCCCGGCGCCGCAATACGAACCACAATGCGAACCACATGCGAACCGGACGCCGCGGCGGATGCCCGTCATCTCCCATCCGCATCGCAAACCGTTAAACAAATGCGCCGAATGTGATATCTAGTAAGCGCGAATCGAAATGGCGGCGCACGACGGGCCGCACCACATCACACACTAACGAGGCTTTCATGATTGGCTGGATGCGCAGATGCTGGACCGGGTTGACCGTAGTCGTTCTCTGCGCCTGCACAAGCACACCCCATGCGGGCTCGGCGCAAGCCGCCCGCCCGGCCCGCGCGCCGTCCGGCAATTCGACCATGGCGTCGTGGAACGACACGCCGGCGGAGCGCTCGATTATCGACTTCGTCACCCGCGTCACGACGCCGGAATCGAAAGACTTCGTGCCGCGCGCCGAACGGATTGCGGTATTCAATCTGGACGGCACGCTGTGGGTCGAGCAGCCCGCCTCCGTGCAACTCGTCTTCACGCTGCAACGGGTGAAGACGCTGGCGCCGCATCATCCGGAATGGAAACGCCAGGAGCCGTTCCGCTCCATCCTGCGCGGCAATCTGAAGGGCGTCGCCAGCAGCGGCGATGCGGGCGCCATGAAACTGCTCGCCGCGACCCATGCCGGCCTGACGACGGACAGCTTCGCGTCGATCGTGCACGACTGGTTCGACACGGCGAGCGACCCGCGCTTCAACCGGCCGTACACGAGTCTCGCGTATCAGCCGATGGTCGACCTGCTCACCTATCTGCGCGCCAATGGTTTCAAGACCTACATCGTGGCGCCCGAGAGCGTCGAATTCATGCGCACGATTTCGCAGCGCATGTACGGCGTGCCGCCTGATGAAGTGATCGGCAGCACGGTCCGGTATCAGTATGGGCTGGTGAACGGCGCGGCCTCGCTTACCCGGACCGCGCAGATCGATACGATCAACGAAGGCACGCTGAAGCCGCAAACCATCCAGGCGGTGATCGGCCGGCGGCCGCTGATGGCGTTCGGCAGTTCGGACGACGACCTGCCGATGCTCGAATGGACCACCTCCGGCGACGGCCCGCGCTTTGCCGCCCTCGTGCATCACACCGACGCGCAGCGCGAGTATGCGTACGACCGCACCGCCCGCAGCGGCAAGCTGGATAAGGGACTGGAAGAGGCGAACGTGAAGGGCTGGCTGATCGTCGACATGAAGGACGATTGGCGCACGGTGTTCAAGGGCGAAACGGACGGCGCGACGGCGGCGGCAGCGGGGAAATAAACCGCGCGGCGCAGCGGCATGGAAGCGGCCGCTCGTCTCGTCTCGTCTCGGCGAGCGTGCCTTACTCGAATGCCGGATCGATCGGCACGCGGTATCCCACTGCCAGGCGGTTGGTCTCGTTAGCCATCCCGACCACCGCCATCAGTTCGCCGAACATCTCATCGGTCATGCCCGCGCGCCGGGCAGCGGCCGTATGGCTCGCGACACAGTAGCCGCAGTTGTTGGTCACGCTCACCGCCACATACAGCAGTTCCTTGACGAGCGGGTCGAGCGCGCCGGGCGACATCACGTCCTTGAGACTGTCCCATGTGCGCGCCAGGGTCGGCGGGTGTTGGGCGATGAACTTCCAGAAGTTGTTGACGTCGGGGACGCCGCGCGTGCTCTTGATGTCGTCGTACACCGCTTTGACTTCCGGTGCGGCGTCCTTGTATTCGATGGGCTTCAGGCTGCTCATGGGTTCGTGGTCCGCTATCAGGTTGGCAGGCCTTCAGACTACAGGATTCCCTGCCCGACATGGACGATGGAGCGGGCCGAGCCGGGCCGGGAGTTTGCCACGCCCAGCCCGGATGCCTCTAGCCACCTGGGATCGCAAACCCGCTCAGATGTGCAGCGCGTGACCCAGTGCACGCAGCGCCGCTTCCTGGACCGCTTCGCCCAAGGTCGGATGCGCGTGAATGGTCCCGGCGATGTCCTCCAGACGCGCGCCCATCTCCATGGACTGCGAAAACGCCGCGGCCAGTTCCGACACTCCGCGACCCACCGCCTGCCAACCGACGATCAGATGATTGTCGCGACGCGCCACGACGCGAACGAAGCCGTCGGTTGCCTCGAGCGTCATCGCGCGGCCGTTTGCGGCGAACGGGAACGACGCGCTCACGCAGTCGAGGTCCGCGGCTTCGGCTTCGATTGGCGACATCCCGGCCGTCACGATCTCGGGATCGGTGAAGCACACCGCCGGAATCACCGCGGGCACAAAGCGGCGCTCTTTGCCCGCAATGATTTCCGCGACGATCTCGCCTTGCGCCATCGCCCGGTGGGCAAGCATCGGTTCGCCGGCCAGATCGCCGATCGCCCACACGTCGCGCATCGACGTGCGGCATTGATCGTCGACACGCAACGCGGCACCGTTGCGGTCGAGCTGGAGAGTCTCAAGCCCCCATCCCTGAGTGCGAGGACGGCGGCCAACCGCCACCAGCACCTGATCGGCCGGTAGCGCTTTCTCGCTGCCGTCGCGGTCCTGTACACGCACGGCCTCACCGTCCGCGCTGAGACCCAGCACCTTGTGCCCCAGCAGCACCCCTACACCCTTTTTCGCCAGCGCATCCGCCACCGGTTTGACGAGTTCGGCATCGTAGACGGGCAGGATGCGGTCCTGCGCCTCGACGACCGTCACCTCCGCACCGAGCTTGCGATACACCGTGCCCAGCTCCAGCCCGATATAGCCGGCGCCCACCACGACGAGACGCTTCGGCAGCGTCTTCGGCGACAAGGCCTCGGTGGACGACACCACCTTGCCGCCGAACGGCATCGACGGTAAGGCGGTGGCTTCAGAGCCGGCGGCCAGCAGCAGGTGTTCGCAGTGGATGCGCACACGCTCGCCCTCGTCCTGCCCTTGGCCGCTTGCGGTGACTTCGACAGTCTTGCCGTCGATCACGCGCGCGTCGCCCTTCACGACCTTGACGCCGTGCTTCTTGAGAAGCGCCCCCACGCCGCGGGTCAGTTTCTGCACGATGCCGTCTTTCCAGGCCACCGTGCGCGCGATGTCGATCTCCGGCGCGCCGACCCGAATGCCGAGCGGCGATGCTTCGGCGTACTGGAGAGTTTTGTCGAATTCCTCGGCGACGTGAATCAGCGCCTTGGACGGAATGCAGCCAATGTTCAGGCACGTACCGCCCAGTTGCTCGCGTTCGACCAGCACGGTGGGAATGCCCAACTGCCCCGCGCGAATCGCGGCGACATAGCCGCCCGGCCCGCCGCCGATGACCAGCAGGCTGGTATGTTCGATCTGGCTCATGCTCACTCCACGAAAAGCAGGGCGGGCTGCTCCAGCAGCACTCGAACCGCCTGGATGAATTCGGCGGCATCCATGCCGTCGACCACCCGATGATCGAACGACGACGACAGGTTCATCATCTTCCGCGCCACCACGGCGCCTTGACGGATCATGGGACGTTCGACCATCCGGTTGACGCCCACAATGCCCACTTCAGGATGATTGATGACCGGCGTCGAGACGATCCCGCCGAGCGCGCCCAGGCTGGAAATCGTGATGGTCGAGCCCGTCAGTTCATCGCGGCTCGCCTTGCCGCTGCGCACGGCTTCGGCGAGACGCACGATCTCGGCCGCCATTGACCAGACGTCGCGTGCTTCGGCATGGCGCAGCACCGGCACGGTGAGACCCGCGTCGGTCTGCGTCGCGACGCCCACGTGCACCGCACCATAGCGGGTGACCACGCCGGCCTCGTCATCGAAGCGCGCGTTGATCTGCGGAAAATCGCGCAGCGCAATCACCATGGCGCGGATCAGCAGCGGCAGCATCGTCAGGCGGCCACGCGTTTCGGCCCAGCGCTTGTTCAGTTGCGTGCGCAGGTCTTCGAGTTCGGTGACGTCGATCTCTTCGACGTAGCTGAAATGCGGAATGCGGCGCTTCGCCTCCTGCATCTTGCGGGCGATAGCGCGGCGCATGCCGATCACCGGCACCGCTGTTTCGTCGAGACGTTCGACATAACCCGAGCGGGCTTGCGTCGTCGGGGAGGATGCGTTGCCGCGAGTCTGCGCGTACGCGTCGAGGTCTGCATGGGTGATGCGGCCGGCCTCGCCGGAGCCGTGGACGAAGCGCAGCTCGACGCCCATGTCCCAGGCGCGCTGGCGGACGGCGGGTGAGGCGAGCGGGCGTTCGTCGGGCTGACGCACTGCCGAGGGCGGACGTGCAGCGGGTGTGAGTGAGCTGCGCGACGTATGGGCTGCTGAAGACGCTTGCGGCGCGAGACCTGCTGCCGCTTCATTCGCCGGCGCTGCGGCATGCGTTCCGTTGTGGCCGTTCGTGCCGCCACTAACGCCGTTCGCACCGCGCCCTTCGTTTGCGACTGCCGGCGCGTGTCCGCCAACACCTGGCTTGAGATTCCCCTCGCCCTCCACCTCCAGCCGGATCAACTCGCTGCCCACCGCCAGCACTTCCCCGACCTTGCCGCCGAGCGCAATCACCTTGCCCGCGACCGGCGACGGAATCTCGACTGCGGCCTTGTCCGTCATCACGTCCGCGAGCGGCCCGTCTTCCTTGACGATCTGGCCCACTTCCACGTGCCAGGCGCCGAGTTCCACTTCTGCAATGCCTTCACCGATATCCGGCATTTTGATTACATGCACACCCATTTCAGGCCTCCATCACGCGTCGTAGTGCTTCCCCAACCCGGCGCGGGCCAGGGAAATAGGCCCATTCCTGCGCATGCGGATACGGCGTGTCCCAGCCGGTGACCCGCTCGATCGGCGCTTCCAGGTGATAGAAACAATGCTCCTGCACGAGCGACACCAACTCCGCGCCGTAACCGCAGGTGCGGGTCGCCTCGTGCACGACCACGCAGCGCCGGGTCTTGCGCACCGACTTGACGATGGTCTCGAGATCGAGCGGCCAGAGGGTGCGCAGGTCGATCACTTCGGCATCGATGCCGGTTTCTTCCGCCGCCGCGAGCGACACGTGGACGGTGGTCCCGTAGGTGAGCACCGTCACCGCATTGCCCGGACGCACGACCGCCGCCGAATCGAGCGGTACGGTGTAGTAACCCTCAGGCACGGCGTTCGACGGATGCTTCGCCCATGACGTCACCGGCCGTTCGTGATGGCCGTCGAACGGGCCGTTATAGAGGCGCTTCGGTTCGAGGAAGATCACCGGATCGTCGTTCTCGATGCTGGCGATCAGGAGTCCTTTGGCGTCGTACGGATTCGACGGCATCACCGTGCGCAGTCCGCAGACCTGCGTGAACATCGCCTCGGGGCTCTGACTGTGAGTCTGGCCGCCGTAGATGCCGCCGCCGCATGGCATGCGAATCGTCAGGGGTGCGATGAATTGTCCCGCTGAGCGATAGCGCAAGCGCGCGCCTTCCGACACGATCTGGTCCGACGCCGGGTAGAAGTAGTCGGCAAACTGGATCTCGCACACCGGACGCAGACCGTACGCGCCCATCCCGACTGCCGCGCCGACAATACCGCCTTCGGAGATCGGCGCGTCGAACACGCGCGAGGTGCCGTATTTCGCCTGCAGGCCCTCGGTGCAGCGAAACACGCCGCCGAAATAGCCCACGTCCTGACCGAACACCACGACGTTGTCGTCGCGTCCGAGCATCACGTCCATCGCCGAGCGCAGCGCCTGGATCATCGTCATCGGCCTGGTGGCCGTGCTCGTCTCATGGATAGGATCGAATTCCGCCATGGTCACACTCCTAGTTCCTGCCGCTGACGGCGCAGGTGTTCCGGCATCTCTTTGTAGACATCGTCGAACATGCTGGCGGCGCTCGGAATGCGCTCGTCGTTCAGCGTGCCGTGCTGTTCGGCTTCCTTCTGGGCCGCGATGATCTCGGCTTCCAGCGACGCCACCAACCCGTCGTGCGCCTGATCCGACCAGATGCCCTTCACGTTGAGGTACTGCCGGAAGCGCGCGATCGGGTCGCCGAGCGGGAAATCGGTCCAGTCGTCGCCGGGACGGTATTTGGACGGATCGTCGGAAGTCGAGTGCGCGCCTGCGCGGTACGTGACCCATTCGATCAGCGTCGGCCCAAGGTTGCGGCGCGCGCGCTCCGCGGCCCACTGCGAGGCCGCGTACACCGCGAGATAGTCGTTACCGTCGACGCGCAGCGAGGCGATGCCGCAGCCGACGCCGCGTCCCGCGAAGGTCGCACCCTCGCCACCCGCGATGGCCTGGAAGGTCGAGATTGCCCACTGGTTGTTAACCACGTTCAGGATGACCGGGGCGCGGTAGACGTGCGCGAAGGTGAGCGCGGTGTGGAAGTCGGACTCGGCGGTGGCGCCGTCGCCGATCCACGCCGAGGCGATCTTCGTATCGCCCTTGATGGCCGAGGCCATCGCCCAGCCCACCGCCTGGATGAACTGCGTCGCGAGGTTGCCGGAGATCGAGAAGAAGCCGGCCTCGCGGTCGGAATACATCACCGGTAGCTGACGGCCTTTGAGCGGATCGGCTTCGTTGGACATCAATTGGCACATCATGCCCACCAGCGGCACCTCGCGCGCCATCAGGATGCTCTGCTGGCGGTAGGTGGGAAAGCACATGTCGTCGCGCCGCAGGGCCATGGCCTGGGCCGCGCCGATCGCCTCTTCACCGAGGCTCAACATGTAGAAGGAGATCTTTTTCTGGCGCTGGGCGATCTGCATGCGCGCATCGAAGATGCGCGTCTTGAGCATGGCCCGCATGCCGGCCAGCAATTGCTCGTCAGTGAGATCCGGGGCCCAGGGGCCGACGGCGCGGCCTTCGTCGTCGAGAACGCGGACGAGGCTGTGGGCGAGGTCGCTGGTGTCGATGGCGCTGACGTCGATGGGCGGTTTGCGCACCGATCCGGCAGGGGATAGATGTAGGTAGGAAAAGTCGGTTCTGCAGCCTGGGCGCCCGGTGGGCTCCGGCACATGCAGACGCAACGGCTCATACAAGCTCATTGTGTTGTCTCCACGCTTGATTGTGTCTCACGCTGTTAGGCAGCTTGCCGGGGTAGCCGGGTGGGTGCCAAAGCCGGCGCGCGCTGGTAGCGCGCGCTGGTCTCTTAAGAGTGTAGGCCAATCTGCCAGCGGGGTTCGATGTCCAAGTCGCTCAATTGGGGTGATCTGGTTTGCCATGCTGTGTGCCTTGGACGGGCGGATTTTGTGCAATGCGGCGGAGTTGCTGGCCGGGTTGCTGGGGTCCGGCGGCGGATGCTGGCGCCGGTTCTGCTGTGATAATCTCGATTGGGATGGCTTTGCCATCATTCGAGGCCTGTGGGTTTCCCTTTGCGAATTCACGCGTTCTGACCGTTCCATGGATTCGCCAGTGAACGCGTGGAACGAATCAGCACTTTTCCCTGCGTACCTTCGGGCTGTAAAAGCTGGAGGCGTACATCGCTATGACAGTCAATACCCTTCCCGATCCCGTTGCCTCGTTAGGCAGCTTCCTTCGCGATCGCCGGTCGCGTCTGCAACCTGGGGCGGATGCCCAAGGGCGGCGCCGGACGCCTGGGCTCAGGCGTGAGGAAGTGGCCATGCGGGCGAACGTCAGTGTTGCCTGGTACACGTGGCTCGAACAGGGACGTGGCGGGCCGCCTTCGGATGAGGTGCTGGAGCGGCTGGCTCGGGCGCTGGAGCTGGATGCGGCTGGGCGGGAGATGCTGTTTCTGCTTGCTCAGCGGCGGCCGCCGCTGCCGCTTTATCCGGAGGTGTCGCCTGCGGTTACGCCCGTCCTGCAACGCGTGCTGGATGGGCTGCGTACCAGTCCCGCAATTGTGAAGACACCTACCTGGGATGTTGTGGCCTGGAATGCTGCCGCGGCTGCCGTGCTGACCGATTATGCCGCGCTGCCCGTTCGTGAGCGGAATGTGCTTCGGCTTCTCTTTGGCAATAAAACCGCTCGTGGGTCGCAGGAGAATTGGGAGGAAAGTGCGCGGCTTGCGGTGGGGGTGTTTCGGATCGATGTCGCGCGGGTGGGTGGGGATCCTGAAGCGGCGGCGCTTGCTGCGGAGTTACAGGAATCCAGTGCGGAGTTTCGGCGGCTCTACGCCGAGAACGAAGTGCATAGCCTTTGGGGTGGCGTTAAGCACTTTCGGCATCCGATTGCCGGGGTGCTTACGCTTGAGTATTCCGCTTTTGCGGTTAGCGGGGCGGAGGGGTTGAGTATGGTGGTGTTTTCGCCGGTATCGGTAGCGGATGAGCGGGCTATTGAGGGGTTGGTGGCGCGGAGGGTTGCAGTGGAAAATACCGCCGCGTAGACAGAGAGTGCAGAGAGTGCCCGTGCGCTGGACGAGTCGTCGCGTGCCACGTCACCTCATGGCTACGAACCGCTCGACTCGCCCCCCATTGAGTCGCGCACGCGCGATTCAGCCTGGCGGGCCCGCGCCGGGAATGTCGAAGCTCACGAAGGTCGATATGATGAATTTGTCTTCGGAAAGTGGAATCTCGCCGCAGTGGGCGTGCGTCCAGAACGGAGGAAAGAAGACCCCATCCCCGGCCAAGGGCTTCAATTTCAGTCCCTGCCTCAGGAAGCTCGTTTCCCCGCCCTCCTCCACCGTATTCAAATAGAGCACCATCGACAATTGCCGCGCCCACGTGCCGGGCCCGATAGCGTCGAAGTGCCATTTGAATTGCCCCTCGCCTTTCGTGTAGTGCTGGATTTTGTAGCCCGTCCAGCAAAGCGGCCACAATTGCAAGGCCTCCACTTCCTCGACGATCCGGCGCAGCGCTTCTTTGACTGCCGCGTTCACTTCCGCGTAGGCCTCCTGCCAGACATCCGAGTCGCGGATCACCAGGTCGGTGCTGACCTTGATGTCTTCCTGCACCTCTTTTTCGCCAAGTCCGCGCAGCACTCTCCCGGTTTGCTTGCGAGCGTCCTTTTCATAAAGCGACAGGATCGTTTGGCAAGTCTCCTTTGGCAGCATGTTCTCGACGTATGAGACCCCATCCTTAAAAAAATGTAGATTCATCCTTTCTTTCCTTCCACTCCTTCAGGTCGCCGCGCGTGATGGCTGGTGTCGCCTGTTCTATTTCGACGAGGCGGGTTTTTGCGGCTCGCCGCCCGTTCAGTGTAGCTGGTTGGGGTGTCGATCGCTGGTCGATAACGGCGGCTCATGGGGCCGCTTTAGTCGCCGCAGAGATGCAGTGGGCTGATCAGCCCTGATCGGCAGAGTTGTAACTCCAGATCACGAGTCCCCAGTTCGTCGACTTGATCTCAGGAAACCTCTCCCCCGCCTTGAAATAGCGCCGCCCCTCCTCGCTGCCGAGCGCCGGGCTGATCCACCAGCCGCTCTGCGGCACAACCTCGCCGGGATTGCCCTTCAATCTCGACGAGGTGGCCGGCTGCACGGATTCGCCCGAACCGGACACGACGGGGCACCATGCGACAGCGTCCCGATTCTCCGTACTGCTCGCGGCAACCGCCCGGCGGGCTTCCGGCGTATCGTCGAACCGCGTCCGGTATGTGATCTCGCCCTGCCGCACGTCACCGAACGTGCCGCCAAGAAACCGCACACCCGTCAGGTCCGCGCCCCTGAAGTCAACTCCGCTCAAATCGCAATTTTCGAACGTGGCATCGATCAGCCGTGCGCCCTCGAACCGGGTTGCCGTCAGTCTGCACTCGACGAAACGGGCCGCCACGAAATCGCATCGCGTCGTCGTGTTCCAGCGCCACTCGCTCCGCTCGGCCAGCACGCCGGAAAAATTGCATGCAGTGAGCTCCGAAGAATTCACACTTGCGTCGGATATCGTCACACCGGACAGATCGCTATTGCTCAACCGCGCATACTCGATGAACGATTGCCGGAGTCTCGCATGGCGAAAATCAGCGCCGCTGCCGTAGACCGGAAGCATCTGCGCCAGATGGAACGTGCATTCCTTGAACGAGGCGCCGTCCAGGATCGCATGTTGAAAACCGACTTCATCGAACTCTGTCGCATCGAACACGGCAAAGCCGAGATGGCTGTAGCTCAGGTCCAGGTTTTCGAGCTTACCGCCCGGCAACGACAGCCCGCGAAGGTCGATAGTCGGCGACCCATCCAGCGGGTGTGGCAAGCAGTTGCTCAAAGGCACCCATTCGTCCTCTGGTAACGCACCCTTGAGCGCGTCGAGCAGGTCCTTGTACTTCCCGATGTTCCATCGATCACGCAATTCCCGCAGATCGGCGTCGTTCGTCAGCATGCAATGTCTCTGGGCAAATATGTGATTA
>Ga0153933_1000171_pt1 | contig 33025 bp, 24 predicted proteins | sample TSNJ017MetaG_FD_102275 | JGI IMG/M metagenome (GOLD analysis project Ga0153933, IMG submission 102275) | Attine ant fungus gardens microbial communities from New Jersey, USA - TSNJ017 MetaG | ecosystem: Host-associated > Fungi > Mycelium > Unclassified | place: USA: New Jersey, Wharton State...
GAGCGAAGCGACGAAGCAATCCATTCTTCCGCGTATGCCGCTCGATGGATTGCTTCGCTCCGCTCGCAATGACGGGGATAGAGCCGCGCACAATCTCTGACGCCGTAGATTGCGTCGCCGCGCTTCACGTGAAATACTTGCCGTAGCAACAATATTGACCGGGAGGAAACAATGCGGATCGGTGCACGCGCCTCGGTGCTGGCGGCTTCGCTCGTCATGGTGATGTCATGGCCGTCGGCCGGTTCGGCGTCGGACATGGTCGGCGATTCAGCCGCGACATGCAGCGGCCTTGCTGGACCCGCCGACGGTGCCGTCACGATCGATACCGCGACCTTGCAGGCACCGACGCCGCTTGCCGTCACCGAGAAGGCGGCGACGCCGGCCTCGCGCATCGTTCCGGCCAATCCGGCCTTCTGCAAGCTGCTCGGCCACATCGCGCCCACGGATCCCGCAGCGCCGCCGATCAGGTTCGAGGTCAACCTGCCGACGACATGGAACGACCGCTCGCTGCAATATGGCGGCGGCGGTTTCAACGGCGTGCTGATCACCGGCCTTGGGCTGCCGCCGGCCTATCCGTTCGGCAAGGCGTCCCCGCTGGCGCTCGGCTACGCGACCTACGGCACCGATTCCGGCCATGAGTCGAAGCCGGGCGAGCCGCCGCAACTGTTCGCGCTCAACGACGAGGCGTTCGAGAATTTTTCGCACAAGGCCTACAAGAAAGTGCACGACGCCGCGCGCGCCCTGATCGTGCGCGCCTATGGCAAGCCACCCGCGAAGATGTACTTCATGGGATCGTCCGAAGGCGGCCGCGAGGCGCTGACCATGGCGCAGCGCTACCCCGACGATTTCGACGGCATCCTCGCCCGCGTGCCCGTGATCAACTGGGTCGGGCTGCAACATGCGGGAACGCGTTCTGGCCTCGTCACGATGGGCGACGGCTGGATCCGCCCGGCGCAGGTCAAGCTCGTGGCTGATGCCGTGCTTGCCGCCTGCGACAAGCAGGACGGCTCCGACGACGCCCTGGTGCAGGACGCGGTCGGCTGCAAGGCCACATTCAAGCCGGAGACGCTGCGCTGCGCGGCGGGCCAGAGCGGCGACGACTGCCTGACCGACAAGCAGATCGCCGCGATCAACACGCTGCACTCGCCCTACAAGTTCTCCTTCACGATGGCCAATGGCCTCGACGACTATCCGGGCTGGGGCGTCTCCGGCGAGAACGCACACTCCTTCGGCCCGACCGGCGGCTGGATCGCCTGGTGGCTCGGTACCGCGGCGCCGGCGCAGCCGCCGCTGCCCAGCAACGGCATCGCCTGGATCTATGGCGCCGGCGGCATCCAATACGTCTTCGCCCGCGACCCAAAACTCGACGTCACGACCTACAAGCCCGAGGATCACAGGGATCGCGTGCTGCAGGTCTCCGCGCTGATGGACTCGACCAACCCGGATCTCGGCCGCTTCCACGCCCATGGCGGCAAGCTCGTGATGCTCGAGCACATGTCCGACTACGCACAAAGCCCCTATGCCGGCATCCGCTACTTCGAAAATGTCGAGAAGACACTCGGCAAGGACAAGACGGCCGAGTTCGTCCGTCTCTACACCGCGCCCGGCGTCGACCATGTCGGCTCCGGCGCGCCGGCCAATGTCGACATGCTCGCGGTGCTGGTCGACTGGGTCGAGAACGGCAAGGCGCCCGGTGATCTCGAAGTCGCCGAGCAGAAGATCGAAGCGCCGGACTTCCCCCCGCTGCGCGCGCTGCCGCTATGCCGCTGGCCGGCCTGGCCGCATTACAAGGCGGGGCCGGTGACGGAGGCCGCGAGCTTCACCTGCGCGCCGTAGCGCAGGTGCGGCCGCAGCAAGATCGAACTCCGGCCTGATGTCGTCAGGTCATTTGCAGCTCTCGTACAGGCCGCCGAGGGCCGGGTTTCCAGCCCGGCTCCAGCTGCCGATTTTGCATCCCGGACGAACGGGGCGGCAGCCCGTCTGATTGTTGCAGATATATTGTCCGGACGCTTGTGGCCTGGCTGGTGCCAGCTCATTGCGCTTGCGTTCTGCATCGACGCGGGGAGCGGCTCGTTCATGCGACGCGACGGGCCGCTTTTCCAGAACCTTTTCGCATTCATTGCTGTCGTTGACGCGATATCCCGCACGGCACGTGATCCTGGTGCAGTGCTCGCCATCAGCCCGATAGCCGTGATCGCAAACGAGCGGGCAAACGCGCGACGATTTGGACTTGATCGCGTCAAGCACATCGGCGTTGGCGACCTTCGCGTCGAACCTGGTGCCCGCGTATCGGTTGAACAGCGTCAACGAGCGTTGCGAGGCGGCGTTCCAGTCACCGTCCGAAGCCTCGGTGAGGCAGCCGACGCGCCGCAACTCCGACTGTACGGATTTGACCAGGTCAACGCCGGAGTGCGCGACCGCGGTGTCCGACGGCGGCGGAAGTGATGCGACCTTTTGCGGCTCCTCCTTTTTCTTCTCCGCGGCGGTGGGCCCCTGCTTCGCTGCAAGGTCATTGGCGGCTTTTTCCGCCGCCGCCTGGTCGGAGGCTTTTATGTCGGCGTCCGCCTTCTCAGGGGCGGCGCGGGCCTGCTCTCCAGCTTCCGCCTTCGAGCGCGCTTCCTCTGCTGCGATCTTGTTGAGCTGGCCTTTTGCCAGATCGGTATAGAAGCCGCCGGGATATCGCGCGAGGAAAGCGTTCCAGCCGTCGCGCGTGCCAAGTTGAAGGGCCAGTTCGTAGTCGCGACGAATGGCATCGTCGGGGTTCGACTGCGTCCCGACAACCGGCTTTGCGGGAACGAGCGGAACATCCTCGCCACCCAATGAACCGTAGACGTATGGTTCCTGCCTGTAGTCGGTGTTCCTGAGGACCTCGTCGCGCACGAAGCCGAACGCCTTGCGGAGATCAAGACCGGGCTTCGGAAGATACTCGGCGAGGGCGATCGCGAAGGGACCATTCTTGCCGTCACCATCCGAGGCGGTGGACCCGGCTTTGGCCGCGAAGGCAATCATCGTGTTGGGGCTGCTGGGTTCGATCTTGGCCAGACCGCCACCGACCGCGCGCACCGCAATGGTCCGCTTCATCGTCTTTGCAAACGGGTTGTCGCGGCATGCATCGAGAATGATGAGCCGGAGCTGCCTGGCCGGCTCGGCCGCAAACAGCAGGCGATCGACGGGCACGGTCTCGTCGAGAACATCGGCATCGGTTTCGAGCACGGCATCCGTCGGGATCAGATAGTTGTTGCCATCCATCTCGATCCCGTGTCCCGCATAGTAGATCACGACGACATCTGCGCTTCGCGCGCTCGCACCGAACTCGCGCAGCGACCTGCGCATGTCGTTTGCATTCAGATTGAGCCTGGTCGTAACGTCGAAGCCGGCTTTGTTCAACATCTCCGCCATGAGGACGGCGTCATTGACCGGGTTCTGAAGCCGCGGCACGTTCTTGTAAGCGGAGTTGCCGATAATCAGCGCAATGCGCTTCTCGGCAGACGCGGCCCCGCAGCCGAGGCAGGTGATCAGCGCCAGCAATACGACCGTGCGAAATATGCCCATGCGAACCTCGGGCGAGTAATGCCCGAGATTATCTCAATGTCACTCGCCGCAACAGGCCCTCCCCAAGGAGTAGCCCGAGCCGCGCTTCTCACTTCACCAGCGAGCACCCGCCATCCGCCATCGGCCGGAATGCCTGCTCGGCCGGGATCGTCGCGATCAGCTTGTAATAGTCGTAGGCGTATTTCGATTCCTCGGACTTCTTCACCTCGAACAGATACATCGGGTGGATGACGCGGCCGTCCTGGCGGATGGTGACGTCGCCGAACAGCTTGTCCTTGCCCTTGAAGGTCTTCATCTGCGGCACCACGACCTTGGCGTCATCACTCCCGGTCGAGGCAACTGCATTGAGATAGGCGAGCGTCGAGGCATAGACGCCGGCCTGATTGCCGCTCGGCATCTTGCCGTTCATGCCGGGACGCGCCGCGAAGCGCTTGGCAAACGCGCGGGTGTCGTCGTTCATGTCCCAGTAGAACGCCTCGAGCAGTTGCAGACCTTGCGCGACCTTCAGGCCCATGCCGTGGATGTCGTTCACGAACAGCAGGAAGCCCACCAGGGTCTGGCCGCCCTGCTGAATACCGAACTCGGCCGCCTGCTTCACCGCATTGATAGTGTCGCCACCGGCATTGGCAAGGCCGATCACCTGGGCCTTGGAGTTCTGCGCCTGCAACAGGAAGGATGCGAAGTCGGAGGTGCCGAGCGGATGCTTGCTGGAGCCGAGCACCTTGCCGCCATGCTTCTCGATATAGTTCGACGCCTCGGCCTCGATGCCCTTGCCCAGCGCGTAGTCGACCGTGACGAAATACCAGTCCTTGCCGCCGCGCTGCATCATCGCGGCCGCCGTGGTATTGCCGGTCGCCCAAACGTCGTTGACCCACTGGATGGTGTTCGGCGAGCAGGCCTTGCCGGTGAGATCGGAGCTCGCGGTCGACGACGCCAGGAACGTCATCCTCGAATCGCGCAGGACGGTGTTGACCGCGAGGCCTACGGCCGAGTTCGGCACGTCGACGATGGCATCGACGCCGTCGACGTCGAGCCATTTGCGCGCGATCGCAGAGCCGACATCGGCCTTGTTCTGGTGATCGGCATAGACGACCTCCACCTTGATGCCCTTGCCCCCGCCGTTGAAATCCTCCGCCGCCATCCGCGCGGCTTCCACCGAACCCATGCCGTTGGTGTCCTGGAAGATGCCGGAGATGTCGTTGAGCACGCCGATGCGCACCACATCGCCGGAGATTTCCGCCCGCGCGTTGCCTGCGGCGCAAGCCAATGCCAGCGCCAGACCAATCCCAAAGCCCTTCATTCCACTCCCCCTCTTGTGTTCCTGAGCCAGCCTGTTGCCAGAATCAAATCTTTCGTCAGGCCGGCGTGATCTCGACCGGCAGGCTGCTGAGCCCGCGCAGCGTGTTGTTGAAAAGGCGCTTCGGTTCGTCGGTGATTTCAATCTTCGCGACACGACGCGCCAAGGCCGCCATCATCACCTCGCCTTCGAGGCGCGCGACGAGTTGGCCGACACACATGTGGATGCCCGAGCCGTAACCGACATGGCCCGACGTGCGGCGCGTGATGTCGTAGCTGTCGGGCTTGTCCCAACGGCGCGGATCACGATTGGCCGCGGCGAGGAACATCAGCACCTTCTCGCCCTCAGGGATTTGGGCGCCGCTGAGCTCGGTGTCGCGGGTGGTGGTGCGGAAGAAGGTCTGCACCGGACTTTCGAACCGCACGGCCTCCTCGAACGCGTTGCGCGCCAGCGTCGGGTCGCCGCGCAGCCTCTCGAACTGATCGGGGAAGCGCGCGAGGCAATAGACCGCAGCACCGATGCCGTTGACGGTCGTGTCGAGACCGGCCGACAGCAGCGAGCGCACCAGAAGCGGCGCCTCGGTTGCGGTGATCGCGCCGTCATCGACATGGGCATGGATGCAGGCTCCGATGCCACCAGGGGTGAGATTGTCGCGCTGGCACTGCTCGGCGACATAGGTCTGGTGCGGCGCCGACCGCTCGATCGCCTCCTTGCGGAGCTCGTTCGGCGGGCCGAAGGCGTTGAACACCAGGCTCGCATAAGGCAGCAGATGCTCGCGGCCCTCCGGCCGGAGGCCCAGCGCATCCGGGAAGATCGACAGCGGATAGGCTTCCGCCAGGTCCTCGATCGCGTCGAAACTGCGCTTCTCCAGCAGCGCATCGACGCAGGCCTCCGCGGCGGCAGCAAATCGCCCGCGAAGCTGCTTCATCACGGTCGCCGATAGCACCGTGCTCAGCACGGCGCGGGTACGGCCATGGGCTGGCGGATCGGCCTCCAGGATCAGGCTCGGCGGCCGCCACGGCTTTTCCTTGGAAAAATCGCTCAAGCCCACGCCGCGGCTGGAGCAGAAGGTCTCGGGGTCGTTGAGGACCGCATGGACCTCGGCGTAGCGGGCCACGCCGTAGACGTTCCATTTGTCGAGATAGACCACAGGCGCCGCCTCGCGCAGCCGCTCATGGGTCGGGAACGGGTCGGCGAAGAATTCGAGCGCAAAGGGATCGACGTCGAGATGCGCAACGGGCGTACCGGCTGAAGCCGTCATCGAGACCTCCCGTGATTTGATCTTGTCAACACGCGCTGCATGTCTATTGCTCCCAAGTCTATTGCTCCCGGGCAATTTCGCAGCGATGATTTGAGAAATGAGCAGCCAGCCCCTCCCCCGAAAACCCCGCCGGCCGAAACCGGCCGATCCCGCAGATGCCAGCTCCGGCCCGCTGCTCGATCTGGACCGCTATGTGCCGGCGCTGGTCACCTTCATCGGCAACAAGCTGTCGAACAGCGCCACCGCCTTTTACCAGAAGAATTTCGGCGTCAACGTCACCGAGTGGCGGATCATATCGCAGCTTGCGATCGAGCCCGGCATCCCGGCCTCGCGGATCTGCCAGGTGATCGGCTTCGACAAGGGGCCGGTCAGCCGCAACCTCGCGGACCTGCAAAAACGCGGACTGGTCGCGATCCGCACCGCGCCCGACGACGGCCGCACCCATTCGATCTCGCTGACCGCCCGCGGCCGCGCCGTCCATGACCGGGTAATCGTCGCCGCGCTGGAGCGCGAGCGTCGGCTGCTGGCGTGCCTGAAGAAGGACGAGCGGGAGGTGCTGATCGACCTGTTGCGGCGCCTGCACGAGAATCTCGGCGCCGTGACCGGGCCGAACCCGAGCTGAGCCGCGCGGGAACCTCAGCGGTTCCGCGGCGCCCAATCCGGCCGTCATTCCTGCTGTTGGCGCCATTCCGCGCAACCATCGTCCTCCCACACACGCGCGACCGTTGACCGGCCCTGCCTGATTGGGTGCGAAGCTCGCACAGAGTAGTTGCCTTGGCAACTAAAAAGACTGACATGTGCAGCGCAGCGAGGAACTGGCCGCCTGAGGTCGGCCGCACCACAGACTGGACGTCGTCCCGGCGCAGACACAGGGACCCATACGCCGCGGCTTCTCTTAGGGCACCCGGGGAGACGTTGTGCGCAACATCTCGACCCTGTGGTTATGGGTCCCGCCCTTCGCCGGGACGACGGCGGAATTTGCGGCAAACACTTCGCGCACACGGCAAGGATCTGGGCTATCCGCCACAGGCGATCGGCTCAACGGCCACATCGTCCTCCAGCACCGCCACCGCCGCGGCGCGGCGGGTCAGCACGGCGCGCTGATTGATGTAGCCCTTGTCGGTGATCTCGCCGCCATCGACGGAGGCGGGTTCGGCAAGCAAAAGCGCGCGGGTGGCATGGCCGGAGGAATGGCCGCCTTGCGCCTTGAGCTTGGCCAACCCTTGCGCGATCGCCGCACGCACCGCGGCATGACCGATCACGTCCTTCGCAGCCGCATTTTCGGGCAACTCCGCCAGCGCGCGGCAGGCGGCGAGGTTCGGGAACACCAGGAAACGCACTTCGTCGCGGCCGTGGCCGGACACCACGATGTCCTGCACCAGCGGTGCCAGCGCGGCGATCCCGGCGACGCGCAGTGTGCCAACGCTGACCCAGGTGCCGGAATTGAGCTTGAAATCCTCCGCTACCCGGCCGTCGAAGAACAGGCCGAGTTCAGGCCTGTCTGGATCGGCGAAAGTGACGGCGTCGCCGATCCTGTAGAAGCCTTCCTCGTCGAAGGCCTGCGCGGTGATCCCGGGCGCCTTCCAGTAGCCCGGCGTGACATTCGGCCCGCGGACGCGGACCTCGAGCTTGTCGCCTGAGGGGACGAGCTTCAGCTCGGTGCCGGGGATTGGCACGCCGATATTGCCGGAGCGCTTTGCCAGGAAGTGGCAATCGGTCGCAAGCGGCGAGGTCTCGGTCGAGCCCCAGGCCGACACCATCGGCAGCCGCCGGCCGACGGTTGCGAGCGACAACTCCTCCAGCGCATCCCAGAGGTTCTGCGGCAGCGCGGCGCCGGCATAGAAGGCGAATTTGGTGCGCACGAAGAATCTGCGGCGCAGTTCCTCGTCGGTGCGCAACGCGGCGATCAGCATGTCGAAGCCGCGCGGCACATTGAAGTAAACGGTCGGCACCACGCTGCGCAGGTTGGCGAGCGAGGTCGAAAACAGCCCCGGCGCCGGCTTGCCGCCGTCGATATAAAGCGTGCCGCCATTGCGCAGCACGAGATTGAAATTGTGGTTGGCGCCGAAGGTGTGGCTCCAGGGTAGCCAGTCCAGGATCACCAGTTGGTCGCTGTTGTCCGCAAGGAACGTCCAGGTCTGCGCCTTGGCCTGCTGGCTCGACGTCAGCATGCGCTGGGTGTTGATCACGGCCTTCGGCGTGCCCGTCGAGCCCGAGGTGAACAGGAATTTTGCGATCGTATCCGGCGTCACCGCGGCAAAGGCCTTTGCGACCCCGGGCGTTTCCGCGGTCGCCGTGATGTCGCGGAATGGCAACGCGTCGGCGTCGCCGGGATGGCCACTAACGATGATCGCGCGATGCAACGGCCTGATCGCGGCGAGCGCGGCGGCGAACTGCTTTGTGCCCGCGACGTAGATCGCGCCGGGATCGAGCAGGCTGATCATGCCCTTCAGCTTGTCGAAGTCTTTCGACATCAGCGAATAGGCCGGAGAGATCGCCGCCGACGGCACGCCGACATGCTGGGCGGCGAGCGCGAACAGCGCGTGATCGATGCTGTTGTCGGACAGGATCACGAGCGGCCGCTCGGCGCTGAGCTGCTGGGCGAGGATCCAGGATGCCGCCGCGCGGACGATCCCGAGCGCCTCGCGATAGGTGACCGTGCTCCAGGGCATCTCGGCACTGGCGCGTTCGCCGAGGAAAATGCGATCCGGCACCTGCCGTGCCCATTGCTCCAGCCAGTCGCCGACGCAGCGCGCGCCACGCTTGAGCGGCGTGGTGGAGCGGACAAGGATGCAGCCGTCGGCGCGGCGATCGGCGACGATGGCCGGTGTCGCGAACAGGGCTTGCGGATCGTCACCACGGCTGGCGGTTATCGTCATGGTTTCCTCCTCACCCGTCTTTTGCGGGCTCACTTGGCATAATGTTGCGAGCATCAATTGTTGTCGTCAACAACAATCTTTCCTTTCCGCCTGTGGCGCGCTAGCATCGGACCATGGCGAGGAAGCAACACGCGCTACGCAAGGCGGCTGGATCGAGGGCGACGGTTCGCCGCTCCGCGACGCGATCGGCAAACGGCGAGGATGCGGAGCGCGAGGTCGGGCTCGACGCGCTGGTCGGCCATGCCGGCTATGCGGTGCGGCGCTTCCAGCTCTGGATCTTCCAGGACTTCATCAAGACGCTGGCTGCGGTCGACATCCGCCCGACCCAGTATTCGGTGATGACCGTGGTCGGCGCCAATCCGGGGCTGAGCCAGATGGCGGTGGCAAAACGGCTCGGAATCGAGCGCGCCCGGCTGGTGCACCTGCTCGACAGCCTGGAGGCGCGCGACCTCGTCGACCGGATCCCGTCCGCCACCGACCGCCGCTCCCACGCGCTGCACCTCACCGCCGGCGGCAAGGCCGCGCTGGCGCAGTTCAAGCGGCTCGCCGCCGCGCATGAACGGCACGTCGTCGAGAAGATCGGCAAGGAGAACCGCGAGCGGCTGTTGCAGATCCTCGCCGCCTTCACCTGACCAGACTGCCTAAAAACAAGGCATAGACCTCACCAGTTAGGTCGAGACGGCTCTTGGTAGTCGCCATAAGCAACTGAGATTATGCGATAATCCGACCACTAGCGCCAACCGGACAATTGTACACAATGGCATGTCGCTTGCTTCGATCAGGCTGCAATAGGTTCGCGGTCGGACATCCGTTTCCTGCCGCTCAATGGACGAGGCCAACCACGTGACCGAGACTGTCGCCGCAATCGTCGCCGCGCACCGCGCCGGTGCCATGACGCCGGCGCAAACCGTCGCACGCAGCTACCAGCGCATCCGCGACCACGGCGACCCCGCCATCTTCATCAGCCTGCGTGACGAGACGGATGCGCTGGCAGAAGCCGAACGGCTCGCGACGAAGGACCCGGCGCAACTGCCGCTCTATGGCGTGCCGGTTGTGGTGAAGGACAATATCGACGCCAAGGGCCTGCCGACCACGGCCGCCTGTCCAGCCTTCTCCTACATGCCGGCGCACGACTCGACCGCGGTCGCAAAGCTGCGCGCGGCCGGCGCCATCATCATCGGCAAGACCAATCTCGACCAGTTCGCGACCGGCCTCGTCGGCGTGCGTTCGCCCTACGGCATTCCGAAAAATCCCCTTCGCGACGATCTGATTCCCGGCGGATCGAGCTCGGGCTCGGCGGTCGCAGTCGCGGCGGGCCTGGTGCCGCTCGCGCTCGGCACCGACACCGCGGGCTCAGGCCGGGTGCCGGCGATGCTCAACAACATCGTTGGCCTCAAGCCGAGTCTCGGGCTGATCTCGACCGCCGGGCTGGTGCCGGCGTGCCGCACGCTCGACTGCATCTCGGTGTTCTCGCTTACCGTCGATGACGCGATGGCCGCGCTGCGCGTCGTGTCCGGGCCCGATTCCGCCGATCCGTTCTCGCGCGACCGGCCGCTCGCTGACATCACCGCGTTTCCGGCGAAGCTCAAGCTCGGCATTCCCAAAAGCGGCCAGCTGATCTTCTTCGGCGACCGCGCATCCGAGCGGGCCTATGGCGAGGCCTGCCGGCGCTGGCAGGCGCTCGGGGCCGAGCTCGTCGAGTTCGACCTCGAGCCATTCTACGAGACCGCGCGGCTGCTGTATGAGGGGCCGTGGGTCGCCGAGCGTTATCTGGTGATCCGCGACCTCCTGGCCTCATCGCCCGATTCGATCCATCCGGTGACGCGCGAGATCACCGCGGCCGGATCTCGGCTCACAGCGGCCGAAACCTTCTCCGCGCTCTATCGCCTGCAAGGGCTGCGCCGCGTCGCCGAGCGCACCTTCACGGAATGCGATGCGATCGTGCTGCCGACGGCGCCGACGGTCTATTCGACCGCGCAGGTGCTGGCCAATCCGATCGAGCTCAACTCCCGGCTCGGCACCTACACCAATTTCGTCAATTTGCTCGATCTCTGCGGCCTGGCGCTGCCGGCGGCGATGCGTCCCGACGGCGCACCGTTCGGCATCACGCTGTTGGCGCCGGCCGGCCACGACGCACAGCTTGCGGGCATCGGCCGCGTGTTCCACGCCGACACCCAATTGTCGATCGGAGCCAAGGCCGTGCCGCAGCCGCCGCTCGCCGCAACCCCGCGCACGGCGAAGGACGAGATACCGATCGCGGTGGTGGGTGCACATCTCTCCGGCATGGCGCTGAACGGCGAACTGAAGGCGCTCGATGCGCGGCTACTCGAAGAGGCGGTGACTGCGCCGGACTACAAGCTCTACGCGCTCGACACCACGCCGCCGAAACCCGGCATGCTGCGTGTCGAGGCAGGAACAGGCCAAGCGATCAAGCTCGAGCTTTGGGCGATGTCTCCGGCCGCGTTCGGCAAATTCGTCGCCGCGATTCCGCCGCCGCTGTCGATCGGCACGATCCGGCTTGCGGATGGACGCGAAGCGAAGGGCTTCATCGTCGAGCCCGCCGCGATTGTCGGCGCGAAGGATATTTCCGCCTATGGCGGCTGGCGCGCGTTCATCGCGGAGAAGACGTAGCTGTCAGGGACACGACGGCCGTAGGCTCCCTCGCCCCCCGCTCTTGCGGGGAGAGGTGAAGAGCCTACACCGACACCGCGTAGACCTCATACTCGTCGCGCACCAGTGCGATATGGGCACGCATTGCGGCTGCGGCGCCTGTTTTGTCACCGCGCATGATGGCGACGACGACGCGGTCGTGCTCGGCGTGGGACTTTGCCAGGCGGCCGAGGTTGCGGAACTGGGCGCGGCGGAACGGCTGCACACGCACCCGCGTGGCGAGCGTGATCTCGGCGATATAGGCGTTCTGCGATCCGGCATAGATCGTGTTGTGGAAGCGCTCATTGACCTCGTGGAATCGGTCGGGATTGCCGGTGTAGCTCAGCACCCGCAGCTCCTCATGGACCGCTTCCAGCACGTGGCGCTCCGCCGGCGTCATGCGCTCGGCGGCAAGGCCGGCACACATCGCCTCGAGCTCCGCCATCGCCTCGAACATGCCGGTGAGCCGATCGATCGACGGCCGCGCCACGACCGCGCCGCGATGCGCACGGGCATCGATCAGGCCAGACGCCGCAAGCTGCCGCAGCGCTTCCCGCACCGGCGTGCGTGAGACATTGAAGCGTCGCGCGATGTCGGTCTCGTCGAGCGCTGCGCCCGGCGCCAGCGTGCCGCGCACGATCTCGTCGGCGAGTTGCAGCCTGAGCTCCTCGGCGCGGGTGATCTTGTCCTGCGACGACGGGCGATCGACGCGGCGCACAGCGAGGTCGGGCTCGGCGCCCTGCGGCTGCGGTGCACGGGTCGGAAGATCGTCCAGGCTCATGCCTCAGGCACCTTTTGGTTCGTCGATGATGCTGACATGGGCGGCGACGATTCTCCACCCCTCAGGAAACCGAATCCACGTCTGCATCTGCCGCCCGACCCGCCCCGGCGCGGCCTCCCGGTAAAACAGCGTCGAGGCAACAGCGGTGTCGTGGCCATAGGTCGTGATCACGGTGCGGTCGATCCTGCGCGTCAGCCCGACCGGCGAGCGCGCGGCGCGGAACGCCATGATCTCGTCGTAGCCGTAGAGGTTCTCGCCGATGCCGTAGCGCAGCGTGCGCCTGTCGTTGCGGAACAGCTCGTCGAGCACGGCAACGTCGTTGCTCACCAGCGCCTGCTCGTAGCGCGCGAACTGCGCGGTGACCTCGGCGAGCACGTCCGGAAGATCGATCTCCATCTCTAAATTCCTTTCGGCGCCGGCGCAGCGACGACGCCCATCTTCTCCAGCGCGTGGGCAACGCGGAGCGCGATGCCCTCGTGCCAGGGCGCGGCGATCAGTTGCACGCCGATCGGCATCGGCTCCAGCGGCACCGGAACCGCGACGACCGGAAGGCCGATGAACGAGATCGGCTGGGTATGGATGCCGATATTGGCGCGCACCGGAAGCTCGACGCCATCGAGCACGAAATTGACCTGCCCGAGCTTCGGCGCGGTGCAGGGCGTCGCCGGGGCCAGGATGATATCGACCGACTTGAACAGCTCCAGAACCTTGGCGCGATACCAGCGGCGGAATTTCTGCGCCTTGTCGACATAGGCTGCCGGAATCATCGCACCCGCGATGAAGCGATCGCGCACCGCGGGATCGAAATCGTTCGGGCGCCTGCGCAGGCGATCGAGATGCAGTGACGCGCCCTCGGTCGTGGTGATGATGTAGGCCGCGGCGCGGGCGCGCGCGGCCTCGGGGAGCTCGATCGTCTCCGTGGCACCTAGCGCCTTAGCCACGCGCGCGACAGCTTCAGCCGCTTCGGGAAAGAGGTTGTTCTGGAAATAGCCGCCGGCAATCGCGATGCGGAGCCCACTGATGTCCTGCGTCAGAGACGGCAGCGCCGGCTCGACGGAGCGCGTGGTGCAGGCGGCATCATCGGCATCTGCGCCCTGCATCACGTCATAGGCGAGCGCGAGATCCCTCACGTTGCGCGCGAACGGGCCGAGATGGTCGAGGCTCGCGACGAACGGATAGGACCGCGCGCGCGACAGGCGGCCATAGGTCGGCTTCAGCCCGAAGATGCCGCAGAACGATGACGGCACCCGGATAGAGCCATTGGTGTCGGAGCCGAGCGCGATCGGCACCAGCGCGCCGCCGACGGCGCTGCCCGAGCCGCCCGAGGAACCGCCGGTCATCCGGGTCGGATCATGCGGATTGCGCGACGGGCCGTCATGCACGTTCTCGCCCGTGAAATCGTAGGCGTATTCGCCCATGTTGAGCGCGCCGACCAGCACGGCGCCGGCCGCCTCCAGCCGCTCGATCAGCGTCGCATCGCGCCGCGACGGCGGCAGGTCGCGGTTGATCTTGGAGCCGGCGCGGGTCGAGAGCCCCTGCACGTCGAACAAATTCTTCACCGCGAACGGCACGCCGGCGAGCGGACCAACTGGCTTCCCGGCGGCGATCGCGGCGTCGATCGCCTTCGCCCTGGCGCGGGCACGATCCGCGGTGACGTCGGTGAAGGAATTGAGCACGGGGTCGCGCGCGGCGATGCGCGCAAGCGCGGCTTCGGTCGCCGCGAGCGCCGTGATCCTGCGGCCGGTCACGGCGTCTGCGATCTCGGCAGCGGACATCAAAGGGGATATCTCGGACATTGCAGTCTCAGGCCGCATAGACCGCGGCCGACTCGGTCTCGTCCGGCAGCGGGAATTCATCGACCATGCGTGCCAGCCGCAGCGAGACCTCGAGATTGGCGCGCACCGCAGGACGCCAGGCATCCTCCATCGGCAACGCCATCGCGTGAGCGACAGCGTCGATATAGTCGTCGAGATGATCGGCCATTTCGCTCCCGTGTATGTTTCTCAGTGCACCGGCAACGGCGGATGCGGGATCGCCGTCAGCAGCTCCCTTGTATAGGCATCCTGCGGATTGCCCAAGACTTGTTCGGACGTGCCCTGCTCGACGATGCGTCCCGAGCGCATCACGATCACGCGGTCGCAGAGCAGGCGCACCACGTTGAGATCGTGCGACACGAACAGGTAGCTCATCCCCATCGACTGCTTCAGGTCCTGCAGCAGGTTGAGCACGAGCGCCTGCACGGACACATCGAGGGCAGCCGTCGGCTCGTCGAGGATCACGAGCTTCGGATGCAGCGCGATCGCGCGCGCGATGCCGACGCGAGCCTTCTGTCCGCCGGAGAGCTGATGCGGAAAGCGATCGAGCAGATTGACCGGCAGGCCGACCAGCCGCGCCAGCTCCTCGCAGCGGGCGCGCAGCGCGTCGCGGCCCCTGATGTCGCCGAGCTGCATGATCGGGTCGGCGATCGCGCGTGCCGCAGTAAAGCGCGGATTGAGGCTGTCGGTCGGATCCTGGAACACCATCTGGATCCGGCTGCGCTGCGGCAGCCGGGCAAAGGATTGCGGCATGATGGTGCCGATGTCTTCACCGTCGAACAGGATGCGGCCCGAGGTCTGGTCCAATAGCCGCATCACCATCATCGACGTCGTCGACTTGCCGCAGCCGGATTCGCCGACCAGGCCGACGCTCTCGCCACGGCCGACCGAGAAGCTGATGCCATCGACGGCGCGGAAGGTCTCCTCCTCCACCGGCGGCTTGCGGCCGAACAGTTTTGTCAGCACCGAGCCCGCGCCCTGGCGGGGATATTCCTTGACGAGCTTTTCGACCGACAGGAGCGGCGTCGCGCTCTCCACGCTTGCGGGGTCGAGACGAGCGAAGCTCGCTCTTGGAGGGTTGGGGAGAGGGGGACTCTCCGCGAGCGCGGTGCTTGGAGAGTCCCCCTCACCCGCCGCACTTCGTGCGTCGGCCTCTCCCCGCAGGCGGGGCGAGGCAGAAGAGTCCTCCTCCGGCAGCAGATCGCGCAGCGACACGCCGAGCCGCGGCGTCGCGCGCATCAGCTTCTTGGTGTAGGGATGCTCCGGCGCGGCGAAGATGTCGGCAGACTTCGCGGTCTCGACCACGCGGCCCTTCTCCATCACCACGACCCGGTCGCAATAGGCAGCGGCCAGCCCGAGATCATGCGTGATCAGGATGGTCGACATCGCCCGTCGCCTGGTCAGCTCGACGATCAGATCCATCACCGCCTTCTGCGTGGTGACGTCGAGGCCGGTGGTCGGCTCGTCGGCGATCAGAAGCTGCGGGTTGCAGGCGAGCGCCAGCGCGATGACGACGCGCTGGCACATGCCGCCGGACAGTTCGAACGGATAGGCATGATAGCGCTCGCGCGGGCGGGCGATCTTGACCTGCTCCAGCGCCTCGATCGCCTTCTCGCCGCGGTCAGTGACCTGCGCCTGCTGGACGTGCTGGCGCAGCACGTCCTCGATCTGGTCGCCGACCTTGCGGATCGGATTGAGCGCGGCGCGCGGGTTCTGGAAGATCATCGAGACTTCACGGCCGCGCAGGTCGCGCATCTGGCTCTCGGTCGCGGCCTTGACGTCGATGCCGGAGAACATCACCGAACCCTCGGCGATCCGCCCCGCCCGGTCGAGGATGCGCATCACGGCGTAGGACGTCACCGATTTTCCGGAGCCGGACTCGCCGACGATGCCGACCGTCTCGCCCTTGCCGACGGAGATGTTGACATGCTGCACGGCCTTGACGATGCCGCGGCGGGTGGTGAATTCGACGGTGAGGTCTTTGACGTCGAGCAGCGGCTGGGCGGTCATGGACGCCTCCCATCCAAAAACCCGCAAAACAACCCCATGCAAAGTAACGGAACGGTATTTTTATACCGTAACGAGGCCATCGTCACGTCCTCCGCTGCGGGTCGACGATGTCGCGCAGGCCGTCGCCGAGCAGGTTGAAGCAGAACACCGCGATCATCAGCGCGAGGCCGGGGAACAGGGCGATCCACCATTCGCCCGACACCATGAAGCCGGCGCCTTCGGCGACCATGATGCCCCATTCGGCGGTCGGCGGGCGGACGCCGAGGCCGATGAAGGAGAGGCCCGCGGCGTTGAGAATCGCGTAGCCCATGGTCAGCGACATCTGCACGATCATGATCGGCATGATGTTGGGCAGGATGTGCACCAGCAAAATGCGAAACTCGCCATTGCCTGACAGCCGCGCCGCCTGCACGAAGCCGGCATTGCGGCGGACATTGGCCTCGGCGCGCGCGACGCGGGCATAGAGCGGGAAGTTCACGATCGCGGTCGCGATGATGATGTTCTGCACGGTGTTGCCCAGCGCCGCCACGATGCCCATCGCCAGCACGAACAGTGGAAACGCCATGATGGTATCCGCGATGCGGCCGACGATGCGGTCGGTCCAGCCGCCGAAATAGCCGGCGGCGATGCCGGCGAGCCCGCCCATCAGAAAGACCAGCACGACCGAGGCGACCGCGATGAAGGTGTCGAGCCGGGTTGCGACAATGACGCGGCTGAAGATGTCGCGGCCCAATTGATCCGTACCGAACCAGTGCGCGGCCGAGGGTGCCTTCAGCGCGGCTGCGGTATCCGATGCGAGCGGATCGTACGGCACGATGGCGGGGCCGAACAGCGCCGCGAACAGGATCAGGACCAGCAACGCGAAGGCGAAGCCGGTGACCTTGTTCTCGCCGAGAACGTAGCGGGTCTGCTCGATGATCGCGGCCAATCCGGAGGTGCGCGCGGGACCGGCGGGTTCGATTGTGGGCGCAACGGTGCTCATGCTCTACCCTTCCAGCCTGACGCGTGGATCGATCACGCCATAGAGAATGTCGATGATGAGATTGAGCAGCACATACATGACCGCCATGGTGAGCACGAAGCCCTGCACCGGCGCGAAATCGGAGGCGATCAGCGCCTCGACCGCATAGGAGCCGATGCCGGGCCAGGCGAACACTTTTTCCACCAGCACATTGGCGCCGAGCAGGAACGAGAACACCATGCTGAGCGTGGTGATGACCGGCAGCATCGCGTTGCGGAACGCATAGGTGACGATCACCTTGCCCGGCGACAGGCCGCTGGCGCGCGCGGTGCGGACAAAATCGGAGGCCAGCACCGCCAGCATCGAGGCCCGGGTCATGCGTGCGATCGGCGCCAGCGAGAAGATCGCGAGCGTCACCGCTGGCAGGATCAACTGGCTGAGCGCCGAGCGGAACGCCTCGAGGTCGCGCGCGATCAGCGTGTCGATCAGATAGAAGCCGGTCACCGTCGGCGGCGCGGTGTAGAACACGTCGAGACGGCCGAGCGGCGCCGGCGACCAGCCGAGCCGGAAATAGAACACATAGACCAGCACGAGCCCGGTGAAGAACACCGGCAGCGACACGCCGGCGGTCGTTGTCACCCGGCAGAGATGGTCGATCCAGGAGCCCGGCCGCGTCGCCGCCAGGACGCCGAGCGGGATCGCGATCACGATCGAGACGATCAGGCCGAGCAAGGTCAGTTCGGCGGAGGCCGGCAGGCGGCTGCGCAATTCGGCGGCGACCGGCTGGCCGGTGGTCAGCGACGTCCCGAAATCGCCATGGGCGAGATCATTGGTGTAATGGACAAACTGCTCGATCAGCGGCTTGTCGAAGCCGAGCTTCTTCCTGATCTGCTCGACCGCCTCCTTCGTCGCGGCAGGACCGGCAAAATACGCCGCCGGATCACCCGGCAGCGCGCGCGTCAGCAGGAAAGTGACGATCACGACACCGATCAACGACGGGATCGCGAACAGCAGGCGCTTGCCGATCAGAGTTAGCATGGCGCGCTCCCGGCCGCATCGTGCAAAGCCACAACGGAAGTGGCCGGGCTCCCTCCCCCCTTGCGGGGGAGGGTTGGGGAGAGGGGTGCCGCTTGCTCAGAGGCGAGATGGAATCGAGTCCCCTCTGAACCGCTCGTTAAGCGACGAGATGAATTGGCGCGATCTCGTGCGATGCCGTCGTTTCGCGTATGCGGCTTACCCCTCTCCCCAACCCTCCCCCGCAAGGGGGGAGGGAGCCTGCACAGCGTGCTCACCTCACTTGGACAGGCCGATTCATCGACGAGCACCGGCATGGACGCTCACCCCTTCGCCAGCGAGCGATAGTCGAGCCGGCGGTGGAACCAGTACTGATATCCCGAGATGTTCTTCTGCATCGCGACGTTGACGAAGGGCTGGTAGAGCGGGATGCGCGGAATGTCCGTGAAGGCGAGATCGACGAAGCCCTTCACGTCCGAATCGTAGGTCGCCTTGTCGCCGGTCGCAGCAGCCGTGCGCGCACCATCGATGAGCTTGTCCATCTCCGGCGACTTGTAGCTCATCGTGTTGAAGATCGAATTGTTGCCGTGATAGCACCAGTAGAAGAAGTATTCGGGGTAATCGAGCCAGCCCGAGAACACGTTGGTGAACAGCGGCATCTCCTTCTTGGTCAGCTCGGTGCGCCAGTTGGCGCCGGGCACCTTGTTGATCGTGGTCTTGATGCCGATCTGGGCGAGGCTCTCCTGCACCAGCACGCAGAGCGGCTCATTGACCTGCGCGAAGTTCAGATCGAATGACAGCGTGGTCTCGATGCCGCTGGGCGCAGCTTCCGCCATCAGCGCCTTCGCCTTCGCCATATCGGTGGAATATTTATGCGGCTGCGGCCAGGCGACTTCGGTCGGCTTGTCGGCCGGCGCACCGAACATCGGGTTCGCCAGCCCGAACATCACCGCATCCATGATCTTCTGATAGGGCAGCGCGTAGGCAACGGCCTGCCGCACCTTGAGATTATCGAACGGCGGCTTGGTCACGTTCATGCCGATGTACTGGATGCCGTTGGAGAAGGGCAGCGAGACCACGTTGAGCTTGGCCTCCGCCTTCATCTCCTGGAAGTCCTTGTTGGGTAGCTCGTAGGAGATGTCGGCATCGCCCCGCTCCAGCAGCGCGCGGCGATTGCCGGCCTGCGGCACCATGCGCCAGATCACCCGCCTGATCTTCGGCATCGGACCGCCGACCCAGGCGTCGTTGCGCTCCATGATCACTTCGGTGCCGGCGGTCCATTTCGTCACCTTGTAGGCGCCGGAGCCGGCGGTCTGCTGCTTGGTGTATTCGAGCCCCCAGGGATCCTTCTCGCTGGCGTTCTTCTTCACCAGTTCGGAATTGACCACGCAGGGCACGATGACCGCGAGATCGGGAATCGTCAGCCTGTCCTTCTTGATGAAGTCGACGCGCACCGTATGGTCGTCGACGGCGACGAACTGCTCGGTCTTGGTCAGCGATCCCGCACTCATCTGGAAGGTCGGGAAGCCGCCGACCGACACCGCGCGATCGAGCGACCATTTGACGTCCTTCGCCGTCACCGGCGTGCCGTCGTGGAATTTGGCGTCCTTCCGCAGCTTGAAGGTGACCGACATGTCGTCGATCTTCATGTCCTCGGCCAGTTCAGGCTTGAACTTGTCGCGGTCGTAATAGGGCACGCCGCCCGGACCGCTCTTCATCTCGTGGCTGATCAAGCGATCGTAGCAATTCCAAGACACTTCATAGCCGGGCACGTTGGTGCCGACGCCGTGGATGTCGAGATTGTTGGGACCGCCCTCGGAGACGATCAGCAGCGTCTCGGAGCGGGCATCGGCCTTGGCCGGCGAGAAGATCGCAGGCGCGGTCGGTGCCAGCGCGCCGGCGGCTAATCCCGACACCGATTTGAGGAAGTCGCGACGCTTCATGTGATGCTCCAACGCCCGTGGGGAACGGCCATGGAACATGGGATCGCAAGGTTTGTGCCAGACCTTGCCGAGCCGCGACTTCGAGCTAACACCCTCAAATCATGAGAGAAAAGACAAAAGGTATCTTGATCTTGCGCCGTAACATTGCATACAAAGATGGATGTTTTGCTGAATTAATGAGCACGCGTTTGCGCTGCTTCCTTTTGGCCCACACCGTTCGAGAGCTAGTCAGGCCAGATCAACTCCTGCAACGCCACGAAGTCATCGACCTGCTCGGGCCAACCGGGAATGCAGATGTGCCTGAGCGGATCGCTGGCCCGGTGCAGCATCATCAGCGCCATCAATCGCCGCTTCAGCGCAAACGTGACGGCGCTCCGCGCATAACCAAAGCCATCGAACAGACTGCGCACCCGGCGCGGATGGCCCGCAGCCATGAACGCGCTGGGCCCGAGCAGATCGTACTCGCCCCATCCCGTCTGGACATCGCCGAAGTCGAACAGCCCCGCGACGTGCCAGCCGTCACTGCGGCGCGCCAGCAGAAAATTTTCCGGGATGTATTCGCCGGTCAGGATCACCGGCCGGGCACGCATCGGGATCCTGGTAGCGGCGTCGCGCAGAAGATCATCAAATCCTGCGAGAAATTTCTGCGGCAATCCCAGGCGTTCGTGGCGCGCGCGGCACTGCGCGATCTGGCCCTGCATGAAGACGTCCCAGTGCGGTTCGATCGCATACAACGCGCCAACCGGGACGCGCTGCACCTCGGCGATGACGGCGCCGATCTCGAACAGCACACGCTCCTTCTCGGCCTCGGGCAGCGTCGGCCACACCTGCGATCCCACCACGCCGGAGAGGCGGGTGATGATGATATAGGGCCAGCCGTCGCGCTCGCCTTCGGCGACGATCTCAGGGATCGCGATGCTGAGCTTCCCGCGCAACTGCCCCAGCGCGGCGCGCTCGGAGACATATTGCGCGCGCAGGAACGGTGGGAACAGCTTGAGGATCAGCTCGTCACCGAGGCCGACCACGAGATTCGTTCCGGTCGCAAATACATGCGGCGCGTCGCAGCGCAGGCCGTGAACAGCGGCAATGTCACGCACGACCGGAAGGAAGCGCGACGTGTCGCTGCGCCAGGCGCGGTAAGTGTCGTAATCGGTGATGGGTGGAAGTTGCATTTCAGCCGTCATTCTGAGGGGATGGAATTGCGGCGCAATCTCTCCCGTCGTCGTCCCGGCGAAGGCCGGGACCGATAACCACTGGGTTGAGTTGTAGAAGAAGGCTGCGGCCCCAGCGTCGCACAACAATGACCTTCGGTGGTTATGGGTCCGGGCTTTCGCCGGGACGACACTGAGTCTGTTGCGTCCACTGAGCCACGCATTCACTGCTCTCAGGATGACGGAGAAGCAGCAACCCGGATGCCCCTCACCGGTCCGGGTTGGCGCGCTCGAACTGGCGCAGCAGGCGGTTGCCGCGCTCGACCGCGTTGTCCATCGCCGCCTGCGCCGAGCGCTTGCCGGCGAAGACCTGCTCGAGCTCGTCGTCGATCGCGTCGCGGATCAGCACGAAGGAGCCGAGACGGATGCCCTTCGAATTGTCGGTCGGCGGCTTCAGCGTGACTTCCTCGATCGAGATCGAGGCGCCGGGATTGCGGTCGTAGAAGCCCTGCGCGCGGGTGAGATCGAATGCGGCGCGGGTCACCGGCATATAGCCGGTGTTCTGGTGCCAGGCTGCCTGCACCTCGGGCCGCGACAGATAGGCAAAGAATTTTGCCACGCCGGCATATTCCGCAGCTGGCCGGTCGCGCAGCACCCACAGCGTGGCGCCGCCGATGATCGAGTTCTGCGGCGCGCCCTGCACGTCGGGATCATACGGCATCATGCCGTAGCCGATCTCGAAATTCGAATTGGCCTTGATGTCGGCGCGCGTCCCCGACGAGCCGATGAAGATGCCGCATTCGCCCTTCTGGAAGCGCGGCTCGGCCGCCTGCCCGCGGCCGCTGTAGTCGAAGATTTTGGTGCCCTGCCATTCCGCGAGCCGGGCGATGTGACGGACCACCAGCGGGTTGTTGAAGACCAGCTGCGCGTCAAGACCGCCAAAACCGTTGGCGCGGGTCGCGAGTGGCAAATTGTGAAACGCCGAATAGTTCTCGATATTGATCCAGGATGGCCACGACGTAGTCACCCCGCAGGGCGCGCCCGCCGAGCGCAGCCGCTTCGCGGCGACGCCGACCTCGTCCCAGGTCTTCGGCGCGACATCGGGATCGAGCCCGGCCCAGCGGAACATGTCCTTGTTGTAGTAGAGGATCGGCGTCGAGGCATTGAACGGAAACGACAGCATGTTGCCGTCGACATCGGCGTAATAGCCGGCGACCGCAGGCAGGTAGGCCGACGGCGTGAACGCCTCCGACTGATCGCGCATCAATTCGAACACCGGATAGATCGCGCCGCGCGCCGCCATCATGGTCGCGGTTGCGATCTCGTTGACCTGCACGATCGCCGGCTGGCTGCGCGAACGGAACGCAAAGATCGCCGCGGTGACGGTCTCGGTGTAGTTGCCCTTGTAGGATGGCACGATCCGATAGTCGGATTGCGAGGCGTTGAAGTTGGCGGCGAGCTTGTCGACCTGCTTGCCGAGCTCGCCCGACATCGCGTGCCACCACATGATGTCGGTCGTGGCCCGCGCCGGCGCTGCGAGCGCGAGAGCGGCCATGGCGGCGAGCTGCAGGACTTTCCAACCGAACTTCACGACGAGCCGTTCCCGGTGGCGACGTGACGTCATAGGGCGCCACAACCTGAGTTGCAATCGTCACCGTAGGTTGCAGCGCGGAATTAACCAATTGACCGATGGGCGAACCGGCCGCGGTCTGCTAAAAATCGGTTGAACCTTTTCCTCCCGCCCTGGACTCATTTCACAAGGGGAATTGTTGGTCGTGTATCGCCGCGCAGTCCTTTCGCGGACCATCGCGCTTGTCGTGACGCTGTTGTGTACGGCGGTTTCGGCGGGAGCCCTTGCGCGCGAATTCCGTGCCGCCGACACCCAGGCCGAGGAATATCCGACCGTCCAGGCACTGCGCTACATGGGACGCCTGATCACGGAGCGGACCGGCGGCCGGCATCATCTGGAGGTCTTCCCTTCACGCCAGCTCGGCGAGGAAAAGGAGACCCTGGAGCAAACCCGGGCCGGCGCGATCGACCTCAACCGGACCAACGTCGCCCTGATCGGAACCATGGTGCCCGCCGTGAATGTGCTGGCGATGCCGTTCCTGTTTCGATCGCTCGATCACCTGCACAAGGTGCTGGACGGGCCGATCGGAACGGAGATCCTGAACAGCTTCGAACCCTACGGCTTCGTCGGGCTGACCTTCTACGATTCCGGCAGCCGCTCGATCTACAACCGCCTCCACCCGGTGCGAACGCTCGACGATCTCAAGGGCATGCGGTTGCGCGTCCAGCAATCAGAGCAGATGTCCGACATGATCCGCGCGCTCGGCGCGGAGCCGGTCGAGCTGGCCTATGGCCAGGTGCTGGCCGGTCTCGCCAACGGACTGATCGACGGCGCCGAGAACAATTGGCCGTCCTTCGTCACGACGGATCACTACAAATACGCCGGCTACTACTCGCTGACCCGGCACACCGTGAGCCCGGAAGTGCTGGTGATGTCGCTGAAGGCATGGAACAGCCTGTCGCCGGAGGACCAGGCCATCTTCCGCGAGGCCGCCCAGCGCTCCAGCCTGTATATGCGCGACAAATGGAACGAGCTCGAGGAGCGCTCGCGCAAGCAGGCGGAAAAAGCCGGCGTGAAGATCGTGACCGACATCGATCGCAAGCCGTTCGAGGCCGCGATGGCCGGCATCTATGCCAAGGCCGAGCGCGATCCCGCGATCGCGGCACTGATCGAACGCATCCGCAACGTGGAGTAAGAGGATCTTGGCGACGCCACAACAGGACAGGACAGGGAGGCGGCCGCCGCTGTTTGCGGCGCAAGGCCGCTTCCGCATCGTCCAGTTGCTGCGTGCCGTCCCGATCCGCTGGCGCATCCTGTCGATCGCGCTGCTCAATTCCGCCGTCGTGATCGTGCTTGCGGTGCTGATCTGGAACGGCGCCAAGGTGCTCGGCTCGGCCTGGGACGACGTCCGCCAGGTGCGCGAATCCGACAAGATCCTGGCCTCGCTCGAAAGCGAGACCTCCAGGCTGCAAAACCTGATCCACCGCTACATCAACCAGCCGAGCCCCGATCTGTTCGCGGAGATCCTGCTGCTGCGCGAAGCCGTGCTCGGCACGCTGACGACGCGCGCCTCCACCGACCCGATGCTGTCGGGCTCGGTGGAGCAGCTGGAGCGCGTCACCAGCCGCTTCCTCGACGGTTTCGGCGAGCTGCGCGCCGTGCAGGCGACCATCGGCAAGACCTACAACGAGCAGGTTCTGGCGCCGACCAGGGACATGGCCGGGCTCTATTCGATCATCGAGGGCGCAACCGGCCACCGCGATGCGCTGATCTGGCCGGCGCTCGGCAAATCCCGCGAGGCGTTCACCTCGCTGCTGGTCGCGGCCAACACCTATTATCTCTCGCTGGCCCCCGACTCGGCCGAAGAGGCCCGCCGCAACACCGATACGATCGAGAAGACCATCCCGGTGATGACCGATCTCGCCGAGAACGACCTGCAACGCATGGCGCTGGCGAAGCTCAAGATCAAGACCGCCGAGCTGCGCGACGGGCTCGCCAGGCTGAGCGAGCAGCTGACCAACCGCACCGATCTGTTGCGCAACTCGATCGATGCCAGCCAGGCCGACGCGATCGGCGCGATCGACGACCTCTCGACCAAGATGCGCCAGCGCGAGCAGAAGGCGCAGGAGACCTTCGACAAGACGCTGTCCGACATCTCGCGGCGGGTGCTGTCGATCGCCGTGATCTTCCTCGGCATCATCATGTCCGCCGGCGTCATGATCGCGCTGTCGATCCGGCTGCCGCTGGCGCAGATCATGGCCTCGATGCGGGCGATCACCTCGGGGGATCTCGACCGGCCGGTGGTCGGCACATCGGCCAGGGACGAGGTCGGCGCCATGGCGCGCGCGGTCGAGGTGTTCCGCGAGAACGCGATCGCCAAGCGCAAGACCGAGGACGAGCTGCGCGCCTCCAAGGAGAAGGCCGAGAGCGCGCTGCTCGAGCTCAACGCCGCGCAGCAGAACCTGATCGATGCCGAGCGGCTCGCCGCGCTCGGCGGCCTCGTCGCCGGCGTCGCCCACGAGGTCAACAATCCGATCGGCATCAGCCTGACGGTGGCCTCGAGCTTCGCCCGGCGCGCCGAAATGTTCGAGAGCGACCTGAAGACCGAGCCGCTGCGCCGCTCCAGGCTCGACGAATTCGTCCGCACCTCGCGCGACGCCGCCCAGCAGCTGGTCGCCAATTTGCAGCGCGCCGGCGAACTGATCCAGTCGTTCAAGCAGGTCGCGGTCGACCGCTCGCATGCCGAGCGGCGCCAGTTCAATCTGTGCGAATCCACCGACCAGATCGTGGCGAGCCTGCGCCCGGTGCTGAAAAGGGCCGCCATCACCCTCTCGGTCGACGTGCCCGAGGGCCTGCTAATCGACGGCTATCCAGGCGCCTATGGGCAGATCTTAACCAATCTTTTCCTCAACGCCGTCAATCATGCCTTCGCCGACGGCCGCTCCGGCACCATCACGATCTCGGCGCGGGCGCGCGGTGCCGACGACGTCGAGATCATCTTCGCCGACGACGGCGCCGGCATGACGCCGGACGTGCAGCGGCAGGCGTTCGACCCGTTCTTCACGACACGCCGCAACGAGGGCGGCACCGGCCTCGGCCTGCATATCGTCTACAACCTCGTCACCCAGCAGCTCGGCGGGCGCATGATGCTGGAGTCAAGGGTAGGACAAGGCACCACTTTTCGCATTACCATGCCCAGGATCGCCAAGGGCGAGCCCACGATCACTGACGCAGCAGCGGACGGAACCAGTCAATGGCCGAACAGGACGATGTCCTCCACCTGATCGACGATACCGAGAGCCCTCCGGAGGATACGCCGGTGCGCAAATGGAGGATCGCCGTCATCGACGACGATCACGCGGTGCATGAGGGCACCCGTTTCGCGCTCAGCGATTACAATCTGAACGGCGCCACGCTGGAAATCCTCTCGGCCTATTCCGCGGCCGAAGGCCGCACGCTGATGCGGGACAATCCCGATATCGCAGCCGTGCTGCTCGACGTCATCATGGAAACCGACGTCGCCGGCCTCGACCTCGTCGAATACATCCGCAACGAGATCAAGAACGAGACCGTCCGCATCATCCTGCGCACCGGCCAGCCGGGACAGGCGCCGGAACGGCGCGTCATCGTCCAGTACGACATCAACGACTACAAGGCGAAGACCGAGCTCACCGCCGACAAGCTGTTCACCTCGCTGACCGCAGCGCTGCGCAGCTACCAGCAGCTCGAACGCATGGTGCAGACCCGGCGCGGGCTCGAGATCATTATCGATGCCGCCTCGACGCTGTATGATTTCAAGTCGATGCAGCGGCTGGCCGAGGGCGTGCTGACCCAGCTCGCCTCGCTGCTCAATGTCGACTGCGCCGGCATCCTGGTGCTGCGCGACGACGGCAATGCGGCGGCCGCGGAGTTCTCGGTGCTGGCCTGCTCCGGCTGCTACAGCCGCTTCATCGGCACCACGTCCTCGAAGGCGCTCGATCCCGACCTGCGGCACATGGTGGAAGCCGCCTTCCAGCGCCGCAAGAACGAATTCGCCGACCACCGCAGCGTGCTCTATTCGCGCACCGGATCCGGCCGCGAGGTCGTGGTGCTGCTGCAGGCCGAGCGCCAGCTCTCCGACACCGACCGCGCGCTGGTCGAGATCTTCTCGAGCCGGCTGTCGATCGCGTTCGACAATGTGATCCTCTACCAGCAGCTCCACGAGGCCAACACTCAGCTCGAGGACCGCGTCGCGCAGCGCACCAAGGCGCTGATGCAGGCCAACCGGCGGCTGTCGGCGCAGTGGCTGCGCCTGCAACGCGCCAACGGCTTCAAGAACGAGATCCTCGGCACCGTCGCCCACGATCTGAAGAACCCGCTCGGCGTGATCCTCGGCCGCACCGAGATGCTGACCGAGCTGATCGGAGCCGGCTCGCCGAAGGAAAACGTCACCGCCCAGGTCGAGCACATCAGGGACGCCACCAAGCGGCTGACCTCGATGGTCGATCATCTGATCTCGGACGCGATGGCCGACGCCTTCGACATCACGATCCGCCGCGAACCGGTCGATGTCGCCGCGCTGGTCAAGGAGGTCACCGAGGCCAACCTGCCCTCGGCCGTCAACAAGCAACAGAGCATCGCGTTCTCCGGGCCACAGCATTTCGTCACGATGTGCGATTCCGACCGGATCCGCGAGGCGATCGACAATTTGGTCAGCAACGCCATCAAATATTCGCCGATCGGCGGCAAGATCACGGTGGCGGTCAGCCATGAGGGCGACAACACCGTGATCCGGATCGCCGACCAGGGACCGGGGCTCAGCCCCGAGGACCTCGGGCGGCTGTTCGGCAGGTTCCAGCGGCTGTCGGCCAAGCCGACCGCAGGCGAGAGTTCGACCGGCCTCGGGCTTTCGATCGTCAAGCGCATCATCGACATGCATGGCGGCCATGTGACCGCGCAGAGCCCAGGCCCCGGACAGGGATCGACCTTTACGGTTACATTGGCCGCGACAGAGACGCCATGAGCCAGACCCCGCATATCTTCATCGTCGACGACGAGGCGCCGGCCCGCGAGATGGTCGGCGATTACCTCAAGATGCACGGCTTCGGCGTGACGCTGTGCGATGGCGGCAAGGCCCTGCGCAAGGAGATCGAGGCCAGCGTGCCCGATCTCGTGGTGCTGGACCTCAACATGCCCGAGGAAGACGGGCTGTCGATCATCCGCGACCTCAAAAGCAAGATCAACGTCCCCGTCATCATGCTGACAGCTACTGCCAGCCCGATCGACCGCGTGGTCGGGCTCGAGCTCGGCGCCGACGACTATGTGGCAAAGCCCTGCGAATTGCGCGAGCTGATGGCCCGCATCCGCTCGGTGCTGCGGCGCGCCGGGCCGGCCAAGGTAGCGGCGCCGGAACCCGCTCATGCGAAGGCCGAGAAGGAGCAGCTGGTGCGGTTCGGCACCAAATGGCTCGATCTCGAGGCCCAGGCGCTCCGCGACGACGAGGGCAACGAGCACCCGCTGACGGCTTCCGAATTCGGCCTGTTGAAGGTGTTCGCGGCCAATCCCAAGCGGGTGCTGTCGCGCGAGCGGCTGCTGGAACTCGCCAATGCCCGCGACGCCGAGGCGTTCGACCGCGCCGTCGACCTCCGCATCATGCGCATCCGCCGCAAGATCGAGATCGATCCGACCAAGCCGGCCGTGATCCGCACCATCCGCGGCGGCGGCTATTTGTTCTCGCCGACCGGGGACAAGGCGTAAGCCATCCGTTCTATCCCCGTCATCCTGAGGAGCGCGTAGCGCGTCTCGAAGGATGCACGGCCACCGGCCAGGCCGTACATCCTTCGAGGCTCGCTCCGCTCGCGCCTCAGGATGACGGGTCTAAATTCAACGAAATGGTTGTGTGGCGCGCACAGAATCCTCCACCTCAAGGCTGTCAATCCGCGTAAAAATCCCTAGATTTCGGCCCATGCCGAAAACAGCCTCCAACACCCCCGCCAAATCGAATCCCACGCCCGTTGCCGCCAGGGCCTTGGCAAAGGGCGACCATGTCTTCCTGGTCGATGGTTCGGGCTACATCTTCCGCGCCTATCACGCGCTGCCGCCGCTGAACCGCAAGTCCGACGGGCTGCAGGTCAATGCGGTGCTCGGCTTCTGCAACATGCTGTGGAAGCTGTTGCGTGACATGCCCGAGGACAACCGGCCGACGCATCTGGCGATCGTGTTCGACAAGTCCGAGATCACCTTCCGCAACAAGCTCTATCCCGACTACAAGGCGCACCGGCCGCCGGCGCCCGATGATTTGATCCCGCAATTCGCGCTGATCCGCGAGGCGGTGCACGCCTTCGACCTGCCCTGCCTCGAGCAGATCGGCTTCGAGGCCGACGATCTGATCGCGACCTATGCAAGGCAGGCGAGCGAGCGCGGCGCGACCACGACGATCGTGTCGTCGGACAAGGACCTGATGCAGCTCGTCAGCGACAAGGTCACGATGTTCGACACCATGAAGGACCGCCGCATCGGCCGCGACGAGGTGATCGAGAAATTCGGCGTGCCGCCGGAGAAGGTGGTCGAGGTGCAGGCGCTGGCCGGCGATTCCACCGACAACGTGCCCGGCGTGCCCGGCATCGGCGTCAAGACCGCGGCACAGCTGATCATCGAATATGGCGACCTCGATCAGCTGCTGTTCCGGGCGACCGAGATCAAGCAGCCGAAGCGGCGCGAGGCGCTGCTGGAGAATGCCGAGAAGGCGCGCATCTCGCGGCAACTGGTGCTGCTCGACGACAAGGTCGAGCTCGAGGTGCCGCTCGACGACCTCGCCGTGCACGAGCCCGACGCGCGCAAGCTGATCGCCTTCCTCAAGGCGATGGAGTTCTCCACCCTGACGCGGCGCGTCGCCGAATATTCGCAGATCGACCCGTCCAATGTCGACGCCGATGCGGCGAACAGGAGTGCCGGCGCCGCCAAGCCCACGGCCGACAACCCGATCCGCTCCGGCGGCGACCTCTTCACAAGCCCTGCGGCGCCCGCGAAGAGCGGCAGCAGGGAGGACAAATCCTTCAGCCTGAAGGGCACGCCGGTCTCTCTGACCGAGGCGCGCGCGGAGGCGATGAAGAAGCTGCCGTTCGACCGCAGCAAATATCAGGCGATCCGCAACCTCGACGCGCTGAAGGCGTGGCTCGCCCGCGTAGCCGACGTCGGCCATGTCGCGATCGAAGCGCTGTCCGGCTCGATCGACCCGATGCAGGCGGAATTGACCGGCATCGCGCTGGCCTTGGCGCCTGGCGATGCCTGCTATGTCCCGCTCGGCCACAAACAACCCGGTGGCGGCGCCGGCCTGTTCGACGCAGGTTTGGCGCCTGACCAGATCAAGGCCGCGGATGCGCTCGCCACGCTAAAGCCGCTCTTGGAATCCGTTGGAATCCTCAAGGTCGGATTCAATGTGAAATTCACCGCGGTGCTGCTGGCGCAGCACGGCATCACGCTGCGCAACACCGACGATGCGCAGCTGATGTCCTATGCGCTCGACGCCGGCCGCGGCTCGCACGCGCTGGAGGCGCTTGCCGAGCGTTCGTTCGGCCACGCCATGGTCGCCTATGGCGGGCTGATCGGCAGCGGCAAGGGCAAGCTCACCTTCGACCAGGTGACGATCGAGAAGGCGACCGAATATTCGGCCGAGAGCGCGGACGCGACCCTGCGTCTGTGGAGTATCCTGAAACCCCGGCTGGTCGCCGACCGGATGGGCACCGTCTATGAGACGCTGGAGCGGCCATTGGCCTCGGTGCTGGCACGGATGGAACGGCGCGGCATCTCGATCGACCGCCAGGTGCTGTCGCGGCTGTCGGGCGATTTCGCCCAGACCGCAGCAAGGGTCGAAGCCGAGATCCAGGAGATCGCCGGCGAGCCGGTCAATGTCGGCAGCCCCAAACAGATCGGCGACATCCTGTTCGGCAAGATGGGATTGCCCGGCGGCAGCAAGACCAAGACCGGCGCCTGGTCGACCACCGCGCAGGTGCTTGACGAACTCGCCGAGCAGGGCCACGCGCTGCCGAGCAAGATCCTGGAATGGCGGCAGGTCTCGAAGCTGAAATCGACCTATACCGACGCGCTGCCGACCTATGTCCATCCGCAGACCCACCGCGTCCACACCACCTACGCGCTGGCCGCAACCACGACAGGCCGGCTGTCGTCGAACGAGCCCAATCTGCAGAACATCCCTGTGCGCACCGAGGACGGCCGCAAGATCCGCCGCGCCTTCATCGCGACGCCGGGCCACAAGCTGGTGTCGGCCGACTATTCACAGATCGAGTTGCGCCTGCTTGCCGAGATCGCCGACGTGCCGGTGCTGCGCCAGGCGTTCCGCGACGGGCTCGACATCCACGCGATGACCGCCTCTGAAATGTTCGGCGTGCCGATCAAGGACATGCCGAGCGAGGTGCGCCGCCGGGCCAAGGCGATCAATTTCGGCATCATCTACGGCATCTCGGCGTTCGGCCTCGCCAATCAGCTCGGCATCGCGCGCGAGGAAGCCTCGGCCTACATCAAGAAGTATTTCGAGCGCTTCCCGGGCATCCGCGATTACATGGACGACACCAAGGAGTTCTGCCGTAGGAACGGCTACGTCACCACGCTGTTCGGCCGCAAGATGTACTACCCGGAGATCAAGGCCTCGAACGCCTCGCACCGCGCCTTCAACGAGCGCGCCGCGATCAACGCCCGCCTGCAGGGCTCCGCCGCCGACATCATCCGCCGCGCCATGATCCGGATGGAGGACGCGCTCGCCGAGAAGAAGCTCTCGGCGCAGATGCTGCTGCAGGTGCATGACGAACTGATCTTCGAGGTGCCCGACAACGAGGTCGCGGCGACGCTGCCGGTGGTGCAGAAGGTGATGCAGGACGCGCCGTTCCCGGCCGTGAACCTGTCGCTGCCGCTGCAGGTCGACGCGCGCGCCGCCAACAACTGGGACGAGGCGCATTAGCTTTCACCTCTCCCCGCCTGCGGGGAGAGGTCGGATCGCATGTAGCGAAGCGGAATGCGATCCGGGTGAGGGGACTCTCCGCGGGTCCGTCGGCCAGTATTTGTGCGGAAGCAGCCCCTCACCACAACCCTCTCCCCGCAAGAGCGGGGCGAGGGAGCAGACTGCCGCTCGCCGCGACATTGCTCCGAGAGCAATTCAAACGTGGCCTCGCGCTACGACGCTCGCTAGAACTGCCTCATCCCCTCGCGAGACCCATCATGCCCCACACATCCGCCCTGCTCGGCTTTGCGCTCGTCTCGTTCGGCATGGTGCTGACGCCGGGGCCGAACATGATCTATTTGATCTCGCGCTCGATCACGCAGGGGCCGGCGGCCGGCATCGTCTCGCTCGGTGGCGTGGCGCTTGGCTTCGTGTTTTATCTGGTGTGCGCGGCGTTCGGCATCACCGCACTGTTGTTTGCGATCCCCTACGCCTATGACGCGCTGCGCTTTGCCGGCGCTTCCTATCTGCTCTGGCTCGCTTGGCAGGCGCTGAAGCCCGGCGGCCGCTCGCCGTTCCAGGTCAGAGAGCTCAAGGTCGACGGCCCGCGCAAGCTGTTCGCCATGGGCCTGGTCACCAACCTGTTGAACCCGAAGATCGCGATGCTCTATCTCGCGCTGCTGCCGCAGTTCATCGATCCCACCGGCAGCGTGCTGACGCAGTCGCTGGCCCTCGGCTCGATCCAGATAGCGATCTCGGTCAGCGTCAATGCGATGATCGCGCTCGCCGCGGGCTCGATCGCGCTGTTCCTCGGCACCCGCCCGACCTGGCTCCTGGTGCAGCGCTGGCTGATGGGCACGGTGCTCGCCGGGCTCGCGATGAAGATGGCGCTCGAGGCGCGACGGGCCTAGATGGCACCCTCTCCCCTTGTGGGAGAGGGTGGCTTCGATGCGCCAGCATCGAAGCCGGGTGAGGGGTCTCTCTCCACACGGTGAAATCTCGCAAGCGGAGACAACCCCTCATCCGGCGCTTCGCGCCACCTTCTCCCACAAGGGGAGAAGGGAAGATCAATCCAGCTTCGCCTCCATGCCCCGCTTGGTCGCAGGACGCGCCATCAGCGTCTCGTACCAGCGCTTGACGTTGGGGAAGTCGGCGAGATCGACCTTGTGGCGCGGGTGGCGCCAGGCCCAGCCGAGGATGGCGAAATCGGC
>Ga0153933_1000172_pt1 | contig 32739 bp, 32 predicted proteins | sample TSNJ017MetaG_FD_102275 | JGI IMG/M metagenome (GOLD analysis project Ga0153933, IMG submission 102275) | Attine ant fungus gardens microbial communities from New Jersey, USA - TSNJ017 MetaG | ecosystem: Host-associated > Fungi > Mycelium > Unclassified | place: USA: New Jersey, Wharton State...
CGTTGCTCCAACCGCCAACGCCAACCTCTCTTTGACGATCGCGGACAATACACTCAACGTGACCCGCACGAGTGACAACACCGTCCAACCACTCTTGCTTCAAACCAACGGCGGGAACGTCGGCATCGGCACCACCACTCCATACAGTCGCTTCGAAGTTTGGGGTCCAGACACCGCGTCGACAACCGCTTTCGTCGTTGCCAACAATGCGTCGACAACCGAGTTCTCCGTGTATGACACCGGCAACGCAGTACTCGCTGGTAGCTTGACCCAGAACTCCGACCAGCGCCTGAAGACAAATATCCAGTCTCTCAATGCGTCGTCGTCACTCTCCCTTATTAACGAGCTCAATCCCGTTACCTTCAACTGGATCGACTCGAACAAAGGAACGACACCACAGCTCGGCTTCATTGCACAGCAAGTCCTCCCGATCTTCCCGAACCTTGTCGCGACAACGTCGCCAACCGCTCTCACGCCTGACGGCACGCTGAGCCTCAACTACATCGACCTTATCTCGCCGATCGTGTCTGCTATCCAAGCTCTTTCACAGGAGATCTCGTCGATCGAGAATAGGATTTCTGGGTTTGCCGACTCGTTCACGACCAATCAACTCACTTTCAATCGCGCTACCGGCCAGAAATTGTGTTTGCAAAAATCAGACGGGACTACCGTATGTGTGACAGGGGATCAGCTCGCTGCCGTACTCGCTTCTGAAAATCAATCTCCAACAAATGATCCTTCTACTTCTGGTAACACTGCCAATGCATCGAGTACCTCTAACACCCCACCCGTCATCCAAATCAACGGCGCAAACCCCGCCATCATTCAAGTCGGTGCAACATACAACGACCTCGGCGCCACCATCACCGGCCCCACCGCCGACCTTAATCTCGACATCCAAACCAAACGCCCGGCTGACACGGCATCCATTAACGACATTGTTGGAGGTACGACTTCGCCGAAATACGAAAAGATCTTTGTCGTTCCTTCAGGATCTCCATAACGTACTGGAGTCGCACTCAAGCCAAGTCGAGCCCAGGCTGGGATAGTCATGATGGCTGAGTTCTGACGGCTGCCAATTTGATGAACTTCGTCGGCGACAATCAAAAGGTTGTTGCCCTTTGACATATTGCCCAAAAATTCGGGTAGAGAGGCAGTCTGCATTGTACTAAGCACAATCCGTCCGCCCAAAAATGAATCGGGATCTGTCATGCTCCGCAAGCTTCGGGCCCAACTGCGCGATCGATCCTATCCACTGCCTGCAAAGGGAATAGAGGCCGCTGATCTTTGGTTCGAAGGGATCGGCGAGTTTCCCGACGTCCTGCACTACATCTTGGACAATTTCTGCGGCGATGACATTGGCGTGGTGTCCGTGGACGGGGTGGAATACTTCGCTCAAATCAATCAATCTCGCTGGGATGCGGCGATAACAGAAGCGCGACGGCTCCTGGAATCCGGCGTCGGCAAGGCGTGGACTGAGGAGAATTGCCGCGCCTTAGTCAACAATCTCTTATCTGAGAAAAGCCGGGAGTTTCGAGGGCTGCTTTGGGACAAAGTTGCTGGTCTTTGTCATTTTTCAACAGATGGAAATGGGAGCGTCCTCACTTCCTTCGGTCGTGGAGTCGAGCAACTAGTCGAAGCAGTTCTCAATGAATCCGACGAGCCACTCCACTTCTCGACTATATCCGCCCTTGCGGCGGACCGATCCGGGCGGCCAGTCGACATTCGTCGTGCACACAATGCGGCGGCGGCCGTCGGATATCTCCTTGGACGAGGCACTTACGGCGCGGAACGCCATCTGCCAAGGCCTGAAGTACTACAGAAGATTAGCGAAGAAGCAGAAGAAGTAATCACGCTTGGTGCAGTCGGCAGGCAATGGCATGCATCGGAAATCCTCAGCTCGATCGTAGAGAGCGAAGCCGACGGCTCGTTCCCGTCTCAACTAAACAAATATATTGTCGATATCGCGCTTCAAAAGTCGGGCAACCTGAAACGTCTCGGGCGAATGATCTGGAGCGGCGGCGACGCTGATCTGGAGGCCAGAATAGACATTCGCCAAGCGATCGTGTCCCTGGTCCAGCAGGCTGGCAGGCCACTACGAACCGACGAGATACGACAGCGCTTGATTGCATTGCGTGGGGTGAACGAACATTTTCAGATCGCTTCACATGATCCGCTATTGAGAGTTGGGGTCGGGTTATGGGGCCTCAATGATCGAGATATTTCTATCAAGCGCGAACATCAGCCTCGGCTGTGGGAAGGCCTTGTAGGGATACTTCGAAATCGCGGATCCGGCGTTCACGTGTCCGAATTGGAGCGATCAAACTTAACATCTGTGACGGGGATGTCGGCTCAAGGTCTGTTTAGCTTGGCAATATTTGACGACCGCTTGAAGGTGAACTCAGGGCAGTATCTCTATCTGGCGGAATGGGAAGGACCTCGTCGCGAGAGTGTGGGCGAGGCGCTGCGAGCGGTTCTAGTACCTTCAAACGGACCAATGGAGTTCGATGAAATTCTTCAGCAAGTCGAGAAACGCATGAAGCGTCCTTGCGAACGTCGAGCGCTGATCAATTGTCTGCAAGCGCTGGACGCTGAAGTCAAAGCTGGAACTTCGCAATGGATGCTCAACGTCCCGGATCCGACCGAAGATGAGGTGATCGAACAGCCGGAGGATGCGCCATTACTGTTTGTTAAGTCAATGTAGATCGGCCATCTCAATTACTGTGACGGGGGCTAATTGTGACGCCGGAAATAACAGAATTTTCGTACGGGTTCGCTCTCACAAACGAAATGGTCGGATGGGCTCCGCTTAACGCTGCCCCCTTATTTCCAAGTCTCATCGAGGAAGGCAAAGCGGGTGGCGGATACGATCTGAAGCTCGATTTGCAGGGCTTTCCGCTCTACCTGCAATTCAAGCGGGCTGATTACATGAAGCGCGCAAGCGCGGCAGAGGTAAGTAAGCACAATTTGCCTATTTCGCGGCCCTTCTATCGCTTCAAAATTACAGAAGCGAAGAAGTCGAATCAGCACGACCTGCTCTTAGAGCTGGATGATGGATCGTGTTTGGTTTTTTATGCCGCGCCGCGCTTTCACGAATTGGACGAGATCAACGATGCGTGGCTGACGAATTCGGTGGCAAGCAGGTCGATCTTTGTCCAGCCGAGTGCAATTGGTCCGCTGGACGACGAGCCGCATCATGTCGCTTACGATCAGAATACTGCTTGGATTTGCTCGGAGCCAAGAGAGCTGCCAATACTGAGCGCCTCAGGCTTAATGGACAAGCTTTCCTATCAACTTAATCATGATGATCGTCCGCTAAGGGAGAAGATCCCGGAGATCGTTGAGCGCATTCGTGCTGCAGAGGTGCGGGCGCGGAAAATTTTCGAGGCCCAAGAACGCCCGTCGGAGGGTACGGCAGAAGCGCGCAGTATTGACGTGGCGCCCGTAGATGTGCCGCTAAAGGCGCCTCGTGCCCTAACTGAAGATGAACGTTTGCTAAGAGCAGCTGCTGACCTAGCCTATCGGATCTTTGATTCCCAGATGATCATAATCCAGCCGAAGTAGCTCAGGACGCTCTGAGTGGTGATACGATACATACCTCGCCCAGGCTCGATCCATATGTGATGGCCTAGGGGCAAAGGTCGTTTACATAATTTCGGAATATTAGAAGTGTATTGCTGATTTGCCCGACGTGTCAAGGCGGCCTGTGCCGAACTGTCGGCAGCCGCCGGCTACTTTGCATGGGGTTGTTTTTCGATAGTTTGGTCGTGCGCTCCCGCGAGCGGCACAGCGGGTCTGCTGTCAAACCATCTCAACCCGACTTCATTGTGCCCTGAAACGCGAATGGCCGGGACAAGCCCGGCCATGACGACGTTTTAGGATATCTCGATTCGGCGGCTTCGCGACGTCGCCCTACTCCGCGACCGTCTGGATCACGCTGCTCACCGGCCTCGTCGGGGCGGTCGAGACCTTTTCGGTCTTGGCCATCATCGCGTCGTATTCGGGCAGCGTCTCGATGGGGGTCTTCGGCTTCATCCACACCACCTTGTAGCCGCCTTCCTTCAGCTTGCGCAGCAGGGTCGGCAGCGCCTGCGCGGTGTGCTTCTGGAGGTCGTGCATCAGGATGATGCCCTTGTGCTGCGGCTCCTTGTCGAGCCCGGTCATCACGTTCTTGATCACCTCGTCGGGGCTCTTGGACTTGAAGTCGTTGGAGTCGACGTCGACGGAGAACTTCGCGATGTTGCGGCTCTCGAGATAGGCCAGCGTCGCCTGGGTGTGCGCCAGCGCCGGGAAGCGGAAGAACGGCGCGGGATTGGTGCCGAGCGCGATCTTCACGGCGCTGAAGCCCTTCTCGATCTCGTCCTTGGCCATCTGCTCGGTCATCTTCTTGCTGGCGAGATGGGCGTGCGACCAGGTGTGGGCGCCGATGGTGTGGCCGGCGGCCAGCACCTGGCGCAGGATGTCGGGGTGATAGGTGGTGTGCAGGCCGATCGGGAAGAACACCGCCTTGGTGCATTCATCCGCCAGCGCCTTCAGCACGGCAGGCGTGGTCGGCCACGGGCCGTCGTCGAAGGTCAGCACGATCTCGTGGTCGGTCAGGAAGTCGAACTGCCTGTATTGCAGGAAGCCAAAACCAGGTCCGCCCGTGGTGTCGACCACGACGGTGCGGCTGACGCCGAGCGCGTCGGGATTGGCGCATTTTGGCGTGGCCGCGACCGGGGCCGGGATCGGCGCGGGAGCAGGCGCCGGTGCTGCCGCCGGCGTCGCCGCATCGGCGCGCTTGGTCGACAGCGCGGCGGTGGTGTCGACATCATCCTTGGCGGCCGCATTGGCCGTCGCGGGCAGCGGATCGGCCGCGCGGGCGGCCATGGTTTGGGGGGCGGCGGCGTCGGCGCGCGGGGAGGAGGTCCAGAACCACACTCCGGCGATCGCGACCGCCATGACAAGACTGGCCAGCATCAGGCCCAACGGATTACGCATCACAACTCTCTCGGAACTTTTGGGAACGCCACAGCCGTAACGTCTGATTAGTGCCAACAAGGTCTTAACGCGGTCCCAACACGGCGGCGGGAGCGCAACAAAAAGCGCGGCTTGGGCCGGTGTGATGACTGTCACAGTCGGGGTGCGTGCCGCCAGGCAGGATCGGAGCATCGAACAACGGGCCCGCTATCGCGGTGCCGATGGGAGCCGATCATGACCACCTCTGTCCGCCGGATTTGTCAGGCCACTGCCGCATTCGCCTTCGCGGCCGCCTTCTCCGCGCTGTCCTCGAGCGCGAGCTTTGCCTTCAGCGCCGAGGCGCAGCAGATGTGCACCGGCGACGCGTTCCGGCTGTGCAGCGACGAAATCCCGAACATTCCGAAGATCACCGCCTGCATGATCAGGCATCGCTCGAGCCTGAGCAGCGGTTGCCGTGCCGTGCTGGACCGCGATCTCGCCGCGCAGCGCAGCAAGGTTGCCTCCGAGTGATTGCCCGCCGCATGCGCCTGCGACGACGCGACGCAGGCGCATCCGGCAATGGTCGGCCCAAGCGGGAGCCGTCGCTTCAAGCTTCTTGCGTTTCAAGCTTCTTGGCGGTGCGGAAAGGCGATACAACGCCGCCGTCGCATTCATTGAAGGCTTGAGAGATGACCAGATTGCTTTTCGTCGTTCCGTTCGTCCTGATCGCGTCCGCGGCGTCGGCCCAGCAGCAGGGGCGCGAGCGCGATGCCTGCACCCGCGACGCCTCGCGGTTCTGCCGCGCCCATCTCAATGAAGGCGACGATGCCGTGCTGGCCTGCCTGAAGGAACACCGTGCCCGCCTGAGCAAGGCGTGCCAGCAGACCCTGACCGAGCACGGGCAGTAGGTCTCTCCACTGTCATTCCGGGGCGCGAAGCGAACCCGGAATCTCGAGGTTCCCCGGCGCGCAATTGCGCGCCTGAGGTTCATCGTTGCGCGATGCCCCGGAACGACAACCCAAAATTACCCACTATGCCCCGCCGCGGTCGCGACCACCGGCAGCACCTCGCCGTGGGTGCGGTCCGGGGTCTCGTCCTTCCAGCGCACCGAGCCGAACGGACGCTCCAGCATGCGGCGCACCCGCACCGGCTCGGCGCCGATGTGGAAATCCATCGCCTTCAGGTGCAGCTCCCGCTCGATCTGGGTGGCGCGGTTGCGCTGGCGCAGATAGTCGAGCCAGGTCGGGCAGTGATAGCGCTCGGTCCACAATTCGGGATCGGCGACGTCGCGCGCGATCGACCAGCCATAGGCGCCGTTACGCTGGCGGCTGAGCTGCACGTCCAGCATCACATTGTGGAAGGCACGGGCATTGTCCTGCGCCACGCGGTATTCGATCTCGACGATCAGCGGCCCGCTGCGGCCCTTGAGTTGCAGCCGCACCTCGGGATCGGCGAGCGCCTCGGTGGCATCCTCGTTGCGCGCGCCGACCGGCGGCATCCGCAGCCAGAGCCCGAGCAGCGGGGAGATCACCATCAATCCGCCGGAGATCAACAGCGCGGTCTCGACACCGGCGATGTCGGTGATATGGCCCCAGATCCAGCTGCCGATCGCAATGCCGCCGGCGATCGAGGCCTGGAACGCGGCCAGCGAGCGGCCGGCGACCCAGCGCGGCGCCGACAGCTGCACGCCGATATTGAACAGCGCCACCGCCAGCATCCACACCGCGCCGGCGACGACCAGCGCCGCGGCCGTGATGACAGGCTCCTTGCTGATGGCGACCGCCCCGATCGCGCAGCCCATCGCCAGCGCGCAGGCGCGCACCGCGGCCTCGCCGCTCATGCGCCGCCGCACCTCGCTGATGTTGAGCGCGCCGACGACCGCGCCCATGCCGAAGGCGCCGAGCATGATGCCATAGGTCTGGGCGCCGCCATGCAGGAGGTCGCGCGCCACCAGCGGCATCAGCGCCGAGACCGAGCCGCCGATGATGCCGGTGACCATGGTGCGGGTCAGCACGATCCGGATCGACGGCGAATTGGTGATGTAGCGCACGCCGGAAACGATGGCGCGGTTCAGCCGCTCGCGCGGCAGCCGCGACGGCTCGCTGACCCGATTCCACAGGAACAGCACCACCAGCAGCGGCAGATAGAGCACGGCATTGGCCGCAAACGCCGCCACCGCGCCCGCCGCGGCCACCACGATGCCGCCGATCGCCGGGCCAAAGCTGCGCGCGATGTTGTAGCTGATGCCGTTGAGCGCGACCGCTGACGGCAGCGTCTCCGACGGCACCTGCTCGCTGACGGAAGCCTGCCAGGCCGGCCCGAACAGCGCCATGCCGCTGCCGACGACGAAGCACAGCGCAAGCAGGATGTTCGGCGTCACCAGGTTGAGCCAGGCCAGCACCGTCAGCGTGGTGGCGCCGGAAAGCGCGATCATCAGCGACACCAGCGCGACGACGCGGCGGTCATGCATGTCGGCGATGGCGCCGGCCGGCATCGCGATCAGCATCACCGGCAGCATCAGGGCGGTCTGCACCAGCGCGACCTTGTCGGCCTCCGAGGTCATTTGGGTCATCGCCCAGGCGGCGCCGACGCCCTGGATCAGGATGCCGAGGTTGGAGAGCAGGCTGGCGAGCCAGATCCGCCTGAATATCCCGTGACGTAGCGGTGCAGTGATGCTGTCGGTACGTCCACGCGGTTCGGTCATATCCCGGTTCCGTTTGCCCTGCTATGGCTTGCTGATGATTCCGGCGGTAGCCACAGATGCCTGCGAAAAGCGTGTCGTGTCCAGTAGTTACGACACTGTTCCCGGGCGTAGGGCACAGCTAAAGTACCGCAATTTTCTGAGGGGGAAGGACCACATGGACCTGTCGCGACGGACGATCTTGAAGGGGGCCGGCGCGCTGTCCCTGCTGGGGAGCCATTTCTCTACCTCGGCTCTGGCGCAGCCGGCATCGGGCGCGTCCGTGCCCGACATCCCGCCGATCCTGTTCGTGCACGGCAATGGCGACCAGGCGCCGTTCTGGGTGACGACGATCTGGCGGATGGAATCCTGTGGCGTGCCGCGCGACCGGATGTTCGCGATCAATTTCACCGATCCGCTGGCGCGCAATGACGACAAGGTCGAGCAGCCGGGCCGCTCCTCGACCGAGGACCAGCGGCGCGAGCTCGCCGCGGCGGTTCAGGAGCTGAAGCAGAAGACCGGTGCCGCGCGGGTCGCACTGGTCGGCAATTCGCGAGGCGGCAACGCGATCCGCAACTATGTGAAGAACGGCGGCGGCGGAGATGTCAGCCACGCGGTGCTGTGCGGTACGCCGAACCATGGCGTCTTTGCCACGGACGACAATCTCGGCAGCGAGTTCAACGGCCGCGGCGCGTTCCTGCGCGGCCTCAACGAAGGCGACAGCGAAGTGACGGCAGGCACCGCGTTCCTGACGCTGCGCAGCGACGGGCTCGACAAATACGCGCAACCCGACGGCCGCTTCATCGGCAAGCCGGGCACGCCGACCAACATCACCGCTGACGGCCCGGCGCTGAAGGGCGCAACGAATCTCGTGATCGGCGCGGTCGATCATCGCGAGACCGCGACGCTTCCCCGCGCCTTCCGCGAGATCTACAAATTCATCGCAGGCCGCGAGCCGTCGCGGATCGAGATCGTGCCGGAGGCGACAGTGAGGCTGAGCGGCCTCGTCACGGGCACGCCCGGCGGCGTGCAGACCAATCGTCCGGTGGCGGGCGCTTCCGTCGAAATCTATCGCTTGGCCAGTGAGACCGGCGAGCGCGTCGGCGGGCCGCTGCACGTCTCGCAGACCAGCGCCGACGGCCGCTGGGGCCCGGCGCAGGTCGATCCGTCCTGGCCGCTCGAGATCGTGCTGACCTCACCGGGCGCGGTGACGACGCATTTTTATCGTTCGCCGTTTCCGCGCTCCTCCGACATCGTGCATCTGCGCGCCGCGCGGCCGCTTGGTCCCGCCGATGCCGGCGCCGGCGCGATCGTGCTGATGTTGCGGCCGCGCGGCTATTTCGGCCTGCCGCGCGACATCGTGCTGCTCGACGGCAAGGAGCCGGTCGATGTGAAGCCGGGCGTGCCGACTGACGCGGTCACGACTGTGCTGCTTCCGGCGGCGGAGATCGGCCGCCCGGTGGTTGGGATCTTCAATCAGGAGCGGATCGTGGCGCGGGCCTGGCCGGCGTCGGAAAATCGCATTGCGGTGGCCGAGCTGACTTATTAGGTCATTGTGTGATCCACATGCCTTCTTGGCGTCGGGATCGCGTGGCTGAATTCGATATTGCTGGAGACAGGACGCGAGGGATCATGAGCATCGCCGAAGTCTACGACATGACCGTCACGCGGCGGCCTCTGGTGCCGCCGGCCCCGCCGCGCGCGCCCGACGACATGACCTCGTTCGGGCGGATGCGCGCGATGGGCAAGTCGCCGATCGAGGCCTGGGGCCGGCGCGCCTATGAGGAAGACATCATCCAGGGCCGCTTCCTTCGCCACTCCAGCTTCATCCTCAACACGCCGGATGCGATCCGGCATGTGCTGGTCGACAATTACGAGAACTACACGCGCACGCCGGCCGGCATCCGCGTGCTGCGCCCGATGCTCGGCGAGGGACTGCTGATCTCCGAGGGCCGCGCCTGGAAGCATCAGCGACGCACCCTGGCGCCGGCGTTCACGCCGCGCGCGGTGATGACGCTCGTGCCCTACATGATCACGGCGACCGACGAGACGATCACGAGACTGAGGGCTGCAAGCGGCGGGCCGGTCGATCTGCGCGAGGCGATGCAGCGGATGACCTTGGAGATCGCCGGCCGCACCATGTTCTCGTTCGGCATGGATCGCCATGGTGCCGCGCTGCGCGACTTCGTGATGGAATACGGCGATACGCTGGCGCGGCCGAGCATGCTGGACCTCGTGCTGCCGCTCGGCTGGCCGACCCCGCAGGATTTCCGCCGCGCCCGCTTCCGCAAGCGCTGGACCGCGTTCGTCGGCCAGCTGATGGCCGAGCGCCGCGCCGCCGGCAAGAACGACGGTGCACCGGCGCGCGACCTGTTCGACCTGATGGGCGAGGCGCGCGATCCCGAACCGGGCGAGGCCTTCACCGACGCACAGCTCGGCGATCAAGTCGCGACCATGATCCTGGCCGGACACGAGACCACTGCGACCGCGCTGTTCTGGGCGCTCTATCTGCTGGCGCTCGATCCCGTGACCCAGGAGCAGCTGGCAACGGAAGTCAGAGGTGTGGCGGCCGCTGGCCCGCTCGACATCGAGCAACTGAAATTCACCCGCGCCGTGGTCGACGAGACCATGCGGCTCTATCCGCCGGCCTTCTTGATCGCACGCGCCGCCGCCGGTCCCGATGCGATCGCCGGCCTTCCGGTCAGAAGGCATGACGTGATCCTGATCGCGCCCTGGCTGTTGCACCGGCACGAGAAATTGTGGCGCGATCCGAATGCGTTCCTGCCGCAGCGTTTCTTGACGGGCACGCCGCCCGATCGCTTCGCCTATCTGCCGTTCGGCGTCGGCGCGCGGGTCTGTATCGGCGCGCATTTCGCGCTGGTCGAGGCGACGCTCGCGCTGGCAAAGCTGATCGGAGCGTTCCGCGTCGCGCTTGCCGACAAGGAGCCGGTGCTTCCGGTCGGCGTGGTCACGACGCAGCCCGACCGGTCCCCGATGTTTGCGATCACGCCGCGCTGAAAACTCTTGCGTGATGATCCGCGAATGCTCATCTAGAGCGTGATGAGGTCAGGTTGAATCGTCTTCGCGCTCCGGCGTCGCGCCCGAGCGTGGCCTTTTCGGAAAATCGCTTCAAACTCGGCGTTCACGCGGCCCTTCGGGCCCGCACCATGCTTAGGTCCTCACCATGAGCGATACGCAAGCCCAGTTCTCAGTGCTCAGGCAGACGGCGGATGCTGACGTCATCGACGCGATGGAGCGTCTGATCGCAGACGGTCATGATCGCGACCTCAATCGCATCAACCTGCTGGATTTTTCCGGCCGCACCGGGCTCGACCAGGAGAAGGTGATCTCCGGCTTCCTGCATGCCTCGCGGCTCGGCCTGTTCGACATGAGCTGGAACGTGCTGTGCCCGGGCTGCGGCGGCGTGCTCGATCACCACGCGACGCTGAAGTCGCTGCGCCATGACGACTACAATTGTGCGCTGTGCGCGGCCGGCTACGAGGCCTCGGTCGACGAGCTCGTCGAGGTGGCATTCACGGTGAGCCCGCGGGTTCGTCACATCGCCGCCCACGATCCCAATACGCTGCCGATCTGGGAATATTTCCGCCAGATGTTCTGGAGCTCGGGCATCGAGTTCGACGAATCGACGTTGTCGACCCTGATCAACGAGGTGACGCTGGAGGGACTCGAGCTGCCGCCAGGCGAGAAGGCGCTGCTGTCGCTCAATCTGCCCAACCAGTTCGTCATCGTGTTCGAGCCGGTGACGCATTCGGCGCATTTCTTCGCCGTCGACGGCGAGCCGACCACCGAACGGCAGCAGTTCTCGATCGCGTTCAACAAGCTCCAGGCGCCGACCGGCACCTCGACGCTGCGGCCTGGGCCGTTGCGGCTCTCGCTCGAAAATCAGGCTGACGTGCGCGTGCTGCCGTCGGTCTGGATCGCGGGCGATCCGCTGCACAAACTGCTGGGCAGGCGCAAGCCGATCCTGACCGCGAAACGGATGCTGTCGAACCAGACCTTCCGCGACGTCTTCAGGGCCGACAATCTCAACGTCGATCAGCGGCTGAAGATCACGGCGTTGACATTCCTGTTCACCGACCTGAAGGGCTCGACCGCGCTCTATGAGCGTGTCGGCGATCTCGCTGCGTTCGACCTCGTGCGCGCGCATTTCCATGCGCTGCTCGAGATCATCGCGTCCGAGCGCGGCGCGGTGGTGAAGACGATCGGCGATGCCGTGATGGCGACCTTCATCAAGCCGGAGCATGCGCTCTCTGCCGGCCTGCGCATGCGCGCGGCGATGAAGAAGCTCAACGCCGAGCGCGGCAAGGAGGATCTGGTCGTCAAGATCGGCATCCATGAAGGGCCGTGCCTCGCGGTGATGCTGAACGAGCGGCAGGATTATTTCGGCCAGACGGTGAATATCGCAGCTCGGGTGCAGAGCCTGTCGACGTCGCAGGAAATCCATCTCACCCAACCGGTGATGGAATCGGCGGAGGTCGCCGGAATCCTGGATCGCGCGGCGATCAGGCCGATCCAGAAGGAAGCCGCCTTGCGCGGCATCGCCGACAAGCTCGTGGTCTACGAGATTCCATAAGTTTCCACTCCGCCGTCATTGCGAGCGAAGCAATCCATGTCTCGGCGTATGCGGAAGCATGGATTGCTTCGTCGCTTCGCTCCTCGCAATGACGGAGGGAACAGCCAGATTACCCAAACGTAATGCCCGGCCGGAACCCACATCGATTGCGCGGGTTCTGTTTCCGCGCCATATAGCTGTCATCAGGCTTCATTCGACAGAGAGAGCGATGCTCGACGGACTCCGCCAATTCCTTGCCGATATCGTGTCATCAGATGCGCAGGCCGACCGGACCTTCGACGACGGCGACTATCGTCTGGCGGCGACCGCGCTGCTGGTGCACGTGGTCTCGCTGGATGGTGAGCCGACGCCTGCCGAGAAGCTCAAGCTGCACAGCCTGATCGAAAGCCGCTTCCAGCTCGACCGCGGCACCGCGGACCGGCTGATCGCCTCGGCGATGCGGGTCGAGGGCGAGGCCGTCGATCTCTATCACTTTACCAGTGTGATCATGCGCTCGGTGAACGAAGAGGGGCGGCTGCGCATCGTCGAGATGATGTGGGAGCTGGTCTATGCCGACGGCCAGGTCAGCGAGTTCGAGGACAATGTGGTCTGGCGCGCTGCCGATTTGCTGGGCATTTCCTCGCGCGATCGCATCGATCTCAAGCATCGCGTCGCCGAGAAGCAGGCCGCGCTGCCCAAAGGGCCTTGGGGCACCGCGGACGCGACGATCTGACGCGTCTGCAGCGCAGGCCACGGTCGCGCCGACATGGCAGATGACGAAATTTTAATGTGAGCTGTGACTGCCGGGATCATGGGCGATCCGCCCAGAAATCCAGCGTTTGACTTTCAAACCTGTGCGGTGTTGCTGTCGAGAACCTGACGGACGGCTTGCATCCCACCGCATGCCTATGCTCTCGTCGCGGCCGTTCGAGACCTCTCTGGGATTTGAATAAGAGTTTGATCGTGACCGAGCGTGTGACGCTGATAACCGGGGCATCGGCGGGCATAGGCACCGAACTGGCGCGCGTGTTTGCATCGAACGGACACCGCGTGGCGCTGGTGGCGCGGCGTGCCGATCGCCTCAAGGCGCTGGCCGACGAGCTCAGCGGCAAGGGTTCTACGGCACCGATCGTGATCCCCTGCGATCTCCAGGGGGGCGATGCCGGCGACAGGATCGCCGCCGCGCTGGCGGAGGCCGGTGTCGAGATCGAATATCTGGTCAACAATGCCGGCTTCGGCCTGTTCGGCCGCGCCGTCGAGTCCGATCGCGCCGAGCAGCTCAACATCATCGCGGTGAATGTGCGGGCCTTGACCGATCTGACGCTGCGCTTCGCCGATCAGGTCATCCGCAATCGCGGCGGCATCCTCAATCTCGGCTCCATCGCCGGCTTCCTGCCGGGGCCCGGCATGGCGGTCTATTACGCCAGCAAGGCCTATGTGCTGTCGTTCTCCGAGGCTATGCGCTGCGAGCTGGCGCCAAAGGGCGTGCGCGTCACCGTGGTCTGTCCCGGCCCCGTGCCGTCCGAGTTCCAGGCGCGGGCCGGCTTTGCGCCCGGCTTCGATTCCGCCATCCTCGATGTTCCGCCGGCGGAGATTGCGCGGCAGGCCTATCGGGGGCTGATGGCCAACAAGCGGGCGGTGCTGCCCGGCGCCTTCATCAAGGTCGTGCCCTTCCTGCTTCGGTTGTTTCCGCGCTCCTTCATCCTGTCGGCGGTCGGCGGTTTCCAGCTGCGCAAGCGTTGATCCATCATTTCAACTCGTTTCTGGCCCGTGAATTGCTTCGCGTGTGAGTGTGCGCAAACTCACGCGATATTAAGACCTGCTTAGTTATGATCCCGCCTTACGTGCCGAAGAACCAGCCAGAGACGATGTTGCTGCGGTCGGACCAAGCCAGTGTCGTGGTGCCCTTCCCAGCAACGGGACGGTCGGTCCCGGCCACGCCTTCGGATCCGCCCCTGAAGCGCCCGGTGCTGGTCGTGCTGCACCAGGAGACCTCGACCCCCGGCCGGATCGGAAACGCCCTGCGTGCCATGGGCTATCCCCTCGACATCCGCCGCCCGCGCTTCGGCGACGTCTTGCCCGACACCCTCGACCATCACGCCGCCGCAGTGGTCTTCGGCGGTCCGATGAGCGCCAATGATCCCGATGAGTATGTGCGGCGGGAGATCGACTGGATCGAGATTCCCCTGCGCGAGCAGCGGCCGTATCTCGGTATCTGCCTCGGCGCCCAGATGCTGGCGCGCCAGCTCGGGGCACGCGTCGCGCCGCACCCCGAGGGGCGGGTCGAGGTCGGCTACTACCCGATCACGCCGACCGACGCCGGCCGCGCGCTTTGCCCGGATTGGCCGGCGCGGGTCTATCACTGGCATGGCGAAGGATTTCAGCTGCCTGACGGCGCCGAGCTCCTTGCCCGCGGCGACGCCTTCCCGATCCAGGCATTCCGGTTTGGCAACGCCTTCGGCCTGCAGTTTCATCCCGACGTGACCTACGCGATGATGTATCGCTGGACCACGCTCGGTTGCGTGCGGATGGATCAGCCGGGTGCCCAGCCGCGCCATGTGCACTTCGCCGAGCGCGCGGTCTACGATGCCGCCGAGCGTGCGTGGCTGCAGTACTTCCTCGACGGCTGGATCGCGCGCAGGCCGCACGCGACGATGCTGCAAGCCGCGGAATAGCCGTCGCGCGGAATATCGCGCGAATCCGGCGCGTCTTTTCATTTTCCCCGATGTGCTAGAGTCATGGCCAACTGCCGCGCGGCCCATTGGCCTGCGCGTACCAATAACAACAAACGCGAGGGAGAGCGCCGTGACCTACGAACACATCCTCTACGACGTCAGCGACAAGATCGCGACCATCACGCTCAATCGTCCCGACCGCATGAATGCGTGGACCGCGATCATGGAGCGCGACGTGCGTCATGCGATGGAAGCGGCGGCAGGCGACGACAATGTCCGTGTCATCGTCTTGACCGGCGCGGGTCGCGGCTTCTGTGCCGGTGCCGACATGGAGGCGCTGAAGGGGATCAATCCCGACGAGGTCAGGCGCGGAGAGAGCATCCCGTTCGACATGAACCGCCGCGCCGACTGGCAGACGCGCTACGCCTATTATCCGGCGATCAAGAAGCCGGTCATCGGCATGTTGAACGGCGCCACCGCCGGCATCGGCCTCGTGCACGCGCTGTATTGCGACCTGCGCTTTGCCGCCGACACCGCGGTGTTCACGACGGCGTTCTCGCGGCGCGGCCTGATCGCCGAGCACGGCATCAGCTGGATGCTGCCGCGGATCGTCGGTCATGCCAATGCGCTCGACTTGCTGATGTCGGCGCGGCGGGTGTCGGCCGAGGAGGCGCTGCGCATCGGCCTCGTCAACCGGCTCTATGCGCCGGAGAAACTGCGCGAGGAGACCTACGCCTATGCTCGCGACCTCGCCGATTTCGTCTCGCCGAGTGCGATCGCCGTGATCAAGCGCCAGCTCTACGACGTGCCGTTCCAGACGCTGGCGGAAGCCACCATCGATGCCAACCGCGAGATGCAGATCGCGCTGAAGGGCAATGATTTCAGGGAAGGCGTGGCGAGCTTCGTCGAGAAACGGCCGCCGCGGTTTACGGGGACGTGAGGGGGCGAGTGAACCGGAGGCTTGCCTCAGCCCGCCGTCGCCCTTCGGGCTATGGCGGGGCAGCCTTCGCTCACTTCGCTACGATGGACTACCCGGGCTTGCCCAGCCGTAGCTCGCGAAGCGAGCGAAGGCTGGTGGAGCCAGGCGGGATCGAACCGCCGACCTCGTCATTGCGAACGACGCGCTCTCCCAGCTGAGCTATGGCCCCATCGCGGCCGGGTTATGCTGAGTGTCCCGGCCGACAGTCGGGGCCATTTACAGTGCCGCTACAGGCCAAGTCAAGAACGGTGAAACCGCGGCTTTTGGCCTCTTTGGCCGGGAACTTCCCTTGTTTGCGGGGGGATGAACCGATATCTAGCAACCTGTCCCACCTGCGAGCCCCCTCCATATGCGCGCCGTCCTCGACATCGTCCTCATCGTCCTCGACCTCTATGTCTGGCTCCTGATCGCATCCGCCATCCTGTCCTGGCTGATCGCCTTCAATGTCGTCAACACGCGCAACCAGTTCGTTTCCGCGGTGGCCGAGTTCCTGTACCGGATCACCGAGCCGGTGCTGCGCCCGATTCGCAACGTGATGCCGAATCTCGGCGGGCTCGATATCTCGCCGATCATCGTGATCCTGATCATCATGTTCATCGAGCGGGTGATCGCGTATTACATCTATCCCAACGTCATCTGACCGCTCCTCTCGACAGGCGCGCGAAGGATGCTCCATGGATCCTTGGCGCTATTCCACCGAGGGCATCAGCATCGCGCTCCGCGTCACGCCGCGCGGCGGCCGCGACGATATCGACGGGGTTGAGACGCTGGCGAACGGCCGGTCGGTCGTCAAAGTCCGGGTGCGCGCGATCGCCGAGGGCGGGGAGGCCAATCGTGCCGTGACCGAGTTGCTGGCGAAGGCGCTCGGCGTGCCCAAGGCCAGGGTCAGGATCCTGTCCGGCGTCACCTCGCGCCTCAAGCAGGTGGCGGTCGACGGCGACCCGAAGGGGCTGGGCGATATCTTGAGGAAGCTGACGGCATCGAAGTCGGATCAAGCAACAAAGGACTGACATGACGGCTCGCATCATCGATGGAAAAGTCATCGCCGCCGAGCTTCGCGCCCGGGTCGCCGACGAGGTCGCGCGTGTCAAGCGCGACCACCAGCTGACGCCGGGGCTCGCCGTCGTGCTGGTCGGCAACGATCCGGCCAGCGAGGTCTATGTCCGCAGCAAGCACACCCAGACCCAGGGCGCCGGCATGGCCTCGTTCGAGCACAGGCTGCCGGCGGATGTCTCCCAGGACGACCTGCTGGCGCTGATCTCACGGCTCAACAATGATCCGCTGGTGCACGGCATCCTGGTGCAGCTGCCGCTACCGAAGGCGCTGCACACCGAGACCATCATCAACGCGATCAATCCCGCCAAGGACGTCGACGGCCTGCATCCGAACAATGCCGGGCGGCTCGCCGGCGGCTTTGCGGCGCTGTCGCCCTGCACGCCGCTCGGTTGCATCATCCTGACCAAGAGCGTGCATGCCTCGCTCGAAGGCATGAACGCGATCGTGATCGGCCGCTCCAACCTGGTCGGCCGCCCGCTGGTGCAATTGCTATTGAACGAGAATGCGACGGTGACGATCGCGCATTCGCGCTCGCGCGATCTGCCGAAACTCTGTGCCCAGGCCGACCTGGTCTACGCCGCTGTGGGTAAGCCCGAGATGGTCCGCGGCGACTGGCTGAAGCCGGGCGCCACCGTGATCGATGTCGGCATCAACCGCATCCCGGTCGACGGCGGAAAGCCGAAGCTGGTTGGCGATGTCGCGTTCCAGGAGGCGCTTGGCGTCGCCGGCGCGATCACGCCGGTGCCCGGCGGCGTCGGGCAGATGACGGTGGCGTGCCTCTTGGTGAACACGCTGCGCGCGGCGTGTGCGATCCAGGGGCTGCCGGCGGCGGCGGTGTGAGTCTGCTCCCTCGCCCCGCTCTTGCGGGGAGAGGGTCGGGGTGAGGGGCTCTCACCGCGAGTGTTGACGGTTGAGGGACCTGTGCCCCCTCACCCGGATCGCATCTGACGATGCGATCCGACCTCTCCCCGCAAGCGGGGCGAGGTTTACTTTTTCTTCTTCGCGCGCTCGATCCCTTCCAGGATCAGCTTGCTGGCTTCCTCGGCGTCGCCCCAGCGCAGCACCTTCACCCATTTGCCCTTCTCGAGATCCTTGTAGTGCTCGAAGAAGTGCTGGATCTGGTCCAGTGTGATCTGGGGAAGGTCGCTGTAGTTCTTCACCTTGTCGTAGCGCTGGGTCAGCTTGGAGGATGGCACCGCGATGATCTTCTCGTCGCCGCCGGCCTCGTCCTCCATCAAGAGCACGCCGACCGGGCGGACACTCATGACCGCGCCCGGAATGATCGCGCGGGTGTTGATGACCAGCACGTCGCAGGGATCGCCGTCGCCGGACAGGGTGTGCGGGATGAAGCCGTAATTGCCGGGATAGCGCATCGGCGTGTAGAGGAAGCGGTCCACCACCAGCGTGCCGGCCTCCTTGTCCATCTCGTATTTGATCGGCTCGCCGCCCACCGGCACCTCGATGATGACGTTGACGTCGTGGGGGGGATTCTTGCCGATCGATATGGCGTCGATACGCATGGATTGCTCCGCGTTGCCGTTGGAAGTTGGGAAGGATGGATTTTCTTGTTTGGCGCGGTCGGGGCACGAAGCTGCATAGATCCGGGCTCATTGCCGGGCAGGCCTTCGCGTGACGCGCTCAGGCAGGTTTAGCCTTGCTGCAGCAGCGAGAGAAGCAGGATTTTCAATTGGCCCAAATCAGTTCGCCCAGGCGAAAGCGACCTTGTCGAGCGACTTCGGCCCGAACCGCTCCGAGGAACGCGCCACCATCCGGCCACCCAGCGCGCGATAGAACTCGGTCGCCGCGTCGTTGTCGGAAAGCGCCCAGATCACCATGCTCTTCAGGCCGCTCTGCACGAGGTCGCGGCGGGCGGCGGCGAACAGGCGGCGGCCGAAGCCTAGTCCCTGGAATTCGGGCCGCAGATAGAGCTCGTAGATCTCGCCTTCGAAGTGCAGGCTGCGCGCGCGATTGCGACCGTAATTGGCGTAACCTGCGATCTTGTCGCCGAATACCAGCACGCTGACGCGGCTGCCCTTGCGGATCGCGCTGTCCCACCATTGCGGGCCGCGGCGGTTGATCAGCTTCTCGAGTTCTGCGCCGGGGATGATGCCCTGATACGCAGAGCGCCAGGCTTCGTCATGGGTAGACGCCACCGCAGCCGCGTCTGCAGCTTTGGCCGGCCGGACCTCGATTAGCGTTGTGCTCATGGACCCAATCAAAGCAACTCGGACGGCCGCCTTCAAGGTCCATCGTTAATTATCGGTTAACCTGTGGACTTTTTGCATCACTGTCATGAAAACTTGTACCGAAAGAGGACAGAGACGCTGCCGCAACCGGCCATCCGGCGCGCGGGCTGTGGGCAACTGCAGCCTCGATGGCTTGTGACAGGCCGGCGTGGCGGGAAAATGCTCCCGGACCGATTCGCGGCCGGTAGTCTGCTGGCGAATCCGGCCGTCGCGCGGCCGTGTCAGGGGCCCTCATGGATTCGGCAAAACTCCTGGTTGTGGCCATTGCCCTCGCCCTTCTAGGTCTGCGCACGGGGTTCGCACAGCCGGTGCTGGGCGCGCAGGGCGCGGAGGAAGAGCCGGCCCGGCGCCAGCAGTGGCTGGTGGCCTCGCCCGATCCCGGGACGGCGGCGCATGCGCTGCTGTTTCGTCCCCGTGGCGACGGCCCGTTTCCGCTCGCGGTGATCGCGCATGCCACGACGCAGAACGTGCTGCGGCGGGCGCAGATGCCGCAGCCGGAATATCGCGCGCTGGCCGTCTTCCTAGTCGCGCATGGCTACGCCGTGCTGGTGCCGGAACGGCTCGGCCACGGCGCCACCGGCGGCAAATATCTCGAAGACCAGGGCGGCTGCGACGAGGCGGACTACGCGCGCGCCGGGCGCGCCACCGCCGGCGAGATCGCAACCGCGATGGATGATCTGCGCAAGCAGGCCTTCATCCGGCCGGACGGCACGCTCATCGTCGGCCATTCCGCAGGCGGATGGGGCGCGCTGGCGCTGGCGGGCGACAACCCGGCCGGCGTGGCGCGCATCATCCTGTTCGCGCCCGGCCGCGGCGGCCGCGCCAATGATTTCCCGAACCAGGTCTGCGCGCCGCACACGCTGCTTGCGTCAGCGGCGGAGTTCGGCGCAACGGCGCATATTCCCGTGACCTGGCTGGTCGCCGCCAATGACAGCTATTTTTCGCCGGCGTTCTCGCGCCAGCTTGCCGATGCGTTCGCCAAAGGCGGCGCAAGGGTGGATTTCCGTAACCTCCCGGCCTATGGCAGCGAGGGCCATTGGTTGCCGGAAACGGAGAACGGTGTGAAGGCTGCGGCCGCCGAGCTCGATCGGGCGCTGAAAGCACCCCAGTCGGCGCCGCGGGTGAAGCGATGACGCTCTATTTCCTCGTCAAATATCTGCATGTGCTCGGCGCCATCGTGATCCTCGGCACCGGGACCGGCATCGCCTTCTTCATGCTGATGGCGCATCGGAGCGGTGATGCCGCCTTCATCGCACGAACTGCTGCAACCGTCGTGATTGCCGACATGATCTTCACGCTCACGGCGGTGCTGTTGCAGCCGGTCAGCGGCGGTGTGCTGATGATACTGTCGGCGACCGGCATCACCGAGCGCTGGCTGCTGGCCTCGCTCGTCCTTTACGCCGTCGCGGGCATGTTCTGGGTGCCCGTTATCTTCATGCAGGTCGAGATGCGCGATCTGGCACGGACAGCGTCGGAGAAGCACCAGCCGCTGCCGTCGCGCTATTTTGCGCTATTCCGCCGCTGGTTCCTGTTCGGTATCCCCGGCTTCGGCTCGGTGATGATCATCCTCTGGCTCATGATCGCCAAGCCATTTTAGGGATCATCATGCCCGCACGAAACATTCTTGTCTTTGGTGCCTCCGGCCTGATCGGCCGCTACGTCACCGACGATTTGCGGGCGCGCGGCTTCCATGTGATCGGGATCGCACGACATTTCTCGCCGTCGCAAAGGGTGGGCGCGCTCGATCTCGAATTGCCTGTGATGGCGATGGATGTCGCAGCTCTCGCGCGGTTGATCCGCGAGCGCGAGGTCGACATGATCGTCAATTGCCTCGGCGTATTGCAGGACGGCCCGGGCAGCGACACCCGCGCAGTGCATCGCGATTTCGTCGCGCGCCTGCTCGAAGCAATCGGCGCCAGCGGACGTGCAGTCCGCCTCGTCCACATCTCGATCCCCGGCGGCGCCGACAAGGATCGCACCGCCTTCAGCACCAGCAAGCGCGAGGCTGAACGGCTGATCGCCGCATCCGGCATCGCCCATGCGATCCTGCGCCCGGGTTTTGTCATCGCGCCGGCGGCCTATGGCGGCAGTGCCATGCTGCGCGCGCTGGCGGCGCTGCCGGTCGAGCTGCCGGCCAGTGAGGTCGCCACATCGTTCCAGCCGGTCGCGGCGGGGGATATCGCGGCAACCATCGCCTGGCTGGCGGAGCGCGACATCACGGATGAGCGCGTGCGCGCGGTGACATGGGACCTAATGCAGCCTCAGCCGATTTCGCTCGGCGGCGTCATCGCCCAATTCCGCTGGTCGCTGGGCACGGCGAAGCAATGGCGGGTCACGCCGCCTTCTGTCCTGATCGATCTCGGCGCCATCATCGGCGATCTCGCGAGCCGTCTCGGCTGGATGCCGCCGCTGCGCTCGACCGCAATCGCCGAATTGCGCCGCGGCGTCACCGGCGATCCAACGCCATGGATGGATGCGACCGGCATTGTGCCGACAACGATCGCGGAGGTCACGGGCGCGCATCCCGCCACCATCCAGGACAAATGGTTCGCGCGGCTGTTCCTGATCAAGGCGCTGATCATCGCAAGCCTGGTGCAATTCTGGTGTGTCTCCGGCATCATCGCGCTGGTTGTCACCTATGACGCCGCTACCGGCATCCTGACGGCGCACCATTTTCCGCCGGCTCTGGTCGGACCCATCACGGTCGGGACCAGCCTGATGGACATCAGCATCGGCATCCTGATCGCGTTCCGCCGCACCGCGGCGGCTGGCCTCATCGCCGGTATCGCCGCCTCGCTCAGCTACATGATAGGATCGGCGATCCTCGCCCCGGACCTCTGGATCGAGCCGCTCGGCGCGCTGGTGAAGACGGGACCTGCGATCGTGCTGATGCTGGTCGCGCTTCTGATTTTGGATAACCGATAGCGTTTTCGAGCGAAGTGGGAACCGGTTCGCGTGAAGAAAACGCGTCAGAGGAAACGAGGATGACGACCTGGCCGGACGACAATGTGGTCCTCTACGACGGCGTCTGCATCTTCTGTTCGCGCTGGATCCAGTTCGTCATCGCGCGCGACAAGGCACGCCGCTTCCGCTTCACGCCGATCCAGTCGGCCTACGGCGCGCGGCTCGCGAAGGCGTTCGGCATCGATCCCAACGATCCCGATACCAACGCCGTGGTCCATGGCGGCATCGCCAGGATGAAGTCCGACGCCGCGCTGACCGTGCTTGGCCTGCTGCCCGGCTGGAACTGGACCCGCGCGCTGTTCGCCGTCCCCAAACCGCTGCGCGACGCGGTGTACGGCGTGATCGCGCACAACAGGTACCGGATATTCGGCAAGTACGAGACGTGCTTCGTGCCGGATGCGGACATGCGGGCGAGGGTGCTGGAGTAGCACTGCCTGGTCAAATCGGGCGGATTCGGGCAAGATTTCCCCGACACAAGCAGATGGCTCGCCGGGCTGAATGTCCAAAGCAGTTTTTACAACCAAAGTGACGCCCGGCTACAAGGACCTTCCAGAGGTCCGTTATCACTTTCCGAAAACATATCTCAATCAAGTGAACCAAGCAGTGGGCGATCACATCGTCTATTACGAGCCGAGGCGCTCGAGTACCGACCTATCGAGCTTCGGAGGCCGACAATCCTATTTCGGTGTCGCGCGCGTAACGGCGATCGTCGAAGATAAGGAACTCGCAGATCACTATTACGCGCTCGTCGACGACTATCTTGATTTCGACCTTCCTGTCCCGTTCGCGGAGGGCAAGCACTATTATGAGAGCGCCTTGAAGAAAGTTGACGGCTCTACGAACAAGGGAGCATTCGGGCGAGCTGTACGTCTCGTTCCTGATGCTGAATTTGATCTTATCCTGAAGTCGGGCTTTGGTCCTGTGCTCAATGAGAGCACGGCGCTTCAGCAAGTTACGGATTCGGGATTCTCCGAGCTAGCGGTGCCATTTGAGCGGCCTATGGTTGAGATGACTGTTTTTCGGCCATTCCGTGAGCGCTCCTTTATGCACAATGTGCGCGGAGCTTATGCAAACCGCTGTGCAATGACTGGTCTTCGTTTGATCAATGGCGGAGGACGCCCGGAAGTCCAAGCAGCGCACATACAGCCGGTCGCATCAAAGGGCCCGGATTCGGTCCGAAACGGAATTGCCCTTTCCGGAACCGTACATTGGATGTTCGATCGTGGGCTGATTTCGATCGGGGATGATTACAAAATTTTGGTCGCCGCAAATCATGTACCCGAAGATGCGGTACGGCTTCTGAATCAGAGCGGCAAGATCCATCTACCGAACGATGGGACCTTCTATCCCAACGCTCAATATCTGAAATTCCATCGCGACAAGGTGTTCAAGGGATAGGATAGAAACCTCTATTCGCGGCCATCGGCCGCCAGCACTTCCTTCGCCGCCCGCTCGCCCGAATCCCTTGCCCCATGCGCCGTCGAGAAGAAATGCGGCGAGGTCGCCTCTCCGGCGAAGAACAGGCGGCCATCGACCGGGGCGGCGAGCACGGCGCGTTTGTCGGCGTGGCCTGGCAGCGCGTGCGAATAGGAGCCGCGGGCGAACGGGTCGTGCGACCAGCGCGATTCCTTCAGCGGCTTCAGCTTACGGCGGAAGTCGTTGCCGATGAAGGAGACGATCTCGTCGATGCTGTGGGCGGCGATGGCGCCGTCGCCGGCGTCCTCGAGCGATTGCGCGAAGCGGCCGCCGAAGAAGCCTTCGATGCAGGGCTGGCCGAACGGGCGGATGTGATAGGTGCCCATCTCGGTGCGCATGGTGGCGCCGCGCAGATTGCCTTCCTTGGGCAGATCATCGGGATCGGCGAGCGCCAGCGTCACCTTGTCGGCGAGGCCGAGCGGCAGGCGGCGCGCGGCATCGACCTTGTCCGGCAGCGCGGGTGAGAAGCGGATCGCCTCATCCGCGATCAGATTGGTCGGCACGGTGACGATCACTCGGCCGGCGTCGAGCGTGCCGCGCGCGGTCTCGATGCGCACGCGCTTTCCCGAATGATCGATCAGTCTGACCTCGCAGCTCAGCGCGACCGGGACCAGCGCGCCATAGGCTGCGACCAGCGCGCCATAGCCGCGACGCACCCGCCAATTGAGGTTGCTGTCCTCATAGGCGTCGAAGTCGAGGATCGAGAGCTGGTCGAGCTCACAGCCGTTCACATAGGTCGAGATCGCATCGATCATCGGGTTCCAGCGGTTGCCGGGCGCGAGGTAGCGATCCGCAGGGCCGTCCTTGCCGCCCTGAGCGGCCTGCTCGATGCGATCGTAGAACTCATCAAGCGCGAGCATGTATTCGTCGCGATCGGCCTGCGGGAACGCCTTGCCATAGGCGCGCTCGCGCCAGGGCGGCAGGTCCTTGTTGACCTCGAAGCCGAGCTGCGCGGCAATGCCGACGAAACTGTTCTTGTTCGCTGAATGCAGCCAGCCGCAGCCGACGTCGAACACCACATCAGGCGCGGCCTGGATCGTGTATGCGCGGCCGCCGAGGCGGTCGCGGGCCTCCAGCACGATGGTGGAGAGGCCCGAATCCTTCAGCGCATGCGCGGCGCCGAGGCCCGCGGCACCCGCGCCGATGATGGCGACGTCGACTGTGGAGGGGAGGGAACTCATGCCCCGGCTCTAGCATGTTCGCGGCCGGGCCAGAAGATGCCGCTCGCATAGCCGTCATCACCCGCGAAAGCGGGTGATCCAGTATTCGAGAGACAGCGATGATTGAGCCGATAAGCCGCGGCGTACTGGGTGCCCCGCCGCCGCGGGGCATGACAGCGGTGGCTTAGGCCACCGCTTCCTTGGCCTTTTCCGCACGCTTGCGGTCGTTCGGGTCGAGGTGCTTCTTGCGCAGGCGGATCGACTTCGGGGTCACCTCGACGAGCTCGTCGTCCTCGATATAGGCGAGCGCCTTTTCCAGGGTCATCCGGATCGGCGGGGTCAGGCGCACCGCTTCATCCTTCGAGGTGGTGCGGATGTTGGTGAGCTGCTTGCCCTTCAGCACGTTGATCTCGAGATCATTGTCGCGGGTGTGCTCGCCGACGATCATGCCCTTGTAGACCTTCCAGCCCGGCTCGATCATCATCGGGCCGCGGTCCTCCAGCTTGAACATCGCGTAAGCCACCGCCTCGCCCTGGTCGTTGGAGATCAGGACGCCGTTGCGGCGGCCCTGGATCTCGCCCTTGTAGGCGGCATAGCCGTGGAAGATGCGGTTCATGATCGCGGTGCCGCGGGTGTCGGTGAGCAATTCGCCCTGGTAGCCGATCAGGCCGCGGGTCGGCGCGTAGAACACCAGCCGCAGGCGGTTGCCGCCGGAGGGGCGCATCTCGATCATCTCGGCCTTGCGCTCGCTCATCTTCTGCACGACGACGCCGGAATGCTCCTCGTCGACGTCGATCACGACCTCCTCGATCGGCTCCTGCCAGGTGCCGGTCGCCTCGTCCTTTTGCAGCACGACGCGCGGGCGCGACACCGAAAGCTCAAAACCCTCGCGGCGCATGGTCTCGATCAGGATCGCGAGCTGCAATTCGCCGCGGCCGGAGACTTCCATGGAATCCTTGTCGGCGGCCTCGACGACGCGCAACGCGACGTTGCCTTCGGCCTCGCGCAGCAGGCGGTCGCGGATCATGCGGCTCGTGACCTTGTCGCCTTCGGTGCCGGCGAGCGGAGAGTTGTTGACGATGAACGACATCGACACCGTCGGCGGATCGATCGGCTGTGCGACAAGCGGCGCCTCGACGCTGGGATCGCAGAAGGTGTCGGCGACGGTGCCCTTGGTGAGGCCCGCGATCGCGACGATGTCGCCGGCTTCGGCCTCATCCAGCGGCGTGCGCTCGATGCCGCGGAAGGCGAGGATCTTGGTGATACGCCCCTGCTCGATGGTCTTGCCGTCGGCGCCGAGCACCTTCACGGCCTGGTTCGGCTTGATCGAACCCGACGAGATGCGGCCGGTGATGATGCGGCCGAGATAGGGGTTGGCTTCGAGGATGGTGCCGATCATGCGGAACGGGCCCTCCTCGACCTTCGGCGGCGCGACATGGCGCACGATCAGGTCGAACAGCGGCTGCATGCCGGCGTCATGCGAGGCTTCCGGGCTGTCGCCCATCCAGCCCTGCTTGGCCGACCCGTACAGGATCGGGAAGTCGAGCTGCTCCTCGGAGGCGTCGAGCGCCGCGAACAGGTCGAACACCTCGTTGATGACTTCGGTCGGGCGCGCGTCGGGGCGGTCGACCTTGTTGATGACGACGATCGGCTTCAGGCCGACCTTGAGCGCCTTCGACACCACGAACTTGGTCTGCGGCAGCGGGCCCTCGGCGGCATCGACCAGCACCAGCGCGCCATCCACCATGTTGAGGATGCGCTCGACCTCGCCGCCGAAATCGGCGTGGCCGGGGGTGTCGACGATGTTGATGCGGGTATCCTTCCACTGCACCGAGGCCGCCTTGGCCAGGATGGTGATGCCGCGCTCACGCTCCAGATCGTTGGAGTCCATGGCGCGCTCGGTCACCTTCTGGTTCTCGCGATAGGTGCCGGATTGCTGCAGCAGGCGGTCGACGAGCGTGGTCTTGCCGTGGTCGACGTGGGCGATGATGGCGACGTTACGAAGGTTCATGGCTCTTCTTCTGGTCGTGCAAAGGGTCTTGAGCGCGGTCTCACCGGACCATCGGGGCCGGCCGCTCGCTCACGCGGCCCATTCGGGCCCGGATCACGCTCTTACCTAAGAATTTTGACGGGGACGCATCGCCCCAAAAAGGAAGCCCGGTCTCAAGACCGGGCACCTTGCGCGTTGCGCCGCAATATAGTCAGAAAACGCCAAAAAACAACGGTTTATTGGTGGATTGGTTGACCGAATTTCGCGCCGGAAGGGCCGGTTTCGGGGAGTTCCTGGCCCGATGTCACTTCCGGGAAAGCGCCCAGGCGATCAGTGCGAGGCCGCCCAGGGCGATCAACATCACGACCGGCGTGAACGGATCTCGGCCCGAATCGCCCGCAACGATCAGGACGGCGCACATCAGGCCGGGCAGCAGCAGGATGATGCCGAGGGTGAGCATGAATGCGGTCGCGCAGCCGCTGCGCTTGCTCGGTTCCCGAGGAATGTTCGGCGGCGGCTCGTCCAAGGTGCTCATGCTGCTGCACTAGCTCCCTTTGATCGCAGCCCGAATCAACATGATGCCGGCAAACCCGACTGCGAGGCCGAGCAGCACCAGGACCAGGACCGTTGGATCGGGGTGCGATTCGGTCAGCGAGCCGACGCCGAACAGGATGGCGCACAGCCCCGGCAGCAGCAGGATCAGCCCGAACAGCACCATGAAGGCGGTCGCGCAGCCGTGGCGTTGCGGGGGGAGCGGCGGCGGAGGCCACCCTTCGGGGGTGGGGGGATGGCTGTCGTCATCGCTCATCGCGACACTTCCTCGCCCTCGCGATAGGTCTGCCCCGCGAGCGCGGCGCGGATGCCGCCGATCTTTCCGTTCCGGTAGAACAGATTGTAGGTGTCGAACGGGATGATCGCGCCGCTTTCGGTGACGAAGTGGATGCAGCTTCGCTTGACGTTGCCGACGCAGAAATTGAAGCGATCCAGAAACTGCACGATGGTGACTCGAAAGATGTTCGCGTAGGTCAGCCCGTCCGGCACCTCGAAGCTCGGCAGGCAGCACAACAATTCGCAGACCCGCTCGGAGGTGTTGAGCGGCCCCGACGACAGCGAGAACAGATCGACGAACTTTTCCCGCAGCATCGGATATTTCTCGGGGCTGATCGTGTTAGGCATTACAGCGACCAGCTGCTCCTGCGGGATCAACGATGTCAGCGGCAGCACCTTGTCGCCATTGCGCAGGCCATAACCGATCGAGATGCTCTCGGGGTTGCAAGGCAGCGGGATCATGTCCTTGTCACCGAACACGCCTGTCTCCACCACATGTTGGCGGATCTCCGAAAGCATGATGCGGTCGGTGTTCTTGTCGAAATTCTCGTTGCGGCCGGCGTCCTGCACCGGTTGCAGGGTGACGCCGCGCACACAGCTCCAGGTCAGCGCGTGGCGCACGATGTCGCCGATCTCGCTGTCATTGACGCCGCGCTTGATGGTCGCAACCAGCGTGGTCGAGATGCCGTGGCGCTCGAGATTCTCCAGCGCCTGCTGGCGGATCCTGCGCAAATCCGCGCCGCGCAGATTGACCAGCGCCTCGCGCTTCAGCGAGTCGAATTGCAGGTAGACTTCCAGCCCGCGCTTGTTCTCGGACAATCGGGCGACGAACTCCGGTTCCTGCGCAATGCGCAGGCCGTTTGTGTTGATCATCACATGACGGATCGGTCGCGCCCGCACCGCGTCCAGGATGGCGAAGAAATCCGGATGCAAGGTCGGCTCGCCGCCGGAGATCTGCACCAGATCAGGCTCGCCCTCGCTCGCGACCAGCGCGTCCAGCATCTTTTCGATCTTGTCGAGCGGTGTGAAGCGCGTCCGCGCCGGCGAGGACTCCGCGAAACACACCGGGCAGGTCAGGTTGCAGTGCTCGGTGATCTCGATCAGCGCCAGGCAGGAGTGCTGCTCGTGGTCCGGGCACAGCCCGCAATCATAGGGGCAGCCGAATTCGGTGTGGCGCTGGAACGCCAGCGGTCGGTCGCCGGGCTTGATGAAATCCTTGCACAGCCGCCAATAGGCCGAATCAGTCGAGACCAAGGTCGACTGCACGCCGTGCTGCTTGCAGCGCTTCTCGTACCAGACCTCGTTGCCCGATATCTGGATCTTGGTCGGCACCAGGGTCAGGCAGGTTTCGCAAAGCGATTGGGTCTGGCCCCAGAAGATGTAGGGGCGGGCCTTACGCAGCGGCGCGTTCATGCTTCAAACTCGCACGTGGTGGGGTACTTGGGGCCGTCGCCAGCATGACGGCGGCATAGGCCATGACGAAAAGCGACAGCAGGTGGAATAGCGAGAATGGGCCGATCAGCGTGCCGTAGGGCTTGAGGAATTCCCAGATGAAGCGTTGCAGCCCGTAATAGAACAAAGCGAGGTAGAATCCATTGGTGATCACGGCGGCGTTTCGGTTCAATACCGCCCACACGTAAAGCACCGCGAACGCCGCCATCGCGATAGCCTCATAGAGCTGCACCGGATGCCGCAGCACGCCGTCGCCGAAATCATGGCCCCAGGGCAGGGTGGTCGGCGTGCCGTAGGTGAAATCGTCGAGCCCGGCGAGATAGCAGCCGATCCGGCCGATCGCGACGCCGACCGCGAGCGGCAGCGCGAAGCGCGCCCCGGTGCGGATCGAAATGCCGTGCCGCCATTTGTAGAGCTCGATTGCTGTGATGCCGCCGGCCAATGCGCCCTCGACCGAGCGGGCGATGCCGGGCATCCCCGAAAACCACAGGTTCAGCGTGCCGAAAATGTAGGCGCCGATCCCGGCGCCGAACACCAGCGCGGCGACGTAGGGCAGTTCGAAGGATTGCCGCGGGAATTGCAGGCCGCGCACCCGCGACAGCCACCAGATGGCGATCGCCGCGGCGCACCATGCCGCAATGTCGAAAATGGTGTGAAGCGCTGCCCCGCTCATGGCGCGAGTGTAGCGTGGATTTCGCGGTGAGCGATACTGCCTCTGCTCCCTCTCCCCGTTCTTACGGGGAGAGGGTTGGGGTGAGGGGCTGTCTCAGCGAATCCGATCTAGCGAGTTTGTGGAGACCCCCCTCACCCGGATTGCATCTGGCGATGCAATCCGGCCTCTCCCCGCACGCGGGGCGAGGCGAGGGAGCAAACTCCGCCTCAACTCGCCGGATTGTCCTCGCTCGGATAGACGCCGCGGAGCACGGTCTCGAAATGATCGCGGACTGAGTCGTTGCACAGGCAGGCGCGCTGCCGCAGTCCGTCGGGATTGCGGATCACGACGGCGCCGCGGCGGGTGTCGAGCAGGCCTTCGGCCTTGAAGCTCTGGATCACGCGGCTGGTATAGCTGCGGCCGACGCCGAGCAGCGTCGCGAGTTGCTCATGGGTGAGCGGGATCACGCCGTCGCCATCGGTGCGCTCCATCGCCGCGATGATCCATTTGGCGGCGCGCTGCTCGATCGAGTGGACCGCGTTGCAGGCGGTCGACTGGAACATCTGCGCCATCATGCAGTCGGCGTAGCGCGCGAAGATGTTGCGAATCGACGGCGAGGCCAGCTTTGCCGTGTCGAGCCTGCCGATCGGCAGCCGCACGAACGGTCCGGCGAACTTGACCGTGATCCGCGTATAGGCCGGCAGGAAGCCCTGGCTCACGATGCCGCCGACCGCACCTTCGCGGCCGACCAGGATCGTCTCCACGTCGCGGCCGTCCTCGTTAGGGACCAGATAGGATGCGAGGCTCGGACCGCAGGGAAAATGCACGGTGCCGACATCGTCGCCTGGGTTGTAGAGCAGGTCATTGGCCGGGGCATCGACCAGCGAGAAATGCGGGGCGAGCAACGCGAAGTCGGCCGCGTTGAGCCTGCGCAGCAAATTGTTGAACGGCCGGTCACTGGTGCCGGCCAATGCGTCACGTTTTACATGCATAGGAAAATCCGCGTGTTCCAACGCCACGATAGTGATTCGGTTCCTGCTTTTATGTGCACTAGTGAACAGACGGCGGGTGCCATGATGTGGTGGTTTCATTGCGGGAACCGCCGGCGTGCCTTCGGGGCGCCGGCAGCGGGCCGCCCATCCGGGCCTTGATCCGGACCCCTGATCCGTCCTCAAAAATGGACTCTGGAGACATGAAACCCGCTCTCAGCGCCGGTATGCCCGGCGACGTCTTGATCGTCGAAGACGATCCGATCATCGCGCTCGATTTCGAAGACACCATCCTGCGCATGGGGGCTGCGACGGTACGTACCGCCGCCAGCGTGACACGGGCGCTCGAGATGATCGCCGAACGCTTGCCGGATTTCGCGCTGCTCGATGTCGGCCTGATCAGGGGCGAGAAGACCTTCGCGCTCGCCGAGCGGCTGGATGGGCTGAAGGTGCGCTACGTCTTCGTGACAGGCTATGGCGGAGACATCCGGCTTCCGGCGTCGCTCGTCGAAAAGCCGCGGCTGGCCAAGCCTTGTTCGCGCGAAGCGCTCGAAGCCGCGCTGAGGAACGGGCGCTGATTGCCGGCTCTACGCCTCGCAGTCGGCGGGGCCGTCGGCTACGATCCGGTGAGTCGGATTCGGCGAAGCTCAGCATTGGGAAGCCGTCATGGCGATCAGGACGCCTGCGCCCGCAGCAGCGCTATCTCTCGGGCTGCTCCTCGCGGCCATCATCAGCGGTTTCGCATCTCCAGCCATGGCTGCGCCGGTCGCACTCACGAGCGAACAATCGGCCGCACTCGCGACCTACGACAAGGCCAGGCAGGACTTCGAATCGATCCTGCGCCGGCGACGCGCCCAGATCGATTCCCACGAGTCGTTGCCTGATCTGCCCGGTCAGGCGCTCTATTTGGCCCGTGTCGAGATGATGAGCGCTTACAAGGATCTCACCGACGCGCTGCCGGCCAGGATCGGAAGGCCCAACAGATTCGGAATCCCTCCGGCCTATTTCGACGCCGACAATGAGCCGCTGTTCGATGAGTACAGGAAGCTGTTTGACGTCATGGAGGCGCCGCCCGCCAGCGCGCAAAGGTCGGATACGCCGTTCAAGGACGTCGTCGATCTGGCGACCGCGATCGCGCGCGCCAAGGGCCTGGACGCCGCTGACGCCGCTGCCGCAGGCCGCATCAGTCTCGGCCTTTTCTATGCCGAGACAAGCGGCAAGCAGAATGCGGGAAATGCGCGCTCCAACACCTACAAGGGCAGCCTGCAAACCGGTCCGTCCGAAGATCGCAACGGCCGAAGGAAGTGGGCGGCCATCAAGGGATCAATCGCCGCGCTCGACCCTGCGCTGAGCCGCCGCGACGACGAGGAAGAAGCACGGGCCGGCAACCTCGATCACAGGTTCAATCACTGGACTGCCGTGCGGGATGCGCTCATGAACGCACACGCGGATCTTTTCCCGGAGATTCCGACGATCCTGAAGGCGCTGCCTGACCCGGTCGATCAAATGAAGCTGTTCGAGCTGATCCAGATCATTCCGACGCCGACCAGGGCCGCACTCAAGTCGGGCAATCTCGTCGGCTACCGGATCTCCGACGCCAGGATCATGCGATACCTGCGCAACAACAGCATCTTCGCCTTCGGCCGGGCCGACCGGGCGAGAACATCCGCGACCTTTCGCGACATCCTCGATGCGATGTGGCTGTTCAATGGCAAGTTCGAACAGGCGCTCGCGAAATACAGGGAGATCAAGGCGGGCAAGCAGGGGTGAGTGACCAAGCGCGCTGCTCGAGGCAGCATTGGAGCGCGCGGCGTCTCCACTTCGCCTCTCCCCCTGTGGGAGAGGCCGGAGAGCATGAAGCGAAGCGGAATGCGCTCCGGGTGAGGGGTAGCAGTCTCTCAAGGGACCTGTGCCAGCGGATAGACCTGACCCCTCACCCGGATTGCATCTGCGATGCAATCCGACCTCTCCCACAAGGGGCTAGGGGATTCCCGGATTTTGTGACTGTGTAGCAAGGGCATATCCGTCGAGTGTCGCGGCCAGGCGGTTCCAGCCATCTCGCATGGTCTTTGGTCCGGGAG
>Ga0153933_1000173_pt1 | contig 32631 bp, 25 predicted proteins | sample TSNJ017MetaG_FD_102275 | JGI IMG/M metagenome (GOLD analysis project Ga0153933, IMG submission 102275) | Attine ant fungus gardens microbial communities from New Jersey, USA - TSNJ017 MetaG | ecosystem: Host-associated > Fungi > Mycelium > Unclassified | place: USA: New Jersey, Wharton State...
TACATCCACCGCGCTAGCGGCTTAGCGCAAATCGCCGTATCCACACTGCTCCGCCTCGATGCCCCAGGCAAACGCGAATCTCTTCACGAGGAGCACTGTCGATACGGCACTAGAGATTTGGCACTTGTCGAGAACGGTTGCCTTGGTGCGCACAATGCCTGAAAGAAACAGAGTTTCGCTTTCTCGAGCTGTTAAGGCTTTCAGTTTAGGAATTCGGAGGTCACCCATTGAGGCGTGATCCCTTGCAGGGTCACTATGGCTGACTGCGATCAATTTGAGTAAGAACACAAAAGGCGCAAGAGGTTGTCAGAGGCTTCGTAATGCGCCTGCTCGACCAGAAAGAACGATTGCTTCCTAAACATTCAGAGCCCCGCTTGGAGTGTGCGAGGCGGTTATGAGTTCCTCCAGTTTTGAATTGCGGCGAGCACGTCGCGAGCGATCGGCGCCAGGAAACCTGCCAAGATCCCGATGAGAATCGAACCCCAGATCGGTGATTTATTAGCTGGCGCCGGGTTCTGCGTGAGACCTGCCTGAATTGCGGCGAACCCGAGTATCGCGCTCAATATCATCGACGCCCATTGAAGCCAGAACTTCCACCTGAAAGCGATCGAGGTCTGGATGGCGTCCACCGAATTGCGGACCTGAACAAGAACCCTGCTTTTCGCAGCGGCGAACTCCCGGTAAGCTTGCTTCTGTTCTTCGGGGCTTTGATTAGGGGGAGCAGCCGGTTCCAGCTGTCCCGCGGATATGATTCTCTCGATGTCCTGAGGATCGCCGCCTCTGGCCAGACAACGGAGGAACTCAGGGTGACGTCCTGGATAGTCGAGTATCACGGAGATGACTTTTCTGATTTGATCGCAAAGCCCCTCGATAGGAAGATCGTAAAGCGCAGCTCTGTCGCCTGACGTCGCGAGCAAAATGAGATCTCGTTCGACATAGCTGACCCGATCGTCTTGTTTCCTTCGGGACTGCTTATCACCACCGTATCTGCTTCTGAGTCTGCGTACGTATAGCGTGATGCGGCTACCCTCATACTCTTTCTGAAGGCTTGACCGAAGCCATTTAAGAAGTCTCATGCGTTGGAACCAGTTGCGAAGGGGGGTCTGATTCTTGGCGACCTCAATGAGCGCCATTGACAGAGAGCCTATTGCAGCCAAGGGAACTGCCCACAACGAAATGAGATTGACGATCTCTTTGAGGCCGGGAACGATCTCATTCTGTACTAAATCCCTGAACTGGATTTGAGTCTGGATTGCAATATTAAGAATCACTTTCCACCCCGATTGTGTGCGCACTCCTGGTTGCGGCTTCCGACAGAGTAGAACAATCAACTGTCGCCAAGGCCCTGAGCTGGCCCAGCTTCAGGGCTATGGTATGCAGTTGCCGTTCGGTTGCGAAGGTGTAGCAGGTTTTGGATCAAAGACTCCGAGATTGTCACCGGAATTTAAGCATGTCTTGTCAGATGGCGCGTTGATTGTTTTAAGCGGGGTTCGGAATCTGACCAAATCTGAAAAGAGGACTTTTGAATTCGCGGATGTCTTGCCTGCCTCCTCAAAGACGATGATGTTCACGCTAACGCCGCCGCTGTAGCGAATCCAGTCTCCGGTAAAGACTGCCGTAAGAAGATTCTTGCGATCCTGTTGAGTGCCTCCGGAAGCAGCCATGCTTAGATAAATTCCAAGCACAGGTGCCTGATCGGTGGCCGCTTTGAGAATTGCGCGAAGGTGGTAACCCTGTTTTGCTGCGGACACGAACGGTTGACCAGTTGTACTGTTTGGCGTCGAAAGTGCCGTCAGAAACGCGTTGTAGGTGGCATCGAGATTATTGAATGCAGTCACGCAAGGATCCGACGAGCTTATTGCGGTTGCCGCGGGAGCCTGACCTTGGGCTGCTGGGTTGGGGCCTGGAATCGGAGTTGCAATTCCTCTGCAGACAAATGGGCTGGCGTTTTTTTTCTGCCCCAGGATGGTCAACAAGGTCTGCCTGCGTTGGGTAGCGAGAGCCTCTAATTCCTCCGGAACAGTAAGCAGCTTTTTCGTTGCAGGCTGTTTGGTCAGCTCTTTCTCCTTCTCTTCTGCCGACTTCCCGTCGTCTGGCGCCGTGTACAGATCAGCAGCAACATCTGGGCGTCCGCTGATTTCGGAAACGGTATATACGCCGGAATAGTATGCTGTCCGGCAGGTTTTCGAAGTGCTATTTCTCAGCTTGCCAAGCAAGACAATCGCTGCCGTGGGATCCTGGATCGTGAACGAGGACGACGTTTCGGAAGTGCTGGCGACAGCGGCTGCCGACACCGCTCCCGTTACGTCCGCGAAATCGTCGACGCTGCCCCCTGCTCCTGATGTCGGCGCCATATCAGCAAAAGCATCGATGAGGGATTCTGCCTGATCGTAGAACGAATCATAGGCCTGGAGTGCCTGGATAGCCGGCGGATCAAGGATGACTACTTTGGTTGCGTCGACTTTGGCAGGATCGGTTCCGCATGCGTAGGTCGCGAGCTTATCCAAGACCTTGTCAAGGGAGCTGTAAGCCAGCCACTCGACCTCCACAGGAGCACTCGATGGTGAGGCGGAGGAAGCTGACGGAGATGCTGAGGCGGCAGAAGGAGACGCCGCTGCAGCCCCGGCACCTTTCTTCTGAGCCGAAGCGTTCGTGTGCATTGCGAAAGTGATCGCTAAGAGGACAACCGATTGGCAGATGAAAGAAAGTCGAGCAGCATGCATACGGGATCCTTTCGTTTACGACACATCGTTGAATGTCAAGAATGGCATAGACCGTCGGACGCGGAGGAAGTTCCTAGGCTAGGTCGAGTCCGCCGCCTGCACGAAGAACACTCCAAAGCAGTGCGCTTTAAGGAACTCCCATGTTATCGACTGCTTTGTTCCCCAGCTAATACCCGTAAAGACCGGTGGCGATTCGGGCCCATACCCTGTGAGCAGCACAACGTGTTGTTGCGTGCCTTCGTCGGTACTGCTCCACACGTGGCCCTGACCGAAAGTCCGATGATCGGTCGGGAGGAAATTCGACGGAAGCATGAGATTTAGCTGAGCCCCGGAATTTGCACAGATACCGACTTGCAACTGTTGCGGGCTTAGCGCGGCGATTGCCCCCTGGGTGTCAAGTTGAGCGCCATCGATGGCATAGGGTTGGGAGTGGCAGGCAATCTTGTGCATGTATGTATCGTTGTCAGCCGCTCCACCGTAAGGCCAACCAGAACTCACCCACTCGTCCAAAGAAGTATTCAGGTCCAGGCCCTGGCCTGGTATGAACGAGCCGTTCTCCTGAATATTTTCGCGTGTGTACTGGTTTACGACTTCGGGCTCGGTGACAGTGACAGAAGAACGCGATCTAGCCCACACCAGCCGGATCGTGTGGTGGGCCCTGGCAGCAGTTACACAATCGGGGTTGCTGTCATTCCCGTACATTTGCGGAGTGATGGTCAGGTGGTTGTAATCATCGAAGTCATACGGCGCTGGTAAGGGCGTGGTCACAGGCAGAAAATTCGTGCAATCCATACGATTCGTTCCTTATTATCACAACTTCGCACCGCGGGAGTTACGCGACCTTACAACTTGGAGCTGCAACATTATTTTTGCATCTGATTGCACCAAGGCCCTACCTACTCAATAATTCAAGAGCCCAGTACAACTTACAAAAAGACGGTGAAGCCGCCTGTTTTGTGGTAACGCGAAAACACTATAGCAGCGGCTTTCTCGGGGAAGATTGCCATCAAAGCGGCTCTCGTTCATTCGGGGGAACGATCGCTCGTTTCTTGCTGCTCCACGGACCGAACTGGGCACCGGCCTTGCGCTATGCCCGCTAAGGCCATCAAGTAAGGTGAGCAAGAAAGGAGCTTCCCCGAGCTCTTTGCCTATATAAACGCGACCGACGGAGTTTTCCCTTCCGGCTTTCGCAGGTTCGCCAAAATTTAATAAAGATTGCACCGGAAGGCCGCTATTCTTTGGACCTTCCAAGACCGCATACTTTGCATGGAAATAAGGCCCATGCTCCTTAGGAAGTCCGCCGGCGTCCAACATTACAAGACAACAAAATCCGTAGCAGTCGACTTTTTAGCTAGTGACTTGGCGATAGTGCGGTCACCGAAAATGTCGTGACTATCAAAAAGGGAAACTGCCCTGCTTTGTCGTTGATTTCTGGGTAGAAGTCTAAGCTATACTTTTCGCTCGACACATTGATTAATCCGAGCTACGGTTTCTCCTTGGAGAACTCTCGATGCGGGCTTGCGAACGTCGCCTGTCACTCGTGGCATTTCTGTCGCTGCTTTCGGGCTGTCGTGACACTTCAAAAGACCACTTGGCCGGGAATGATCTGCTTGCCTTGAGGACGATCTACGACACAAGCTCAGGCACATTCCACAGCTCAGAGATAGACATTCACGTACTTCGCGGCGGGTCTGTAAAAATCCAGATTCACGGCAACCTCACCTCGAAAGCAGAGGTCGACGGAGATGTTTGGATACCTGTACTGCTCGTCCCGAAGCTGCCTGCATATTTCCATGTGGTTCAAGCAAGCGGAACAATCCCCATCACACTTGAGGCGTATGAGTTCAAGGGAGGTCTTTGGTGTATTGCGGCTATAGTCGCACAGCCCCGCGAACCAGAGCGTCCGAACTCTGCGAGTGGCGAGGAGGTAGTGCCTTCAGTCCCACGATCGCTTGAGGCTGAGGCCGCATGGGACCTGCAAGAACGGCATACCCGCACCGTGCAGGCAGCTCCGCGCCCAAAGCTCCTAGCTGGGCTCCTCGACTTTCAGATCGGATTGGCGTCAGAGGAGTTTCTGAATGGTCTGCCGTTCTCGATCCCCTCCGACCCTTCCGGAGAGTCCACCAGCATCTCGATCGAGCTTCCTTCAGGAGCGAGCTTCTCAAACAAAACTTCCGCGGTAGGAGCAAATGTAGCGCGGGGATGGCAGTCCGGCGAGCTCGTCGACACCCCGTGGCCTCATCGGACTTCACAGTCAGTGACCATGCAGAATCTGACCCCGATCTTCGAGCCGGCCTCGACCGACCTAAAGCGCGCCGCCACATTGACGTATCCGGATACTGTCGCCTGGGATTTCTCGAAGGTCAGCTTCAATCAACCCGGTCTCTTTAGTCAGTTTCGTTCCTGGTTTATACCTTCAGTAGTCACGATATTGTTTCTTGCCTTCGCCGTATGGCTCCGTTTTTATTACCTTTCGCCGGTGTTATCCGATATCGAGCGTCTTAGTGCGTCGTTGGACGTCGAGCCACGAGAAGTGGAAGGGTGGTTCGACCGCTTTCGAGGAAAGGAGAGTTCGGAGGGGCCAGCGCCCGATTGGGCGTTCATGGAAGCCGAACTTCGGCAGAGTCTAGCAGCTTTTCGCAACAGGTTCGGAGTGCGGCTCGTCGGCTCAGCTTCGCCAAGAACATTGGAGAAGTTGTCCAACAGAATCGAGCGCGTTCAACAAGCCATTAGAGAGGCACCAAGCAAAGCAAGCCCTAATCAAAAAGCCCCTGCGCCTGACCCCGTTGTGGCGAGGCTCGCGGTACTTCGGAAATGCGCAGACAATCTCACCGCAGATTACCAACGCTATCGAGCAATCAGGACGATTCTCTGGATTGTATGCTTCGGCGTACTTCTTGGCTTGCTGGTGGTGATTGGAACGCTCGCGAGGGCGCAGATGAGGCATCAGCGCCCGTCGAACGCAGAGTTATCATTGCCGATTTTGTGTGACCTGAATGTCTCTCTGGCTCCCCATGATCTGACCAAGATCGGTGAGAAGTTCGATGTGCTGGTTCGTTTCTCACCCCTAACCGGGGATTCGCACCAAACTGAGTCCAAAATCCGGTTCGGGACGGGCGATGCCCAAGGCGTGACCATCGATACCGTTGCGCCGCCGACGGACAAGAATGTTTCTGTCGTTCAGCAGTCTGAAACTCACGTCACACTTAAGGTGCCACTGCGATATTCACCTCTGGTGCGGCGTATCAACGCTATTTCGCAATGGACTGAGCTGATCAAGATGCCAGACGGATATGCCACAACGATGGACAAGGCGAACCACCTGAACTTCACCTACACGTTGCAAGGTGTGGCCAGACCCCATCTGGTATCGAGTTCGGGACGTCGCTGGTTGTATCTGTTCCCATTCGACAGCTCCGATCTCGAGATTCCGTTGAATATGGAGCAGGCGTCACTGCTCAATCATCTCGATGTCTCAAAACCGACGAACGACTATTTCGCTAAGGTGACGATTGAAGGGACCCACCCGGATATAGGGTCGAACAATAGGGGATCGTCTGTTGCTCTCACCGAAAGCGAAAACAGTGACCACTATGTCTTAACCAATCCGGACGCGGGTTCCCGTCTACCTATTTCCGCGAACGGTGGCATCGTTATTCATGCGAGGTTCAGTCGAGGCCCGTGGCAAAGATGGGGCCTGACGTGGGGTGTGGCGATCCTTGCCATTCTCGTGGGCATTCTCGGCGCCTGGTTCACCACTCTTCCCGATAAAGACTGGAAGGGATGGGTGTTCACAATCCTGGGGATTACCGGTCTTGTCTTCGCGGTTCGAGCGGCCGTATTGGCAACCTACAAAGATCTTCCGACGTTGATGACGGGTCAAGGAACGACGATCTTTGAGTTGGTGTATGTTGGTTCTGTTCTTCTCATGATTCTGACGCTAGTCATCACACGCCGTATATTGAAGCCCTAGCAGGCAGGCCTTGGCCCAGGGTGTCCTACAAGGTCGAGTAAGGTCAGCGCGGAAGCATTCTTCGAATGTCATGTTGCGGCGGAGCGCCGAATAGACGCCACTCCCACGGTTGAATTGGGAGTCGCTCTCTAGCCAATGACGGCGCTCGCGGGACGGCATCATGTGCTAATCGAGCATAGCTATCTGGCTCCCTGGAGGCAGGACAGTTTTGAAATTGTCCCGAACTCAACCCGGTCAGGATGCGCGAGGTAGTTTTCAATTGTTGTCTTCGGGCCAATGCTCTCATCCACCTCTGCTATGACCGCAAATCGGTCTGCCATGGATCAGTGGGGAAATACGAGCGTTTCTTAGGAAATCCGGTCAGGAGAAAATGATCCCAGGAAACAGCTTTGTCCCCTCGTATTTGAGGCCGCTCCGAAATATCCCATATATGGCGTGCAGCAACTTCCTCGCGACAGCAATGAGCGCCTGTAAACGAACCTTGTTTCGAGCCAGTAGGCTTTCGAAAAAGGCCTTTGCGTGGGGATCGCAACGGGATGCGACCAGCGCCGGCATATAAAGCGCTCTCCTCAGGTGACGATTTCCAGCGCGACTGATGCTAGACGCCTTCCTCACTGAGCTTCCTGAAATTTCATGCGCGGGATCAAGGCCGCTATGTGCGACCCACTCTCGCACCGTAAGGTCTGACGGCAATGTAGACAGTTCTGCTAGCAATTGCATCGCGCTCACCTGTGCGATGCCCGGAATGCTTACCAATAGCTCAAATCGCTTGCGGAGCAAATCGTCCTTTCGGACGAGTGTCATTGCTTCGCGCCGAAGTTTGTGGATACGAAGCTCCAGGGATGCCACGGAGCGCTTCAAATCTTGAAGAATGCAGCCTGGAGTGGAAGTGGAGCCTTGTGCCGCGTGAAGACGGTTCTGATTCTGAGCGCTCTGCACAGACAGACTCTCGACGTGGCGGACAATTGAGCGCAGTCGCATTGAACCCAAACTAGGTGCGGCCCAAGCGGTGAACGGCATCCGACGAGCGTATTCCGCTAACACCTCGGCGTCTGCCGCATCAGTTTTCGACCGTCGAATGGTTTGAGCAAATCGGTTGGCGACCTTGGGATTCAAGACTGCGACTTCGATCCCTTCTGCCGCATCAAGTGCAAGCGCGAGATCCAGAGAGTAGATTCCCGTTGCTTCCAGCGACACTCGAATCGGTAATTTGGCTTTTCGCAGCCAGACAATGAGAGCTTTGTGCCCAACTGAAGTGTTGGGGAAGCTCCTTTGCTCGACTGGCTGAGGGACCCGCTGAATCGCCACGGTGAGGCTTTTGGCACTGACATCAATGCCACAGTACATTGTTTCCTGGACCAGTATGGATCGCTTGCTCATGAACGGCCTCCGGCGTTAAGATTCGGCCTCGGCTCCGGTCCCTGTCCGCAGTCACGGACTCGCTCTTTTCGTCGACCTTGAACATGCAGGCTTTATGCCTCCGATTCTCCACGGCGTAATAAGAGAGGGACGGTGGCCGTTCTCTGCGACAGGCTCAGGATCGCTCCCGGCCTCAGGTGGGTACGGCCTTTCCGCCGAAGCGCAACTTCATCGTTACGCCCTGATTCGCAACATACAAGGTGGGAAGCGAAGAACGCGACAGCGGTCGCAGCGCGGGCAGGAGACATCCTCCCGAAAATCGCGCAGGCAACCCCAGTAAGGGCGACCTATGAGTGTGGAAGACGAATCCGACATCTCGAACGCGATTATTCGCCCGAAAGTATATGAGCGGAACCAGATGGCTGTAAGGGATGGAAAGTTCCTGATGATCGAGGATCTACTTCAGAACTAGGACAGGGTGGTCGCTGTGAGGGCATCCGCCGTTCGTGCTGGATTTTGGACCGATAGATATGCGGTCGCATGACTTTCGCTGAAGATCAGGCCGTTTCTTGGGCAAAGGGCAAACGCGATACTTTAGTTGTCGCCTTACACTGGCGATAACACAGATTGCTCCAGCCCCACGACGCGTTTCCACCTTGCTCAGGTTCAAAATGGCCCTCCTGGTCTTCTGCGCTCTCAAAGCAGAGCTCAGTCAGGTTGCAGCAACATTTCTCAAGTTGATCTTTAGACATGAGGTTCCAGAACTGACAAGAGACGCGGTCGTGCCCCAATTTGAGGCAGATACAGTATCCTTGTGCAAATAATGAACTCCGATCCAAAGGTCCTCTTTCGGCTGCTGGCCAAAATCGTCACAGGTGTGGCGTTTATCTGCGTTTGCGCCAGTTGGCGGGATGAATCGGTGATCGCTCAAGCCAATCTCACGACTCAGGTTATTGTGACGGGGACCGTCACCAATTCGGATGGCGCGCTGATCTCCGCCGCTATCGTTCAGGCTATATCGGAAACCGGGAAAATTGCGTCTCAAACAACGTCGCTTGAAGACGGGAGTTTCCGCTTGATCCTCAATTCGGGTGCTTATACGGTGAGAGCGCTGCGTGAGGGTAAAGTCGTCTCCGACGCCAAGATGGTGGCTCTACCAGGCGAAAGCAGTTCTCTGAATTTGAAGGTTGGGGCGTTCTTTCATGGAACGCGTTCGACCACAAGGGCCGACGAGCCGGAGAATCAGCCAAAGGGGCAAGTTGTCCGAATCTTTTACGCCACAGACCGCCAAGCCTCCTCTGTCCACGCCAAATACGGTCAAGCCTACGGCGCGGACCGCAGCCCGAATGGTTCTTTGTCCTACGGAACAGCCTTCGTTAGCATTCCAAGGGATCACAAAATTGGCGAACTTGAGGATGCGACATTCTGGAGTTTTAATTTCCTTCCCTCGGCTGGTGATTACGTGAGTCTGAGTCGGGTCAATGCCCAGAACCAATCTTCGTTTTTCAGCGACATTCATGCGACAGTGGACGCCTCGGACTCCAAATCTGTACTCGTGTTCATTCATGGATATAACGTGTCTTTTGAGGATGCGGCTAGACGCACTGCTCAGATGGCTTATGATCTCGGCTTCGATGGCGCGCCCATCTTGTACAGTTGGCCATCGAAGGGGCGAGCACGGGATTATCCGGCCGATGAGGAAAGCATTCAATGGACAACGGACCACCTCAGAATGTTTCTTGAAGACGTGGCGCGAAAATCGGGCGGTCGGAGGATTCAACTTATCGCGCACAGCATGGGAAACAGAGCATTGCTGAATGCACTGAGGGAGCTATTCCGCACTCATTCAACCATTCGATTTCGTGAGATTGTCCTGGCTGCCCCTGATATCGATGCGGGCGTCTTCCGTCAGATTTCCTCTGCGGTTGCGTCCGAGGCCGGGCGGGTGACACTTTATGCTTCTTCCACGGATCGCGCACTAGCCGCATCGCAGCGTTTTCATCAGTTTCCTCGCGCGGGCGAAGCCGGCAACAAAATCGTCATTATGCGTAGTGCGGACACGGTTGATGCGACAACCGTGGACACGAGCCTCCTCGGACACTCCTATTTTGCTGACAGTCGGTCGGTTCTTGCGGACCTATTCTCATTGATCCGGTATGACTTGCCGCCACAATCCCGATTTGGTCTTGAACAACAGATGTTGAATCAGCAGATTTATTGGAAGTTCAAACCGTAGTGTGCCTTTTTACGCTTCGTCGCGCTCCTTTACGGGGCCTGACACTGGAAATGCGGTCGGTGCCCGAGGAGAAAGATGAACGTTGGCCGCCAGATCGTCCGCGCACCGGAATTCGTAGTCTTCCTGTGTTTTGTTGGAGCCTCCGCGTGGGCCCCTTGTCAGCAACAACCGTCTCCCGATCCAGATACTCCCCCTGAACTCCGGGCGACTATCCCGGAAATTCGAACGCTTTTGGACAGTGCTCAGAGTCAAATCGAACAGGGGAAATACGTTCAAGCTACCGAAAACGAAAGACAAGCACTTCAACTCGCTACAGCACAAGCGTTCACGCCAGACATTGCTCTTGCCAAGGTTGCGTTGGCAGGAAGCGAATTCAGGGACGGCAAATTTTCTCAAGCGATGGAGCTTCTTCATTCTGCACTTGAAGGGGCATCCGAATCTTCCAACCTAGCCCTTGAGGCTGATGTTCTCGCCTCGATTTCTTATGAAGATCAGATCAAAGGAAATCTGCCTGGCGCCATCGAAACGCTGACTCAAGCTCTCGATGTCGCAGAACGAAGCAAGAGCCCTTACATCCGCTCCGACGTTTTGGGCCAACTTGGATGGGACCAGTTCTTACTTGGAAAGACGGACGATGCCAAACAATCCCTTGAGAGAGCCATCGAAATCGATCGAGTCAACGGCTATCGCTTCCAAGCGACTCATTTGGTGAATTTGGCTTATGTCTTTCTCAAGCAAAACCAGATAGACGAAGCGGAAAAGACGTTAAAGCTGGGCCGCGATTTCGCCATCGCTCATTCCCAGATTTCACCTCTCTTTTTTGCCAATAGGGCAGAAGCTCTGCTTCATGGCGTTCGCAATGAACCACAGCAGGCCTTCGCCATTCTCGAAAAACTACGGCAAGGAAAATTAGCCGATGCGGCTGGCCTGACCGCAACACCCGAGCAAGTTCATGCTGTTCTTTCGACTCCCTTGTTACATGCGATAGCTCTGGAGGATTTGGCTGCTGCCTACAACATTGTAGGAAAGCACACAGAAGCAACAACAACTTGGAAAGAACTGTATGAATACAGCAAGAACCTGGGAATGACGCTTACTGAAGCGGAAGCCGCGCTTCGCGCTGCTGAATTGCTGGACAAGGCTGGTGACATAGATGCGGCTCACGCGTTCTATTCGTCTGCAACTGAGCTATATGACAAGCTGCAAGACCTCTCCTCCGTTCGAAAGGCGTTGGTCTCCAACTCTCTGTTGCTCATCCACGCTGGACGTGGCCCCGAAGCGTTGTCATTCGAACAGCGCCTTGCCGGGGTTGCGGATCAGCAACATTTGCCGGCGGTCCAATTTACCGCATACATGGTCATGGCAGAGATTTACCAAAACAATGAGCAGAACAGTCAAGCCCTTGAAGTTCTCCAGAAGGCCGCTGCCCTGATCCAGGACAGAACGGCTGCTCCCAAGGTGGACGGCAAAATGATCCTGGAATGCTATAGCCGCATGGCCGTTGCCTATGGGGCGACTGGGGATTCCATTCATGAACTGATAGCGCGGGAAAGGGCCGTCAACACTGCCCATGAAATCAAGGCTTCGCAAGAGGAGGGTGAGCTCGCGGCTGCCGTGGGTCGCGAGATTGACTCAATAAAACTCCGAGATCTGGCACAGCGCGCCGTGGATGGACACCGACTGACAGAGTCGCTTACCGATTCTGAAATCATTTTCGTCTACGATGGAGTGCCATCAAATCTGGCAACTGATTCCAATTGGAACCGCATTCTCAATCTGCCGTTCGCGCTAGCCAAAGAGCAGAACGGGTCGCGCGACCTCGATACCATTCTTCAAACGATGGGACCTATGCTGGGATTTGCCCGGCTTCCCATTCTGAATGCGCTTCTTGACTATTACCAGGAAAATTCACGAGACCTCGATCTAGCTAGTCAATACGGAAAGCAAGCCGAGGTCATCTTGGATTCGATGAAGGAAACGCAATTTACAGTCGGGCTCAAGGTCTATACGGTATGCAATCGCGCATGGATTCTCGCACGCCAGAAGCGAGCAGATCAAGCGTCAGACGAGCTTGTCCGTTGCATGTCGCTCGCCGACAAAACAGATGACAAACAAAGCAAACATCGGGCCAATGCAATCAATATCCTTGCCCGCACCACTTTGAATCAAGCTGGGAGTGCGGAAGCGTCGTTGCATTATTTCCTGGAAAGCCATCCCAAAGACGCTGCATTTCATGCCCAGTTGGCCACGGCATTCGCGGCCAACCACCATTATCAGGAAGCTGTCACCGAGTTTCAGACCGCAATCTCCCTGGCAGAGACGCAGAACCTTCCAGATTTGGCGGCAGCCACCTACTTACAGATGGGAATGTCTTTGAACGATAGCACTACAACGTCAGACAACAAGAAGCAGTTGTCAGCCTTGACGGCAGCGGAGGCCAGTTATCACAAGCAGGGGAACAAATTGCTCGAAGCGAAAACAGCTCTCTTTATAGGGTTCTACTATCAAAGGAAAAAAGATTATGAAAGCGCCCGACGATCGGCTGACGTAGCTGGCGAGTTGGCTGACGCAGCTCGCGATTCCGAGCTCAAGGCTCGCGCAGCATGGCTAAAAGGCGACGTTCTGAAGGTGTTAGGTAAAAACTCTGATGCACTCGCATTTCACGAACAAGCAGTTACTTATTTTCAGCAGAGCAGGGATAGGGCATCGGAGATTTCGGCGCTGCTTGCTCAAGCAGAAGACCAAAACGCCCTCCACGATCCCGATAGTGCCATCGCTACTTGCCAGCTTGCGGAGAGCAAAGTAGATTCCACTGTGCCTTCCATTACGCGATCATCCATTCAGCGAGATCTGGGATACCTCGAACTCCAACAAGGAGAGATGGAGAAGGCAGTACTGGCCTTTCAGCGAGAACGTGACATTGCGAAAGCTGCAAATGATCAGCGGAATCTCGCATTTTCAGAATTGTCCATTTCGAACGTTTTACAACTATTGGGAAAATGGGATGATGCTCTGGACGCGGCAAGCGATGGTTTGGCGATTTTTGAACAGATGAAGGACGAGGCCGGCGCAGCCGCGGCCAAGGCGGAGCTGATTAACATATATGGCGATCGAACATCGTCCACTCAGGATTTTGATAGAGCGCTTTCGCTCTATGAAGAACAGGAGCGGCAAGGGCATGGGGCCAACCTAGTGCTCGACGTTTTGGAAATCTACTTACAAAAAGGCCTTTACCAGAAGGCAATACCGCTCGCAAAATCTGCAGCATCCCGATGCGAACAAACACATGATGCGGAATGTGAGGCACATGCCCTAATCAGTCTTGCGGAGGTTCAACGAGCTGCGGGTGACTTGCGGGCTTCTGCGGCGACGATGCAGCGGGCTGGCCGCCTAGTTGAGCTATCGTCCAATTTCTATCTCCATGGACGCCTTCTATATGGCGAAGCAAACTTAAAGCGATCTCAAGGAGCGGATGCTGATGCTGTCGCAATCTACGAGAGGCTGATTTCACTTCTCGAGGGAGTCAAAGGACAATCGGATGCAAACGATCAACGTGCAGTTTCCGAGACTTATGGATTCATCTACGACGAATTGATCTCAAGTCTCTATTCTGTATCCAAGCGGAATCGTGACCCCGCAGACGACCACATCGCGTCTGTGGCCTTCAAATATGCGGAGGAGAATCGCGCTCGTCAATTCGCTCAGTCCTGGGGGAGAACGTTTGTTGAGGAGATGCGAAAGACGCTTCCTGCCACAGTCCAAGCGGAGGAGCATTCGCTCAACGTTCGACAGGACCGCCTAAATGCTACGCAGACGGCGAGCCTTGGAGGGGACACCCGCCCGGCACAGTCCCCGATAGAAAGATCTGCTGACAACTCCCATAAATTGGAGACCGATAGGGTGGCTTTCATTGGCCGCCTTCGAGAAACTTATGCGCAATACGCCGCTGTTGCGTATCCGGCATCAGTCGAAATGGAGAATCTTCTTCTGCGGGATGGTGAGACGTTAGTCGAATTCAAAGCCACCAACAATGCTGTATTCGTCTGGATTGTAAGAAAAGAATCGGGACAGAGGAATAAGCTGGTTGCGTTTTATTCGGTAGAGCAACCGCGCGTGTGGTTTCAACAGAGGATAATGTCTCTGCGGAATGCACTCAACCAGGCGCAGCTTGGCAATATGGACTGGTCGCCGTCTGAAGAACTCTTTCGAGCGCTCTTTCCTGCGCCTCATGCAGCGCAGCTTCTCGCTTCGAAAGTGATAACGTTTGTCCCCGATGACTTGCTCTTTGTCCTGCCTCTGGAGCTGCTATCCCCTCACGCAGCAGACGGAGTGTTCCCGCTCCTCGGTGTGCCTACGCGCTATTACCCATCAGCCGCCTCATTGAACCTAGTTCGGTCTGTCGGCAACTCCGGCCCCTGGGGAGAGGCGTTTCTGGGAATTGGAGACCCAATCACATCTCCGAACGACGATAGATATCCACTGACCAGAATCGGCAACGGTACCATCGCGCGCACCCGATTGGCTTCTAGTCCGCCTCAGGAAGACAACACCTTCGACAGTCAGATGAAACGCATTCGGTCCCGTGGTTTTTCCTTCGAACGGCTTCCCGGCACCGCAGCAGAAGTTCAAGGCATCGCGAAATTATTCAAATCCAAGGGGCAGGTCGCAGAAACACGGTTGGGTTTAGACGCAACGACGACAAGTGTGCTGGAAACCGATCTGACTCGGTATCGCTATATCCACTTTGCGACGCACGGAGTTCTTCCGACAGATAGAGGGATAAACGAACCGGCTTTGGTCTTGTCGCTAGACGGGGCTAACCCAACTCAAATGTTTCTGCCAATGAGTCAGATCCTTCAACTCCGAATCAAGGCGGACTCCGTAGTTCTGTCGGCTTGTAATACCGGCGCGGGAAGCGTCAGCCGCGCGGAGGGCGTGATGAGTCTGGGAAGAGCATTCTTGGCAGCCGGTGCATCAAGCGTCACTGTAAGTCTTTGGCAAGTATCAGACGAATCCACCGTCCTCTTTATGGAGGAATACTATCGCCGTCTACTATTAGGTGAGAGCAAGGACAAAGCCCTGGCCGACGCACGCATGAAGCTTTTCATTGGTCGATACAAAGACCCCTTTTACTGGGCTCCATTTATTTTGATTGGTGAATAATGAGACGGTTTTCCATTTAGACTGGGTAGCTGCATTGATAGTTTAGTCAGAATGTTTCAACCGGCTTCGTTTGTTGAGGGCTGCCTGCTTCGATTCCATCAAAGCGATGCGATTTTCGAGAGTCCGCAGCCGTTCATTCAACTTGACATTTTCGTCTTGTATCGCCTGATCGAATTGAGAGGAAGCAGGCGATACACGAACCGTCCCTACAATCGTTGTCCGGGCAGGATCTTCACTTTGAGTTGCCAATGTGAGGCTAGTAGGGATCGCGGCCAAGATAACAAAGATGATGGCAATCGCCGTCATGGAGTGAGCACCTCGCACGAATTGCGCGAGGTGGTCGTTCTTCGCTGTATTTACGGACGCGCAATACAAAAGGCCCTTCGCGTGACGAGCCTCGTCATATTGGAGAAACGCCCCTTTGGAGTCAATGACTGAATCCAATGACAAAGTCTGGTTCGATTTCACCTCGATAGCTCGAATGGCGGAAATGAAGCCAAAGAGGACGAACAACCCGGCCAGACAAATCAGGCCGACGATAGCTTGGCGGAAGAAGCCGCTCTTCGCTTTGCCAACGACATAAACAAAAACTGACGTGAGGATAGGCACGAGGAAGATCATCAGACTGAAGGTCGACTGGGCTTTTTGCTCAAGCTGGTTTCTCCTCTGCTCAGCCTGATCAAAAATCCATTGGCACTGTTTTACGGTTGCTTCGCGATTATCAGTCCACTGGGCGGTTTCGGGAAACTCTGGTATCGCCTCCGGTTCAGCTTCAAATGGAACAAAGACCTGCCACACCTGAATGGCAATACTCTTTACGAGATGTAAGAGATGTCCCGATAGGGACCGCCAACCAATGGTTTTCGGTGGGTTAGCAAAGAATGGGTTACGCATCTTGGTCTCCATAGAAGAGATCTATGAACGCACTACGCATGGGAAATCCCAATGAGTTTTCAAGCCAGGCCCACTCCCCGGTGGGATTAACCTCAAGAAAAACTTCTTCACCACTCGGTCTCACAACGAAATCGAACGCTCCGTATCGTAGGCCGAGCGAGGAAAGCATCTTGCGGCATTTTGTTTCTAGGTCTGGATCGATTTGTGCGGGCGAAAATGTCGCGCATGTTGCAGGATCACGCCAATCCACGGTCGGAGACGGCGTGTGCACAGCGGCAGTAAAACAATGCTTCCCAATGAACGTAACCCTAAGATCGCATTGCCGTGTCACTTTTTCCTGCAGGAGAACGGGGCAATCCAATTTCTCATCTCTGTCGAAGTCTTCCGCCGATACCTGTCGCGTGTAGACGGAATATGAATCGGGGCCATCGACGAAGAGGCCGTGATAAATCGGTTTGCAGATGGTGCCTTCCGGATTGCTTCTCGCGAACGCCTGCAACTCGTTCACGTCGTTCGATACGATGGTCCGTGGCAAAGCGAACCCTAGACGTTTTGCTATTACAAGCTGATGGATTTTATGTTCGGCGACGTAGACGTTATCGATCGGATTGACCCACAGAATCTCCGGATTCCACACCATGCCGAATGTGAGATGCCGGATTTCTCCGGTAACGAAGGCTCGTTCAGCATAGGAGTCTCCAGCGGACGCTACGGGAAAGATAGCGCGTCGATACCACACCGCGGAGACCTCAGCGAGGTCGACGCTCTTCGGGCCTACCGTAATTCGGCGAGTTCCGGAATCTGCGAATTCATACTCGGAGCGTGACAAATCTTCCGCGTTAAGACGGAAATAGGGTAGCTTCCTATTGAGGAGCTCAACGATCAGGAAATCTGCAGTGAGATCCTTGTCAGAAGTGAGAATGAGGAGCATTTGGCAACCGTTCTGAGAGGAGCTGTGTAGTGTCCGGCCGGATTCCTTGTGACGCGTTGGCGACTGGTCCTGCGCTGGTCACACTCGATATTTCGGTCTGGTCGGTTCCCTCGCTAGTTCTTGTTTCGATTGTCTCGCCGTAGGAAGAGACTCCAATCGCCCGGTCTGGTTGGTCTGCGCCTTCCCGCGTCGACGTTTTGATCGTTTCGCCGTAGGAGGATGCATCCCATGCTGAAGCTTCCGTCAAGTCAGCACCCTCTCGCGTCTTCGTCATGGTGGTTTCGCCGTAGGAACTCGCCTGAAAGGCTGAATCCGCCTGGTCAGCACCCTCCCTGGTCTCCGTAAGAGAGGTTTCACCATACTGGGAGGCCTCAATATCGCGATGGAGTCGAGAAACCAATGGTTCTTGACTTTCGCGATCGACCCACAGTTGCCGTTCCTGGTCGTACTGCTCTTCTGAGGAGGGAGCTGGCTCCGGAGCAAGCTTCTTTCGGCCTTCAAGGATGAATGGGGGCATAATCGATCATTTTACTCTCCAGAAAACCCTTTCATCCCGTTAGCGTAATTGGCTCAGCGCTTTGCCAATGGGGAGATTCAAATCTGGCGTTAGATAGAAATCACAGTAACGCAGTCCTTGAATGAGGGGTCATTAACCTCAAGATGCGGCCCCGAATGTCCAGGGCAAGGAGTTGGTAATGGATCGGTCTGCAACCACAAGTTTGAAACGGCTTAATGAGTCCGTATTGATGCCAGGTGACATTATTCTCACCACTACGACGGGGCTGCTCAGTAAGGGTATCCGGCTTGCGACGCAGAGCGATATTTCACATGCCATGGTCTACGTTGAGGACCGCTCCGTGATCGATGCGACTGGTGACGGCGTTCATGCGCGCAATACTCAAAGGCTCCTCTTTGAGGACGAGTGCAGTGTCGATGCTCTTCGACTCCGAACCGGCATTTCCCGCTCAGAACTCGACGAAGTTGCTTTATTCATGCGAGGACAAGTGGGAGTGGAATATTCGTCGAAAGAGGCAGTCATGACGGTCCTGGGCGGCCTGCGTACGTGGACAAAAAAGCAGTTCTGTTCGCGACTCGTAGCCCAAGCGTTCGCATCTGCTGGTATAACACTTGTCCCGAACCCAAATTACTGCTCGCCAGCAGACATCAAAGATAGTGCACTCTTGATGGCAGTCGATTCACCGACCCTTTCGGTCTCCGCTTCAGAAGCCGCATTTTGGGAAGGCATCTTGGACACTCCAAAGCTCACGCGGGACGCGATCAACACCATTCTCGATGGCGCGCGCCGACGTGATCCGCTGATTCAGACCTTCGACGATCTTCATGCACATTTGATTATCCATCCTGAAGACGACCGTGAATTCTGCCACTTACTCCAGACTTCAGGTTATCTCACGCTCTGGCAGGTCGAAAGGGAGAAGAACCCATGGCAATATGACATAGGCCTTCTCGACGCAGGTAGCGACGAATCGGCAGAAGAATATTGTTGGAGCGTTCTGAAGAGTGAAGAATCGGGGCCGAACCGGTATTTCATCAACCGGGGCGGCTATCGGCTCTTCACGCAACAGTTCGATCGCGAATTCTTTCGGATCATGTTGGACCTCTATGAACGCCTCGCAGCGCTTCACCGGCTACGTGTGGATGTTGCCCGGGGTTGGCTGGAAGCGAAAGATCACCTTCGGCCGCAGAAAGTCTCACATCTCATTCCTCATACAGAGGAGTGGTTCGTCACTTTAGGAAAATGGGACCCTCCCCAGGCGATGATGACAAGGCAGACCATCGAGCGCGCCGGGAGCCTTGAAGTTTGCTCGGTATGCGGTGACGAGCCAGCATTCGACTACTACATGGCTGCGCCCTATTGTTATGCAGGCGGTGTCGACACCCTGCGGTTATGCGGGGATTGCGTGCGTATTCGGCGTGGCATGGGGGAACCCTTCATCCCACTTTCGAACGTTGGCGATTAAGTGGCAGCGAATCGGTTGTCAAGATTCCATTTGATCTTTGCAGACCGAAGAATGTTTTGCCATCGATTGTTGAGTTTCTTTCAAGCGCCTGGGTAGCCGTAGTGTTCTACGAACACACAAACTTCTGCGTTATCGTGAGCTCCGGTTTCGTCCGAGAACACTTGAATCAGATTCGAGATTTTAGCTGTTTGCTCCTAGCCACCGCCAAACTGCGCACATTTCCCCAACACCAGATGATCTGGGACCGCAGGACCTTAGAATAGCCAGGATATGGCGAATTCCACTGAACCAATCTTGGAAAAGCGAGGCCACTTCTGGTGGCATGGCGAGAAGACGCCGAGGGGACGCTTCAATCCCCCATTTGGTGTACCAGGAATTCTCACCATACTGGAGGATGGTCGGGCACGTCTAAGGGTGACGGATTCACTCCTTCGGTCAAAGTTGTCGGGCATAGGATCGCTCAATCGAAGCGATCTCGATGGCAATTTCGAGGCATTCAAGGGCAAGTCTATCGCCGGCAAGATCGATGGCGAAAGCCGATGCGTCTATCTCAAGAGTATTGTCTATCGTGCCCTCAGCCCTATGGTTGACGGTAAACAAAGCGAACAGTTCGATTCCGACCTTTGCATGGTCGGTGATACAGCTATGACTCGCAGTGCGAAATCTCTTCGTTTCACCAAGCTCTCAATTTCACTCGCCGGTCTTGAACAATGGAGAGAGGGCGAAGTGCTGATTGCAAGCGAAGAAAGAGCGGATAGAGAGAACCGTTCAAGAGATATGAGCTACGCGACCGCGCCGATTGAGTATGAACTGGAAGATGGGAGAATCTCATTGCGGTCGGAGGTCCACTGCACCGCATTGGAAAATCTTCCTTATCGTGAGGTCGCCTTTCGTCAGTATGACTGGCTTGAATTTGAGCGAACGAAGGCGAGTAGTCCCGAAGTTCTGCGTCAGGAGTTTGGTCATTTTGAGGAGTTCTTGGCTATTCTCACTGGAATCTACTACAGCCTCGATTGGCCCCAAATCTCGATGAATATTAACGGTAAGGTTGAAACGTTCAGACTCTACTTTTGGCGGAATATCGACAAAGGTCGGTCTCCTGAGACGTTCACGCTCTGGACCACTTTTCGCCAAACGCGCGATGCCTTCGGAACGCTCTATTCGAACTGGAAAAAGAAGAGAACAGAGTACGGCCCTGGAGTCTATCTCTATCTTGGTGAGCTCAGGAATAGACCGATGTACATCGAACATCGTTTTGTAAACCTAATTTGGGGGATTGAATCACTTCATCGGGGAATGAATCCCGGAACAAAAGTCTCCAAGAGTCAAACGAAAATAATTGAAGGCATCCTAAGCAAGGCAACAGGTCTAACCTCTGGCGAGCGTAAATGGCTCGATCGACAGCTCGGCATGAGTATTGAGCCCCAGCTAGACCATCGCATCGCTACCACATTTGCAAAGTTGCCATGGAAGATTGCTCGGGAAGGTCTGGTTGCATTCGCAGAGCGATGCAGAATTCGAAGAAATAACATTTCCCACTACGGAGGCTCCGAAGACAGGACTGAAAATCGAGATACATTTCTTCGAGAGATTATGGAGCTGACAGAGGCGCTAACGCTTCTTTACCACGCCGCATTGTTGCAGGAAATCGGTCTTGATGAGAAGACATTGATGGACTGCACCAAAATGCCTATCGGATTCAGAATCAGGCGCGGACTGAAATTGGCAAAGCTCCAAGCTATGGGGATCAAGGAATCAGAGCCCGTTGATTTTTCGCCTTTACTTAAAGCACAGGAGAAATCTCTACGCAGTTGGCGTCGGCGGCGGCGTCTCACAGAAATGCGCAGTCTAGGGAGCCAACCCGAGTCCAAGAGCTGATGCCACGCCTGATGCTTCGGCCTGTCCTAAGCCGACATTTGGAGCCGGTTTGTCGCCTTTGCCAAAGCTGACAGCGGATAACTTGCTCACATCGTGGCTGAGACTCGCCGTGAGCGAAGCGACATCATTGGTATAAATCTGCGCGTCATGCGAGGCCCGCGACACCGAGACGTAAGCGAGCCTGTTGTTCATCAGCTCGGGATGAACCTCGGTGTCCATATTGACAATCACGCGCTCCGAAGTGAGGCCTTGGGAGCTATGCGACGTGACAGCGTAGCCATGATCCCAATGCCTCATTTCATTCGCGTCGAAGCGAACGATGCGGTCTTTCACGCCATCCATTCGGACGCTGATCTTGCCGTCATCTCCGATGCTCTGGATGGTTGCGAGGTCACGATTGGCGACCTGCAAATCCCTTTGCGGAGCTGTAAATTGCACCTTGTCTCCAATCGCAAACTCGCGCTCTATCTCGCGGTACGCGGCGATGCCGCGCAACCGTGACGGGTCATAGGTCACTTGCTGGCCGTCCTCTTTCCGCACGGTGACGAGATTATCCGACGCGTTCGTAGTGACGACCTGGGCGTAGCTTCTGGCCTCGATGCCATGTTCTTTGCTGCCGCGAACATAATGGAGCACATCGCCGGGCTGGTAACGGGCGGCCCACTCGCGGTCGGCTCCAGTCATATCGTTGCGCGGCGTGAGAACGCGCATGGAATGGTCTTTAGTGTCCACGACGCCAAGCGTCTGCAATTCCTGCCGCACGGCCTGATTGATGGCACGGCGCGAGGCATTATCGGGCGAGACGATAAGCGTATTCTCAGGATGGGCGGCATAGTCTTTAGCGATAGCCGCGATACGTTCGTGCGGGTCTTCAATCTGTGTAATGCGTCCCTGCTGCGAAAGCATCTCTACTCCAACGGCGGTCTCATTGTTGGACAGATGCTCGACCGCTTTCAACAGCGCGGGATCTTTCTGACGCATGATCTGGTCGAGCTGTGCCGTCTTCATGCCCGCTTCCTGCAACTGCTCGAAGGGCTTTCCGGCATCGACGCCCTGATGCTGGCGCGTGTCGCCAATCAACAGAACTTTGTCCTGCGGGCCGATCTTCTGGAGGAAGTCACGCATCTGTTGTGTCGATGCCAGGGAGGACTCATCGACCATGTAGAGACGCTTATTGGCGGGATCGCCGGCGGCCTGCAGGCCGCCGCCGGCGAGGAAGCGTTGCAAGGTGTCCGCCTTAATACCCGCGTCGCGAAGCTGCTTGGCAGCACGTGATGTCGGCGCAAATCCTTCCACAGAGTAGCCGTTCTGTTCTGCCCCTTCGCGTATCAGAGAAAGCACCGAAGTTTTGCCTGAGCCAGCTCGTCCCTGCAATCCCTGTACGCGGTCAAAGGAAGTGAGCACTTCTTCGACAACACGCTTCTGTGCGGCATTGAAATGAGGACGCGAATCTACGAGCGGGACCGCGTTTTCAATTCCCATGATCTGCGGTGCGCGGCTCTGCCCATCCCGTACCTTCTGGACGATCTCATTCTCGGCCTTGATAGTCGCCGAGGTGGTGAACCTGCGTCCAGCTTCATGCGCGTTGGCTGGAACTTGCTTGAACTCGCCGGAGGCGATGCGCGCCTCGAAGCTGGCGCGGACCTCCGGGTATGTCATCTCTCCCATACCACGGCGTAGGGCATCCACATAGAGGGCGCGTTCATCTATAACCGCCTCACGCTCGAAACCCTTATCGCGGGCGAAGGTCACAGCTTCCCGTACCTGCTGGCGGTGCTCCTGCTCCGGTCGCTCCTGTGCCTGCGTTTTCCTGCGTTCCCGCGCCTCGGCCACAACCCGGTCGGCCTGGTTGCCGAACTCCTCGGCAATCTGTTTGTGGGCTGCCAGAATCTGATCGGGAGACAGGATGACTTTCTTATCGCGTGTGTTGTGCGCTGCGATCTGCGCGGCCTCCGGTCCTGCGAAACCGCTGCGGGAGAGGGCTTCTTCGATCTGCTGGCGGCGCGGGCTGGATGCCTCAAGATAGGCCGCTGTGTAGCCTTTTACGTCAGGTGCTCCACTCTTGCCCGCTTCGATTTCATAGCCAAGCTCGCGCAATTTATACGTCAGATGGGATTGGTAAACAGCGGTAGCAAACTGCTGGCTCTCGAATAATGAGTGCGGTTGCAAGGCCCGCATTTTTCCATTGTCACGCTCGGTCATATTGAACACGACAACATGCGTGTGAAGCTGCGGCGCGGCGTATCCGTCTACGGGCCTCGCCGTGTCATGCTCGAACTTGGCCGCCGCAAACTTGCCAGTCGTCTCGGCGGGATTGTTGCCTCCGATTCGGGCCTGCGTGTACTTCTCCAATTCATTCAAGGCAACGTTCACGGCCTCGCGGTGTGCTTCGCGCACGCGGTCATCGCCACCGACAAGGGCGGTAAGAGAGATGGACTTGGGCGCGGAAAACGTAGCATCCCATCCGGCGCGGTGTTCGACTGGCGAAACCATCTCTCCCTGGGCATTACGGTACTCATGGACGACGCGATGCGAGACCAACTGCTTACCGGTCTCAGGGTGTTGCCCGTCCGACAAACGCGCAAACTCCTTCGCGCCTACGGCTCCCGACAGACCAAAGTCTTCGGCAAGTTTGCCATGCCATTCACCATGAATCGTGTCGCCCTGTTTCCAGTAGTTCTGCTCAGCGGCGGTGAACTCTTTCTCGTGGTATGTCTGCGCCTGGGACGCTGAGAGCGGCTTCGAGATGTTCAACATGACGGCTCCTTATCCCTTGAACGTGAGGGCCTGTTGCTCGCTGGTATCGTCCTGCACGGTGGTTTCCTGCTGTATCTCGTGTGCCGCGGCAGGCTCGTTGGGTTGTGGCTGCGCTTCGGCGGGAGTTGCGGCGGGCTGTGGCTCCTGTGCCAATTCCGCCGTACCGGGTTCCGTCTTCGGGATATACGGCAGCTTGTCATCCGAGCGTTCGCGCAGCTCGAAGGGCTTGGCGACCTCCGGCATATCGAAGTACGGAAACGAAAAGTACGTGACCTTGTTTTGATACTTCATGAAGGCATGGAGGTCCGGCAGGCCGGAGATTTCCGACTCCAGCACCAGTGGCTCAACCTGCCGCTCGATGGTGAAATTGTGACCGGCGCGTGTCCCATCGAAGTGCGTCTCGCGTAGCCGTTCGATCTCCACTTTGCCGATGAACTTGGACACCCATTCCCCGGCATTCGGCTCCTTCGTCGTAAGCCAAACACTTGTCGCAGGCTGCGACAACATCACCTCGGCCAGATGGCCATACAGGTACTCAAGCTGCGCCTTGCCCTGGAAGCCAAGCAGCACGGGATTCTGCCCCTTTCTCCCTTCGGTGATGGCCGTATGAAGTTGCGGCAACTTCTGCAAGCTCGCCAACTCATCAATGACGAACCACACTCTCTTTTGCTCTTTGGTCGGTTCATTCAAGAGACGCAAAACCAGCCAATCAATCCATAGACTCTGCAACGGCCGGAGGGCTTCGCGCTCTGCCGGAAGTGACGTAATGAAGATCCATCCTTTCCTTTTTTCAGCCCATTCCGTTGCGGTCCATGTGCCGTTGCCTTGGTCGCTCTTAGGGAGCAGGCGCAGGCTGTCCGCGACCAGACCGAGCGAGCCGAGAACACCGGCACGTTGTTGCTGGGCGCGCGGGTCAATCAGGTGTGCGTGCTCTGTTCCTTTCAATCTGCGGTCGATCTCATCGGGGTTCGACATCCACTGCACCAGCTCATCTGGCGTCGGCCTGTAGGCCATCAGAAACGCAAAGATTTTCTGCGGCGACTCGATGAAAAACTCTCCCTTCCGATCCTGTGGTGGTTGAAAGAGAGACGCGGCTAATGCCTTTGCTTCCGAGCGGCTACGCAGGTCTTCGGCTGGCCCCCAATAGGGGCAGCGGGCGTCGAGTGGATTGAGAATGACATCGCCGCGCGTGGGATCGTAGAACCGCTTTACAAACTCGCGGGCCGGGTCATACACGATGGCCGAATCTCCCCGGCCTTGCACTTGCCGGAGCACCTGGAACAGCAGGGCGGACTTGCCTGAGCCTGTGTCTCCGATGATCTGCATGTGCTGCGCCTCGGCCTTCGCCGGAATGCGAATCATCTCTTTCATGTCGTCGGTTTTGAAGCCGATGCCGTCGCCCTTGACGGCTTTATTGAACTCCTGGGGCGTCAGCCGCTCCGGGCCTTTCAGCCGCCGTCCATACTTGAGCGCCTTCTGGCGCTTCACGTCCTTGGAGACTGCGAAGGGCAACAGTACGAGGAAGATGCCTGCACCGCAAAGCAGCGGGATTTTGAGCATGGCCGACAGGTCATTCTTATAGATGGCGACCTTGAGGTAGTCGCACAAACGGGCATCTACATAGTTCCGTATCGGGCCGCGAAAGAGCAGATCGTTTCCGTGCTGGATGGCAGACGGAGAGAGCGCCAGTGGAATGATCTTCCCGCCCGGCTCGATGGTCTTTCCATGCACGACGTCATCAGTCATGGCAGGGCTTGGCTTTATGCCGCGTCCGGTCAGAAAGAGCATTCGGTACTGGCTGCTATGCGTCCGGCTGAGTGATCCAAGGAAGGATGTACGCACATAGACCGGCATGTAGAACCGCTGCAACGGCGTACCGAAAAATCGCAGGCGGGCATAGACAAACACGACCGTCAGAACGATGGCGGCGAAGATCGCGCCATAGGTATAGATGGGCCGGTGTTGCGGCCAGATGATCGTCTCTTTGCGACCCCACATTGTCTTTGCCATTGCCTTATCTCCTTCCTTCGGCCAGGAGTTTCCCGGCCAGCTCATGCTTCGCCGTGCCAATCTGATCCAGTAACTTGTCGAATGCTTCGGGTGTCATCGTTTGCCCGATAGCAACCGAGCGCAGCGCGTTCACGAGCAGCAAACGGACGCCTACGATCTCCGGTAGCATGACCGCTTCCGTGCCGCCTGCCGCTTTTGCTGCGACGGCTTCCAAAGCCAGGTCACGCAGCCATTCGCCGGTCGTCTTGGCTTCCGCGCCTGCGGCGTCCTCCACGGCGCGGTATTCCGTGGCGGTAACTTTGGTCGTGAGTGTCTGGTTACGGCTCTCACGGCCACGAATCTTGCCGCGCTTTGTAGTCATCTGTGCATCAAGAATCGTCATGCCGCAGTGCTCCAATTCTCGAAAATCGCGGGGAGCTAACTAGCTCCCTAATTTTCGTAAGTCCTGTACTTTGTCACGGAACCCATTAGCTCCCACAGGGAGCTAAACAGCTCCCTACTAGGGGTGGAGTGTCAAGATCCTTCCGGTGCGAAGCACCGCTGTGGCTTTGCCGCAGATGTGGGAGCGGGATCATGCCTTTGATCCCGCCGCGGTAGCTGCTGTTTGCGCTGCGGATGTTGGCTGGGAGACTGGCTTGCGAGCCGTCGGCTCGGCCACCTCATTAGCTACGGCTTTCCGGATGCGCAATGTCGGTGTCACCTTCCGGGCATCTGGCGACTTCAGGAACTCCTGAAAGTCGCGGTCCTTGGTGAAGACATAAGCAAGCGCCTGCTCTACAACATCGTCAGCAGAAGCGCTGATGAAAGCCGCGTATTGATCGACCTGGGCAGCGGTTGTATCAGTCAGCCGAATGGAGGCGCTGATCTGACGAGTTTGGACGACTTCGAGTAGAGGCATTTCCGTTCTCCTTGGTGTTAGGAATCAAGCAATCTTTCTGCGTGCAATCATGCGTTGGGCGGTGGCTGCAATCTCCCGCGCTCTAGCGGCGCAAAGTGCAGCGGGAAGCTCAAAGCGGCGACGGTCATTGAGCATCGTGATGACATCGTCGATAGGCGCGCCTTCAAGGAACCATTGACGGGCAGAGGCCATGTCGACAGTGCGCTGCGCGTAGTAAAGCGGGTTGGGTTTGTCCGACCTGCGGGAAGCCAGTTCGTGCGTCAGCTTGCCGCCGTCCTTACCCTCCTGGAGCTGAAGGCAAACCCATGCCCAATCCTGCTCAGAGCGCGTGTCATTGAGGAAGGTGGAACGCGCGGAACCGCGAAGCGGAACCGTAGCCGACGTAGTGATTGCTTCAAGGTTGAAGTCTGCTGGTGTCCACACGCAGTTTTCGCCGTATTTGACCACGACGGAGCGGGCCGGAGAATACTTCTTGTTGAGGAAGCCGGGGATGCGAAGCACCCTATTGCAATCGGTGCAAGCTGGATCGCCGCCGAAGGCGATAGCGAGCTGCTTGAGGGTGATCTCCTGCTGCTCGAAGTCGAAGCCTTCCACACGCCAGAAGACCTGGTACTTGGCTGGCGAAGTGCAGAGGATTGCGGAGGCCGGAGGCACCGCATCCGAAGCCCGAAGCGCAGCGAGCCGGGCGTCGCCATCATCATCGATGTCGAGGTAGACATGACGTACCGAGTCGATGGACTCTTTCGTCCGTCTGCGGCTGCCCGAGCGAAGCGGATTGGCCGCGACATAGATGTTCGCTCCGTTGTGGTTTTCATGTGCCAACCAGCCGAGGTAACGAGGGGCGAGGGCCTGTTCGAGAGTCACCACACGCTGTTGGGTCTTCGCAGGGATCTCCGTGCGTAGCAGGATCGCGATCGTCGAGCCTGGCGCGAAGCAACGGGCAAGAAAGTCTTTGGCAGTTTCGTTCATCGAATCCCTCCATCCGGTCTCTCATTGCGGGGGCGATACCTGGGGTTAGCAGCCGAAGAAGTCCGGCCTGTGCCGGACTCCCAAGCCACGGGACAGCCCTAGAACGGGATGTCCTCATCGGTCGCCACTGGCTCCGCCTCAAGCTCTTCCGGGGTAGCCTTCTCAGCCCGGTCCAGCTTGAGGATCGAAGTCACCCGAACGCTGTCGGTGCGTACGGGCTTCTTTGCCTTCTTCGGTGTGTACTCAATGTGGCGAATCTCACCCTCGACCTGGATGTGTGCGCCCTTCTTGAGCGTGGCAGCGAACTCGCTGAACTTGCCGAAGACAATGCAGCGATGCCATTCGGTATGCGAGACGTACTCGCCGGATTCTTTGCTCTTGTATGAGGTCTTGGTGGCAATGGAGAACGTGGTGAACTTCTGGTCGTTCTTGCCGGTGCGTACTTCCGCGTCGCTGCCGAGGAAGCCCATAAGGATTGCTTTGTTCTGGTACATGGTAGTGATCTCCGTTTCGTTGAATTTCCCGTATCCTGCTCGGGTCACACTTAGCGAAGCGAGCGAGTGAGCCCGGCTCCCAAGTGCCAAGGAGTGCTTTCTTGGTGTGGGCCCGGAAGAAGTTTGTGCGGTGCTCTTTGCCGCGGATTTCAAACTTGTTCTGGGAGGTGCCGAGAAAGCAGAACGACGCCGTGCCGCAGGGCGCCGGAAAGGCCCCGAAGCGTGATCCCGAGAAGAGGACGGGATACGAACCGGATGGCACTCGAATGAACCATAAGAATCTCCACGCTTCCCGCGACCGAAAGCCCGGCAGAACACCATGCCGACGGTCAGAGCCTCGACCTCAGCAAAGAAACGGTATGAGCACGCGAAATGGCACCTGCACTGTGTCTCGAAGACGACAGGAATCGCCGCGCCGGGCGCATTCAGAGACGAGTTGGGGTACACAGCTACATGAGCCGTATGGAGAAGCATGGAAGCAACCTCAATTCGGATTGGATTCGTTAGCTGAAAGCCCGCTCATCAGGCATCAGAGGCACGATAGACCTCCTCGGTGAGGAACGCCTGTTCCGCGTGGCTGTAGCCGGAGACGGTAATGAGCTCCCGGACTCTTCGGCGGCCCTTGAGATCGCGCTCGCAATGCAGCACAAAGTCCACGGCCTTTCCGGTCTGAGACCGGACAAACGCCTGGTCCAAGTTGGTTCTTGCACTCAAGGCCATGTCCGCCAGTCGATCCAGCGCGTCGAAGGCTGAATCGGCGTGCAACGTAGAGAGCGTTCCCCCGTGACCTGTGTTCATGGCCTGAAGCAAGTCGTATCCGCATTCGTCGCGGATTTCGCCCATGATGATGCGATCGGGACGGTGACGTAGAGCTGCCGCTACCAGTTGACTCGGAGTGACGGCAACCTGCCCTGGAATTGCGGTTACGGCTTCCCACCGCACAGCGTTCGGATGAGAAATCATCAACTCAGCGGGCTGCTCTATCACGATCAGCCGCTCATTCATCGGAACATGGTCAAGAAGTGCCTTCATCAGTGTGGACTTCCCGGAGCCGGTGCCACCACTGATGATTCCGTTCTTTCTCTTGTGAATGAGGTCCACCACATCATCCCGAATCAGAGATGGCAGGCTGCCGGCGGCCACCAGCTCATCGCTCGTAAACCAGCGATTGAACTTGCGGACGGTAAGCGTCGGCCCATTGATCGAAGATGGAGGCCCAACAACCGCGACTCGTGAGCCGTCTGGGAGCCTCGTATTCAGGATCGGATTCTGTGTATTGATGTCCTGTCCGAGTTTTCGGGCCACGCGCTCGATCGCCGCCTGCAATCTTTCGTTCGTGAACTCCTGGGTGAGTGCTATATGGTTCACGACGCCAGCGCGATCCGCAAACACTCCGGTAGTCCCATTAATCATCAGGTCAGAGATCGAAGGGTCGAGCAGAAGCGACCGCAGCTCCTCGGGAAAGAAAGGCAATATGAGATCGAAGCTCATTGTCCCGCTCCCTGTACCGGCTGGGCGATGGCGTTAGGGTTTGGCGCCGTTGAGCCGGGCTGATAGACATCCACCGAGACACGGTTCTCATGAAACTCGGTGATGGTCAGCCCAAGCGGGTTGATGAACTCATACAGCGGATAAATCTTCGCCTGGTCGCTGACCTGCTTGGGGTTCAAGTAATAGGTCACGGAGAGTAGCCAATGCTCCGTTCGTGGCTGATGCGAGGTCTGCTCCGAATAAAACTTGTCGAGCGTAAGAAGGGCGGTTCCCCTTGCAACGCGGGCTCCCTGAACCGTTTCCTCCGACATCGAAGTGATGGTGACATTCCGCACCTGAACATCGCCCGATTCCACCTGTCCGCTGGTCACCTGCGAGACAAGATGGTTCTGGTTGTCAGACGCCATGAGCTGCGCCGCGAGAGGCTGCGAAAGGAAGTAGTAGTTCAACGGGTACTTCTTCGCGATAACCTCTCGATTGATCGTGAATCGGTAGTTTGCCCAATCCGTCAGATAGGTGCGGACCTCGCCCTCCCGCGGGCTGTAGTTCAAATCGGAGTACTGAATCGCCTGGGCGCGTCCCATCTCGTCAATCCGAATGTAGCGATTGGCAATCGGGCGGTGCGCGAGCGAGAAGTTCAGCCATAGAGAACCACAGAGGATTACCGTCCCGCATCCGATGATGAAGCGATAGGCCTTTCGCTCGGCATAGTGCGAGGAGTACACCTCGTTGCCGATCTGGTCTGTCAGTATTGCTTGCTCAGGCGTGAGTGTCGGTTCAATGTGAGCTGTGTGTGCTGACATGAGGCGCGTTGCTCCTTTCCGAGACAGCTTTGAAGACGACGCAAACGTAGATCACGCCTGCGATCATTACTCCAAAGAAGAAGAGGATTAGGATTGGCTTTACCGACCGCTTAGCCGTGCGGGTGCTTCCGATCCCGCTTCCCGCGAAGAGAGCTAATAAGAAGTTCCACATGCTATGCGCCTCCACCTTTCATGAGCGCCATCCCGCCGATGCTTCCCGCTACCCCCGGCGCGGCGGAGGTTAGTCCAGCAGCTCCGCCAAAGATGGCCTGCGTCATGCTCGGAATGAACAACATATTGATGATGAACGCGACGAAAACCATCAAGCAAGGGATAAGATTGGCAATCCACATATCCATCGAATAGTTGCCGTTAAAGGTCTGCTGGAGGAAGCCATTCATGAATCCTGCCCACACGTAGATGAAGGCGGCGGCAACGGCACGAATCATAGCGAAAGCAATGAGCACGTCCAGGAAGTGAAAGAACTTCGCTTTGAAGTTCTGCGTCATAAGGAGAGGGACGAAGACGGGACCGAAGAGGGCCGTCACGCCGTATAGGATGAAGGCGCTGCAGTTGATGACAAAGAGAATGGCGGAAGCCAGCCCGAGCATGAGCTGAACCAGCACGTAGCAGAGGATCTGAACGGGTGCAGTAATGGACGGCATTGCAGTCCCATCGCCGGCGGTCTTGAGTAACTGCAGAAGCTGGTCAAGCGAGTTCTGATCGAAAGCCGCAACCATCACCTGGGCGATGTAGGAAAAAAAGTGATTGATGCCGAAGCTGGCTCCTGGGAATGGATTCACCCAATAGTTGATAAGCAGGCTGCAAACGATGAGTTTTAGGAGGAAGCTGGTCATCTCTCCGGCACGGACGGGATGAGTGTGGAACCGTAGAGTCATCGCGCTTGTATTCCAATTCACGACCATGCTGACCAGCTTGAAAAATGCGATCGCGCTCAGTTCCGTGACACCCAATTGAGTCAACGCTCCGCCGTTCTGAGTGGTGAGATTGGTCAGATTGTTAGTGAACTGGTAAAGCCAATTCATACCTGCGCTGGCGGACGGAACAGCTTGTGCGAGTACGGCGATGCTCATAAGGGACTCCCGAGAGAATTAGGGGATGTAGCTCTTCCATGTTTTGCCTTCGTCAGCAGCGGCCGAGTTGCGCCGCTTCCGGTCTGCCTCAATCTTCTTGTGGAACGCTTCGTCCTCCTGCCTGCGTCGCTCAGCTTCGCGCTGCTGCCGCTCAAGGATCGCGGCGGCCTTGGCAGTTTCGTGATGCTGGTAAATCGCGGCGCTGGCGATTACGCTAAGCGCCGCAAGTATGGCAATCAGCAACTTCGTGTTGAGCAGCTTCAGCATGTTTTGTTCCTGTCAGGGCAAGTAGGTCTGCCAGGTATTGCCTTCATTAGCAGCGCTCACGTCGTTAGTCGCGCGTTGCTGTTGAACGAAAGCTGCCGTGTTGAGGTCCGTCGCGGCAGCATTACGACGTTCCATGTTCGATATGGCCATCTGAGAAGCGAGGCAAGCCTGAAGAGTTCCTTGATTCTGCATCTCGGACATCTTCTGCGCCTCGGCAGCATTGAGCAGATTCAGTTGTTGGACCTCGCTGTTGGTTGTGCTCGTGCCATCGAGTTGAAAGGTCGCGAGGTTGGTGTTGGCGGTTGAATTTTGCGTGCGTGCAGTTCGGTATGCACCCACGGCTGTAATGCAGTCCGGTGAGATTGCATCGGACATTTCGACCATCGCGAGCTGGGACATCTTGGGGCTTCCCAGGGCCTGACCTTGAAGATATGTCGAGACATTGGAACTGACCGGGGTTGTCGCCGTCTTCCACGCGGTAATCGAAGCGGACGGCGAGTTGCTGTTGAGAGAGACCTCCAATCCGGCAGATTCGCCGAACATGTTCGCGACATTCAGGTTCTCAAGGGTATGCAGAGCTGTCTGCCATTGCTGCTTTGCTGAAAAATGTTCGATGTTGTTCTTCAGCATGTTGTACTGCGACTCGATCGTGGTGAGCTGTGAGACAAGACTTGCATAGCTCGTGGGATCGAAGACGATATCTCCGACA